>Ga0351838_1009_pt1 | contig 33002 bp, 21 predicted proteins | sample BONcelHFGM3001E3_FD_206742 | JGI IMG/M metagenome (GOLD analysis project Ga0351838, IMG submission 206742) | Enriched cells from coal bed in the Powder River Basin, Montana, United States - BONCAT cells FGM rep1 HSBNCT.FGM.300.1.E3 ... | reverse complement strand
CGTTTCTCCTTCTCTGCAGCAGTGCCTTTGCCCAGCTACAGGAGGTTGCTTCCGGGGTGGCCTACGAACTAATTGGCACATACGATGTGGCGAGGCTCAATCAAATCCTTACCCAGGAGCTGAAGGAATTTTCTGATTTTCCGGTCAGCTATCCATCCGCCAAATATGGGGTGAAGCTTTACCGGATCAATTATCCCTCGGTGATACCCGAGGAGGAAAACCGACCGACGGTGGCTTCCGGTTTGCTGGCGGTGCCGGAAATGGAAGCCAGCGAAATGCCGGTCATTTCCTATCAACACGGAAGCGTATTTCCCAAAACCGAGGTGCCCTCCCATCCCGATGAATCCATGGAAACGCGCCTCATGCTTGCGCAGTTTGCCGGTCAAGGATACCTCGTGGTGGCTGCTGATTATTTCGGCAAGGGGGCGTCTCCGGAAAAGGACAGCTATCTTGTGAAGGCCTCGACACAGCAGGCCTGCCTGGACCATCTCAAAGCCTGCCAAGCTGTGTCTAAACATCTGAAACTCACGTGGGGGCCATTATTTCTGAGTGGCTGGTCTCAAGGCGGGTGGGCAACCTTGGTCTTCCTCAAAAAGTTGGAAGAAGTTGGCATCCCTGTAAAGGCGGCTGCCACAGCCAGTGCTCCCACCGATCTTTTTGCGATGATCAATGGCTGGATTCATGCGCCCACGGATCACGACGCCTCTTTCCTGCCTGCCCTTCTGGCACTGCAGATCAATGCCTACGCGGAATATCATCGTTTGCCGGGATTGGATGAAAGTGCTTTCCGCCCCGAGTATCGGCAAACTGCGCGGAAGCTTTACCTCAATGAAATGACGTGGGAGCAGGCTTCGCCCCTGCTTCCCAAAAAGATGAGCGAGCTTCTCCGCGAAGACTTCATCTCCTCCGGATCGGTCGGCAATGCCCGGTACTGGCAGATCCTACAGGATAGCCAAGCATATCGCTGGCGGAGCCTCACCCCTCTGCGCACCTATTATGGGCAGGCCGACGAAGTCACATCGCCGTATATCGCCACCTTGCCGGTAGGTTTTCAGAAAGCCACCGGTGGAGCGGAAACCATAGGAGTGGATGCGGGTGTGAAGGCAAATCATCGCGGGACTTTTCTTTACGCTGTGGCGGATCAGAAGAAGTGGTTTGACGAAATGCTCAGGGATAAAAGTGAGAACTAATCAGCCCTCGCTGCATGGCCGAGGCGCGATACCGCCTAAACTGTATCGGGCATCAGGGTTGATGCCGCCGCCGATTAGCTCTTCGGAAAATACGTTTCCAAAAAGGTTCTGATCTGAGCCTCAAGTTCCTCGCGAAGGAAGGGGCCGTTGGCGGAGGAGCGCCAGATGTCGTGGGTCATACCTTCGCGGCCGGGCCAGAAGTATTCCTGGAGGGGGCGAGCTTTTTGTTTCCAGAGGTCGGCGATTTTGCGGGCCTGGATGGCTTCGACGATTTTGTCGTTTTCGCTCTGGAGGACGAGGAGGGGTGGGAGGTCAGCCGGGGCTTTGTCCGCAGCGATGGTGACGGGGGAGGCGGCGCGGAGGGATGCCTCGTATTGCTCGCTCGGCTGGCCCTTAAACATGCCGCTGCCGATCATGAGATTGCGAATCTCGGGGGAGGTCAGGTCCGTGGGACCGGAAATGTCGATGATGCCAGCCACGCGATCGGGTGGAAGTTTCAGCCCTGTCATGAGCGCAAGATGGCCGCCGGCGGAGGCTCCGATAACGACGAGCTTGCTGCGGTCGAGTTGCGCCATATCGGGGTGGCTGGCTTCGAGGAGGAAATTGCCAGCGGTGATACAATCCTGCTCGCAAGCGGGATAATCAGCCTGCGGGATGAGGCGGTAGCTGACATTAAAAACGGCGTAGCCCTGCGCGGCGAGGAACTCGGCGACGCGATTCATGCGGAAGCGGTCCATCTTTTTCCAGGCGCCGCCGTGGATGAGGAGGAGGGGGCGGGCGTTTTTGGGTTCGGCGGGAAGGTAGAGATCGCCGAAGCCTTTTTCACCGGCAGTCTCGCTGTAGCGGATGTTTTCGATAATGCGCAAGCCGGCGGTGGGGGAGGCGGCCTCTTCGGCGTGAATCGTGGGGGTAAGCAGGCATATCAACGCCAGAATGGAGGAGAGGGCTTTCATGGTGGGAAATAGATGGGAACACGGACAAGAGATGTCACGCGAGTTCCAAATCAAGCCAAGTCAGGAGACCGGTAAGCCCAGGTGCGGATGCCGCGCTGCACTTTGCATGGAGGCCTGGGATAAGGTGGATCTACTCCTCCACATGGAATGGCACCTGAATCGGCTCGACGGACTCGCCGTCAAATTGACGCTGAATCTGCATGATCAGGGCCTTTGCGGCATCGGCCACTCTGGTGGTGACCCAGCTCGCGGGAAATGGGCAGAGAATATCGATACCCTCATTGCGATGCAGGGCGAGCTTCAGTGCGCCCGGTACCGCGACACGGTTCTCGGCAATAGCCATGAGAACACCGCGCACCACCATGTCTGGAAAGACGACAAGGCCGTCGGGCCTCTCTGGTTGGTTCCAGATGGAGAGGAAGGAATCGTAGCCGAATCGTTCGAATTTTCCCGCGGACAGGAGGTGGGGAGGCGGGGACTTGATCCAGATGTTTTTGACTCCCAAGCCCCGTTCGCCCGCGACTTCTATAAAATAGGCATGGAAGGGCGTATGTTTTCCGTCTTCGTGCTCCAGGGACATGTTTGTGATGAGGCCGACGGTGCGGCAGCCCTGACTCCTTAACCGATCCATGCTCACCTCCAAAAACTGCCGCATATCGAGAGAAACGTTATTGGCTATGGCCGAGCCTCCCGTAAAAAGCGCCAGCGGGATCGGCAGGCGGAGCAAGCCGGGGGTGATATTGCGATTTCCCAGGGTGTACACAAGTGCCTGCACCTCGTCGGCCTTAATGGCGTCGGACAGCGGGGGATAGACCGAGGTCTGATCACGAGGGTTGCGGGAATCAACGATCAGGCGGGTTTGAACCCCCTGTTTTTCAAACTCCGCCTGCAGGGCGCTGTAAAGCAGGCGATAGAAGCCGAGTTCGATGCCGTTCCAAAAGTCCCCGCCGTAATAAATGGCTGCGCAGGTCAGTCTCTTTTTCCGCTCGGCGACGAATGTTCCCGTGCCCCGCTGGCGCTTCAGCAGTCCGGCTTTGACCAGTGTCGCCAGCGCATTGTGCACAGTGCAGGTGCTCACTCCCCAGGAAACGGACAACTCCACCGCGGTGGGAAGCTTCGTTCCGGCGGCCAAGTTTCCTTGGATAATTTCGGCTCGCAGTTGCTCGGAGATCTGCTGCTGGGCGGAATGAAACTTGGTGAGACTCCTGTAAAGATGCGGAGATTTGGGGTTCATAGTTATAAAAGTAAATCAACTTACTTGACTTACTAAGTCGGTCCTTCGATAGTAGATTCGTTACCCCTCAACTGAAGCGGATTTTCGTGATCCTCTCAACTTAACTTAACAATTTTTTCGTTGCCTCCCGATGAGAATCAACTGCCCAGCCGTCGCCTCATTACGACCGCCACACACAATCGATGCTCAGATCCGCTGGGTCTGGCGCAAAAACTAAAGAGCAACTCCCATGTCCCCCTGCATCCCCACAGACTTCCGTAGGTCAGCAGGCCGTGGTATGTCCCGACATAGAGGAATGACTCTTTTGGAGCTCCTGGCCGTGACCTGCATCATTTCCGTACTCGCGGCGCTTCTCTTTCCGGCCTTTGGAAAGATGCAAAGATCCTCTCGCGCAGCAGCTTGCCAGGCGAATCTCCGTCACATCGGAGGAGGGCTCACTGCCTACGCGGCGGATAATGGACGTACCATCCCTGCCTACCGAAATTCCGAGCGGAAGACCTGGGGCGAACTTCTCGGTGCGTGGAGCCCGGATTTCGCCTCCACGGCGAGTGCCGAGAACACCTTCAGCTCTGTTTATCGCTGCCCGGAAAACCGTGTCCAGATCCGAGGAGTCGGCGCGAATTTTGGAGAAAAGCAGACCAGCTATGCAATCAATGGTTACGCCTCGGAACCGGACTCGACCGAAAACCGCTACACGGACCAACCTCTGGCCAGAATAACTTCACCCTCGAAACTCTACGCCGTAACCGAGGGCATCTACCATCGCATAGAGCCAAACCGGGAGAATGGTACCGATACCATCCCGGAAAACATCTACTCCGGACAAGGAGTAGATAGGTCGCGATATCCGCACGATGGAGCGATGAATGTCCTCTTCGCCGATGGCCATGTCGAGCGCATCCCCGGCCCCTTGAAGGGTCGCGGCGCCGTCATCCGGCCTGGCGGCGGTGCATTTGCCGCAACATTTGCCAACGGAATCAACTGGTATGCCAACTAACCGCCTCGTTTTGAAAAATCCCACCTTGAAACCCCTCGCTCTTCTCTCCGCCCTCGCCGTCACCAATCTGCTTGGCTTCACCACGGCAAGTGCTGACAACCTTCTAGCAAATCCCGGCTTCGAGGTTTGGGAAACGCGTCTGCCTTCTACGCAAACGACCTTCGATAAAGCCAACGTGGAAGAGGGGTCGGCCCTTTCCCCGGAAAACTGGGCCATCAGTCAGGCCATCCGCCCAGGGGATTCCCAGAGCCGAGAAAGAGCCACCTTTACCCAGGATGCCGATGTCAAACACGAGGGCAATTTTTCGCTCAAGATCACCATCCCGGAAGGTGGAGGCGAGATCATCGTAGGCAACCGGTCAAAGTCCACCTGGCACCCGATGCCCTTCGCCATCGATCAAGGTAAATCCTACAAACTACAAGGCTGGGTCCGGACCGAGAACATCCAGGCCAGCACCGAGAAAAACGGCTCCGCGTCCATCCGCCTCGCCGATAACGAGAAATCCTTCTTCGCTCAGGAGACGCAAAGACGCTCCAAGAGGGTCAAACTGCCGGATCTTTTCGGAGCCACGGAGTGGACCCCTTTTGAGCTGCGCTTTGATGCCCAAGCCGACGACAACTGGTGCTATATCACCATCGAGTTTCCAGAGGAAATCCAGGGAACGGTCTGGATCGATGATCTGAGTCTGACGGAAGAAAACTAGGGGCGCTCGATCTCAAGCGATGGTGCTGAAGTCTCCTGAGGCGCCAAGAGGTAGGTGATAGGGAGAGCGAGCGATTCATCATGCTCCCGGCCACCTTAAGTGCCGTTTAGTAGCGTCACGTAGCAGCGTCTACTGAGCAAAGCGCATGCTCTTTATTTTGGCCATCTCGATGGTCCCTCTGTTACTGCTGAGCGGTTCCTGCCACCTCTGCCCCCGCTTATGTCCTCCCCCGTCACGCCTGATCCTGTCGAAGTTCCTGAGGATGAGCCTCATCATTTTCAGAAATTTGGCCTCCCGGTCGGAGTGGCATTTCTCATCTTCACGTTTTTCAGTCCGCCTTTAGCAGGGCTTTCGTCGGAGGCGACAAAGGTGGCTTTGCTTTGCATCAGCATGGCGATCTTTTGGATCACGGAGGCGCTGCCGATCCCGGCCACGGCTCTGCTGCCGATCATCATGTTGCCGTTGCTCGGAGTCTCGCCGGTGCGGGAGGCGGCGGCACCGTATGCCGATCCGATCATTTACCTCTTCATGGGAGGATTCATGCTCTCGATTGCGATGGAACGGTGGAATCTGCATCGCCGCATCGCGCTGAATATCATCGGGATCTTTGGCACGCGGCCACGGGCGTTGATTCTGGGGTTTCTGGTGGCCAGCACATTCATCAGTATGTGGGTGAGCAACTCCGCCACGGCCATGATGATGATTCCCATCGTCATGTCGGTGTATGTGTTGATCAAGGAAAGCCAGGGGGCGGCGTCCGCTCTGGAGTTCGGCGGCGCGCTGGTCCTGACGGCGGCTTATGGCGCCAGCATTGGCGGTATGGGAACGCTCACGAGCACCCCGCCGAATGTGATTCTCAAGGGCTTCATGGCGAAGACCTATGGCATCGAGATCGGGTATGCGCAGTGGCTCGGGCTGGGGCTGCCGCTGATCCTGATTGCCGTGCCGCTGGTCTATTTCATCCTGACGCGAATCAGCTTCCGCATTCAGAATGATGAAATCCCCGGGCTCCGGCAGGCCATCGTCGGGGAGAAGCATAATCTCGGGAGACTGACCTGGCCGGAGTATGCGGTGATGGGTGCCTTTGTTTTTGCCGTGACGGCGTGGGTGTCCCGCCCGATGTGGAAAGGCGTCATGCCTCTGATCACGGATGAGGTGATTGCGATGCTTGCGGCGTGTGCGCTGTTTTTCATCCCGGCGGGCCGCACGGGCGGACGCGGCATCTTCATTCTCGACTGGAAGAGCGTCAAAAAGCTGCCGTGGGATGTGTTGGTGCTCTTCGGCGGAGGGCTGAGCATCGCCGCGGCATTTGAGAAAACGCAGCTTGCGGTGGCCATGGCCTCGTCTCTCGAGGGATTGGCAAACTGGCCGGCGCTGGCCATCATTTTCCTCGTGGTAGCCATTATGATCGTGGCTACAGCCATCACCAGCAACACGGCTACGGCCGCGGCATTTTTACCAGTGATCGGTGCTCTGGCTCTGGCTATCGGGCAACCCGTGCTCCTGCTTGCGATCCCGGTTGCGATGGCGGCCAGCGCGGATTTCATGCTGCCGGTGGGAACGCCGCCGAACGCGATTGCCTATGGCTCTGGGTTGATCCCGCTTCAGCGCATGATACGCGCTGGTGTGTGGGTCAATCTGCTCTTTGCGATATTGATTCCTTTAGTGATGTGGACCTTCGGGCGGTGGATTTTTGGGCTATAGTCGTTTTGGCACTTAAGTCGAAATCGAACTCAAACTTCTCCTTAGCTTGTTCTGGCAATACGCTCCTTAAAAACACGGTTGAGACCATTCCAAGGCATGACAGTACAATCATTCCTTCGATGAAAATTTCTCCGCCCAGCCAGCTGGTCGCACCTCGCTCCCACGAATGAAGCGGAGGACTTTCAGGGTCGAGCTTCGCTTTGTGTATTCGAGCTCCATACCTTTTTTCCTTACTTCCTCGCCCTGCATCAGCCCGTAGCGGTCTCCGGTCACCATGTCGTCCACGAACCACTCGCCATCCGGCACATTGGGAATCTTCTGAAGATATGTTCCCGGCTCTTCCTGATAGCACAGGGCGTAGTGTCTTTTAAGGTCCTCCCGATCTCCCTCGATCATCCTGGGAATGGGATTTCCCGCCTTCGGATTGTCCACCCCCGCCGCCTTGGCGATGCGCTCCATCAAGCCCTGCATTTTCCGAGGCTCCATGGCGGGAGTTCCCCAAAATACGAGTGCGTATCCCTTGCCTACGAGGTGGAGTGATACGGCCGTACCGCCATCGGAAAACCGCGCCAACTCTTCGCCGCCAACTCCTCGATTGTCGCCGAAGATGCCAAAATAATCAGTCTGCGGGAGCCAGCGATAAGGCCATTTGAAAAACTCAATTTGAGTATCCTGGATCTCCCGAGCCATATCGGTCTGCGAGTAAAACGGGAAGGACTCTCCCTTCTTTCCAAGCACGCCATCTTTCTCAATCGTGGCCTTCGCCGCAGCCTCATCTGTCTCAAATTTCCCTGGAGGAGGCTGGATGCCAAGGCGCTTCAACAGGGGAAATCGCGCATCGGGTGCTCCCGCCTCGTACTCACCGGTCCTGGCGCTGAGAACAACCCAGGCACCACTCTCAGCCACTCGCTGGACGGCATCCATGGACTCAGCCGACATGACCTGATCCAGCGGATTGAGGACGAGCAGCTTGTAGTCGGCCTGGCGGGAGGGATCGAAATATTCATAATCGATGGAATCCAGTGCCAAGAGGTCAAACCATCTCTTCAGGTCCATGAGACGTGCGCGGAAGGTTGTCCGGTGTTTCGTCAATAGCGTTGCATCGTCCTGCATCACCGCCACCTGCTTGGGAGACGCCACGAGCGTCATTCCGTGCAGTTCGCGCAGAATGGTGTGATAGAGTTCGAAGCGATCATAGGCATAGGCCCCGCCGTAATGGGCGGCGAGCGAGAATGTCGGATTGGGCCAGTAATAGACGTGGAGATTGGCTCCGCCGGCTCCGGCCTGCGCCATCATGATATAAACGGATTTATCCAGCACCCACCCATCGCCATTCCAGGCCCAATGGTGCGGAAAATGGGGCTCGGATATCCATCCGATCTTGTCCTTGGTCCAGGCAGTTTCCAAGAGTCCCTCCGCTTCAAAGGAGTGATTCCCCCCATTATGAATGTAGTCCACGACGCCAGCCATTTGGTCCAGAGGCTCCTCCATGAGCCGGACATAAACGATGATCACGCGTCGGGAGTCGTAGGCACGGATTCCCTTGGCCATGCCGAGAGACCAGGTGTCGTTCCAAAAGAGTTTGCATCGCGAAAAGTCCGTCCACTCCGGGCGTAAGTCCGGGAGGCTGCCCGCCTTCCAATCTGGCATCGGGATCTGCACCTCATCCCACGAGGTATAGTTTTTCCCCCATCTTGTATTGAGGCCCTGCAGGTCGAGCTTCAGTTGCTCTTTCAGGTATTTGCGAAAAGCCTCAGTGGCCGCCCAGCTATAATCAGCCACATTTCCGGCCCAGGGCTCATCGGGAATAATCCACTCACCGCTCGGCTTCATGAGATAGTAGCCCTCAAAAGCGGAGTGCCCGGCGTAGCGATCGTACAGCGCCCGGAAGGCCCGATGCCATGCGGCACCATGTTCCTCGTCCGAGAGGGAAACGCTCCCGTAAAAGCGGTGCCCATAGAGGACGCTGCCATCAAAGTTGCGGGGCAGGGTATAGGGATGCCAGCGATAGGGATTGCGCGACTCCGCATGGGCCACCCGCACAGTGACACCAAAACCCTGATCCGCTGCAGCATCCATGACACCGTCCAACAGTGAAAAATCAAATACGACCGGCAGGATCTCAAAATCAGCCAGATCGATCATGTAGGTGACATGATTGGTCATCTGCTTGGACTCCCCCATCATGGTGCGGAAGTTCTGCAGCGACGCCTCTTCGGAATCCATCCGGGCGTTTTTTGGCTGAAGAAAGGTCGTGCGAAAATACGGGTATTTCTTGATCTCGTTTCGATCAATCAACACTCCCTGCCGAGAAGTCCTCGCCTGAATTTTGGGATGCGCCACTCCCACGATGTATTCTCCCTTGTCCACTTCTTCGCCCTTGGGATTGCGCAGCGAATAGAGAAGTTTGAATGCATCTCTGTCCCCCGGAGAAGGAAGTTTCACCAACACATCTTTGCTCGTCTTTCCCGCAAAAATTACAGCCTCCTGCCCCTCGGCGAGTTTGGTTGGGAAGGCATAGGGCGTGAGCGTCCAGTGCAGGCTGAGGCTTTCGTTTCCCTTGGGAAAAATCCGAAATGTCACATTCAAGGGAGAGTCTTCCGCGTAGACTCCCCCGGTCGTCAGGACGCCATCGCTGGAATCGGGATTAATTCTGATGAACCCGACAACCGGAGCCTTCCCCATATCCACTGACCGGGAGTTTTCCGGATTTTGGGGAGGAACATTCCTTTCCCAGCGAAACTCATCGCTCCCGATCAACTGTCCGGCCTCATCTTCGATGCGATAGCGAATCCAGCTATTGTGCCATTCTCCCACGGGGAAGGGCACGCGCTGGCGGCGACTGGCTTCATCGGCAGGATCAAACTTTATGGTCGTCTCGCTCTCCTCCACAGGTCGGCCCTGAAAAGCCGCGCGTGTTTCGAAGGCGAAGCGATAGTCTCCCTTCTTTTGCAGGAGGGAATCCGCGTAAGCAAAGGATGCCTCGGGCAATTTCACGCCTCTGGCTTCCACATTTCCGATGTAAAGCTCCCCTGCGCGGCGGCCGGTTTTCTGCCGCCCTTCCTTGCCCGCTTCAAAATAAACCCTCACTTCAAAACCAACGAACTTCAGCCCGCCATCCGGCCAGTTGTTGCCATCTCCACCAGATGCGTCGTAAACCTCCTTTGCTGCGCCTCCGGCCTCTGTCACCCGGAAGGCATGTGTCCGCGATCCACTCCATCCCTTGCCCGGCTTCCCGCCTCCGATCACGTCCATGGGTAATGGCTCGTAGGAAATCCTTTCGCCTTTTTCATCTTCGATCACCGGCCGGATGGACACCGTTCCGGCAGGAACTCCCTCCACTCGTGACTCGAACAGAATTCTCTCCAGCCCCTCACCCAAGGGAATGGCGCTTTTGAGCTCCAGCATGAAGCTTGCTTCCCGTGTCGTGACGTGACCGACCCGGCGCGTTTGCTCCACATTGACGTCAAAATCCACCGCCAGGATATCTCCTCGTTCTTCGAGGCGGACCTGATCCCCATCAGACTTGGTCAGCGTCCACTCGGATGCCGGGATCACACTGATCGTCGTGACGTCCTCTGCTTTTACAATGGCGAGGCTCCCGACCATTCCACTCAGAGCCATCATCGCCCAAAACTTCCAGCTTCTTGTCATAAACAAACCTTTCAATTCTCCGGCGAGGTCAGCACGCCGGAGTGATAGAGCATATTCGGGTACTCGATCTGATCGAGTACGGCATACTGCCCAGCACCATGGAGGACCTGCTTTCCGTCACGTTCCAATCCGAATTCCGGGGTGAAAGCTTTGTTGGCAGGCAATGGCACCTTAAAGGAAACGACCCCCGCGTCTGCCTTGTGTCGCAGGACTTCGTCTCCCATACGGATGGTCAATTCACCGGGTTCTTTCAGGAATCCGAGGACTTCGATCTTATCCTCTGCGGTATCCTTGCCAGCGACCTTGACGGCGGTCCACTTCTTGCCGTGAGCAGCCTCAAGTGAGGAGTGATGCCGCCGGTAGCTATAGTACAAGACATCGCGGACAATTTCCGGTGCCTGGCCTGTCTTGAACCACTGCGCATAATAAGCGCTGATGTCATACGGAGCGAAGCCGATGGCCGTCGATGGGGCCATCGCCTGCTCGGAGTAGTCAGACCACGTGTTGATACAAGCCCAGTCGGCTTTGTCCTCAATGGCGGTAAGCCACGTCCTGCGGAGAGTGTCAAAATTCTCGGCCTCCCAAAAAATGGAGCCTCTCGATCGAATGTCGTGCGGAGCAATGGGTGCCACTACGAGAGGCGTGTATTTCCGGGCTTCCTCCACCCAGTTCGTACGCAGGGGGGTGCGCGGCCCCCAATTTGACATACCGATAGCCACATCAGAGAAGTCCTTCAGCTTGCCCATGCTGTTGAACTGTGTGAGAAGCGCTGAGGGGTAACCAAGGCGCGTGAGTTCAGCCAGAGCTTTCTTCCACCACTCCGGCGTCTGCCGTTCGGTAAGCCACATACTAATGATCATGCGCCCATCTTTGGTGCGCATGGTGGCGGAAGATTCCCAGGCCTTCTTGAATACCGGGGAATTCGCATAGGCCACGGGATCGGCATCTTCACTGCCCGCATAGACAGCCGGAATGATCTTGAAGTTGTCCTGCTGGCGGCTGGCCGCATCCAGCATGGCAAAGGAAACATTATTAAAGTATTCCTGCCCGCCCGTATCGGCGGGATAGGAAAAGAAATCCACGATGAATCCATCGAGGCCCATCTGTCGGGCGAGGAGGATCTCCTCCTCTCTTCCTTGGATGAGCGCCTCTTCCTTGCTGAGCCCGCTCTTCAAGGGAACACGCGGCAGAGGATGGTAGAAATACTTGGTGCCCGCTTCCAACCGCTTGGGGTCGATGGGTATGGCGGCGTTCATGGTGGATAGCGGATACCATCCCAGCCCTGTGTCCTGAGACGAGGCACCGGAGGGATAGATCGGGTAATAGTAGGCAAGGACTTTGCGGTCACTTTCGCCCAAGTGCTGAGGTTTAAAGGGAAGCCAGGCCGAGCGATCCGCATCAACCTTGCCTGCCATGGTGATGTTATCGACTGTCCACGTCCCCTGTCGCTCATCCTCACCTGTGCTGATAAAGCGAAGCGTCGAATACCCGTCGCTCTCCGGTAGTTGTACGGAGTCTGCCTGCATGGGAAGACGGACGAAATGAAAGGGGCTCTCCTCGGGAAAAACAACCGGCACCCGATCCGTGGGGAGATTCGATTTTTTGCCCTCCGCCGAGTAAAGGCTGAAGGAGGCTTTTCGGTCAGACGAGATCGTGACACCGAGGTGATACCATTTGCCCTGGGCAAGCGAAGCCAGTGAGACATAGCTTCCGTCAGCGCCCATCACTTGAAGGCCCCCCTCCCGGCTCATGCGAAGAAGCATTCCTCGGCCCGAAGAGTCCATCAGCTCGGTCTGCAAATCCAGGCCCTGACCGCCCCCTCTCGATTCAAGCTGAAAGTCGAATCCCAGATAGACTTCTCCGGCGGGAGTTTGGACAAAATCGCAGGCCAATCCGCTTCCCTTTCCTCCCGAGGAAGATTCGTCACGAAGTCGAAAACCCTTGCCGTTCACAAGATTCGCAGGGAAGGGCGACTCGGCGGAAGCTTCGAGCGTAAGACTCAAATCCGAAGCGAGTTTACCGACTTGTCTCCACGGATGCGGCGGGAAAAATCCAGCGGGATATTCATCAAATCGTTCGACGGGCAACTGCTCCACGCTGGCGAGAGGTTGCGCCGCGCCACAGGGAAGAGGAAAGAAGGCGACAGTCATTGCCAGGAATCCCCCGGCAAGGATGGAGGAGTAGGTCATGGTCGGAGACGGGGGGAGGTTGATCACTGCTCCTCAGTGGCGATGACACCGGAGTGATAGAGCATGTTGGGATATTCGATCCGATCAAGGACGGCATATCGCCCGGAGGCGTGAAGGATCGTGCGGCCCTTGCGGAGGAGGGAAAACGTGGGAGTGAAAGACTTGCCCGGTGGCAGGGGGACCTTGAAGGACGTGACGCCCTGGGGTGCATCTTGTGTGTGCACTTCTTCGCCGATCTGGATTTGCAACTGACCCGGTTCCTTGAGGAAAGCAAGGAGTTCGATCTCGTCATGGACCTCGCGGTTGTCACCCTCGGGAATGATTTTCCATTTTTTGCCATGAGCGGGCTCCAAGCTCGAATGGTGACGACGGTAGCTGTAGTAGATCACATCACGAGTGATCTGTGGCGCCTCACCTGTCTTAAACCACTGAAGGTAATACGCACTGATGTCATACGGGGCAAAACCGATGGCTGTCGATGGGGCCATGGCCTGTTCGGAATAGTCGGACCATGTGTTGATGAACACCCAGTCCGCCCCCTCCTCGATAGCGGACAGCCAAGTGGTGCGCAGGGTATCGAAATTCTGAGCCTCCCAAAATATGGAGCCACGCGACCGAATGTCATGGGGGGCCACGGGGGCGACGACGAGAGGAGTGACTTTGCGAGCACTCTCGATCCAACCTGTTTTTCTGGGAGTGCGCGGCCCCCAATGGCTCATCCCGCCGACAATGGGGGCGAATTCCGCAAGTTTGTTCGTGCTGTTAAATTGAGCCACCAGCACGGCAGGAATGCCCAACCGCTCAAGCTCGGCAAGGACGCTCTTCCACCACTCCACGGACTGTCGCTCAGTGAGCCACATGCTAATCACCATTTTCCCATCGGCTGTGCGCATCACGGCTGGCGACTGGGATGCGATACGGAAAACAGTCGCATTCGCATACTTCACGGGATCCATGTCCTCGCCAGCCGCGTAAACGGCCGGGATGATCTTAAATTCGGGATCGACGCGTTCGGCGGCTTTCAGTGTGGCAAAGGAAATCTTATCGAAGTATTTCTGACCCCCGGCGTCCTCAGGATAGGAAAAGAAATCGACGACGAAGCCGTCGAGTCCCATCTGCTTCGCCAGACGGATTTCTTCCTCCCGGCCCCGGATGAATTGCTCTTCCTGCGACAGCCCCTCCTCCATTGGTGGTCGCAAAAGCGGGTGATAAAAAATCTTGGTTCCTGCATCCTTGCGGTTCGGATCGATATCCGTCGAAGCATTAAGGGTCGTCAAAGTAAACCATGAGACGCCCGGATCCTCGGATGAGGCTCCCGAGGAGTAAATCGGGTAAAAATAAGCAAAGACCTTTCGTTTTGAAGCACGCAACTCTGCTTCGGGTGCAAGCTGGAACGGGAGACAGTCTGCACGCGAAGCATCCACCCGTCCGCCCATGCTGATATTGTCCACCTGCCAGCCCCCCATCTGGGAGTCTTCACCTGAGCTCACAAAACTAAGTCGGGAAAAGTCCGATACGGCTGGAAGTGGGATGGAAATACTCCCGAGGCCCACAGGCTTTTTCTTATTATGCTGGGTGAAGAATGAAACCTGCACCTCGTGACTGGGAGAAATCGTGATACCGACGTGGTACCAGACATTATAGGCCAGCGAGGAAATGCGCTGCATTTTGCCCTCAGCATCCCGGATAGCGAGACCACCGCTCGTGGTCATGGAAACAATCAACCCCTCGCCTTTGGCATTGGCCAGGCGGCATTCCATATCCACGCCCTTTCCATCTGCGCCCTTAATGAGCCGGAAATCATAGCCCAGATAGACTTCGCCCGGTGGGGGTGGGATGAACTCACAAACAATGCCCTGGCCTTTGCCAGCCGTGGGGCTCTCATCTGAGAGGGCCAGGCCTTTACCGGCAATTTTATTATCGGGAAACAGCGACTCCGCCTCCGGAGAGAGGAGTACCTTGACTCCATCAACCGGCGGGGATGCCGGTTTCCAGGGAAATGGTGGAAGCTCGCCCGCCGGGTATTCATCGAAACGGTCAACCGGCAACTGCTCGGTTCCGCTGAGCATGACCAAGTCGTTTTTTTGAGGGGCGCATCCGCAGAGGAGGAGAGCGCAGGAAGGTATGACTAAGAGGTACTTCATTTTTGCGGGGGCCAGTTGTCGGTTCGAAAGGGGCCAGCCGGAAGCCCCTGTTCATCAAAGAGTGTGGGTTTGGGAAATTCCCGCCAAGCATAACGCAAGGCCACGGGATCGGACACCGCAGGGCTTGAAACGAGCAGGTCGGGTCCATCCTGACGGGCGGTGGCCGCATGAAAAATGCGATCTGCACCGGCAAGCTCAAATGCACCCAGTTCGGGTGCAGTCTGGCGTAGCACGAGCTTTCCCGGCTCATACACTTTTAACCTCATACTTTCGCCCTCCGGCGAGGCGGAGAGGATCAGCGGTCCAGAGTCATCAATGGCCTCATTGAACACTGTGCGGCGAATCTTCAGTGCCAGCCGATCACCGAAGATCTGCTTATTTGGAGGGTGGATTTCCTTGGCATCCCCGAGATCGACGGTCACAAGCAATCCGGCTGGTGGTAGGGTGGCTACCGCCTTGGCCTGTCCTTCGCGGATGTATGGCCAACAGACATTTCCCTGCCCGCCGTAGGCCGGGAGCTGGACAATGATCAGCGGCAACGTGGGGTCCCTCCACTTTGTGCGGACATCCTGCATGAGGGCCTTTAGCAGGGTGCCATACTCCGTGGGATATTTCCAGTTCGCCTCCCCCTGATACCAGATATCCCCGCGAATCGTGTAAGGTGCGAGGGGATGGATCATCGCATTGTATGCTCCAGACACCCCCCGAGACTTGGGACCGCCATCTGGAGCCTTGGGCTTGGGAAGCGTAAACTCCGTGCCCGCCTGCTCTGCGGTCTTCTTCTTTTCCTCCCAATCCGCCATAGCGAGATCGAAACGTTCCTTCGCGGCCGGATAGGCGGCGAGGACATCATCCCAGCGCTTCTGCACGATCGCCACGGCGGGATCCGATGCCACAGCTTCCTGGCTCAACCAAGTCTCAATGGAAGTGCCCCCCCCAACTCGAATTAATCAGTCCCTGCGGCTGGTCTGTCGCCTTCAAGAGATTGCGCGCCATAAAATAACCGAGGGCGGTAAAATCACCGACGGTTTCCGGGGAGCAAACCACCCACTTCCCTTTGACCGTGTCTGCGGGTGCCGCACTTACGGCGGGCAGCACTTTGAATTGGCGGATCTGGGGGAAATTCGCGGCAGCGGTTTCGGTCGCCGCATTATCCGATTTCTTGACAGTCCATTCCATATTGGATTGTCCCGTGCAAAGCCAGACGTCGCCGACGATAACATCCTTGCTGACGAGCCGCTGGTTGCCGCTTTCGAAAACCAATTCTCCTGACTTTTTTCCACTCAAAGTCGGGAGATGCAACAGCCACTTGCCTTCGATATCGGCTACGGTCTCGGCAGATGTTTCGTTAAACGACACTCGGACACTGCTCCCCGGCTTCGCTTTGCCCCACACAGCTACAACTTTATCTCGCTGCAAAACAGCGTGATCTCCGAAAAGCACATTGGGCATCAGGTCTCCTTCCGCTCCTCTGCTGAAGCCAACCGAAGCAGCAATAAGTACCGGAAGAAGCAGGCAGCGGGCAATGCCGGTCCGCGGCATGGGAAGAACGGGCAGGGAGGTCATGGGGTCTATCCAACTTGGCAGCGTCACTTCAACTGTCCAATCCCGTTGTCGCTTGTCACGATAAGTATATGAGCTGGGAAAGCTGGGCCAAGATATGCTAATTCCTCCACGAGCCTCTCACCAAGACTACTTGCGGACGACGGGGTGGACCGAATTCGGCCCGTTCCACTCTGCTTGTCACCAAGTCCACAGCAGCACGCGCTTGGTCTTCGATGGATTGAACCACTCCTGGCTGGTTGGCATCAAGGTGAGCATCGACTACATAGAGTTGCAGGCCAACACTCTTGCGAGAATCGGTGATCATGCGATGAAGCAACTGATACTCCGCTTGTACCGAGGAGATGATGGCATCCGGCCTTTTTTGACTAATCCAGTTTTCTATCGAAATTTTGCCCTCAGAGTTGCCAATAAATGGCTCCAGCAATCCCCTGCTGCAGATTTTCCTCTCGGCCAAGAACGCGCCGAGCGAGAGGTGATTCACCCGTCGATCAATCTCGGAGGAGGTAAAGAAGGCGATGCGTTGAAATCCTCTTTCGCGCAGCTTTGCAATCGTCATCTGCATGATGCCATAATAGTCCACGGCAACCCGATCGAGTTTGGGCGAGTGCAGGGTATAGCCCAGAGCAACGGCAGCGAAATCTGCAAAATCAAAATCAAGAGACTGTAGGGAAGAAGAAAGCGGACAGACCAAAATGCCGCGAATTCCCCTGGCGAGAAGAATCCGGCGCATTCGAGCGGAGGTCATTCCGGACTCCATCAGCCAAAATTCCTCCAACTGGTACCCAAGTTCTGCTGCCCGAGTTTTCATCTCTTCAAAAAGATGCTGATAGTTGACCGAGCGTCGCCACCCGTCCCGTGTCTTGTAGGCGGTCAAAAAAGCAAGCGTGCTCCCCCTCACGGAAAGTCTGCCCTGACGACGAACGGACATCAGAGTTGAAAGCAGCGGATTCGGCCGATAACCCAGGCGGTCGGCCACGGCACGAATACGTTCCCGCGTGGAACGAGGAATACTGGAGTGCCCGCGCAGGGCGAGGGACACCGTTGTCTGATGCACCCCGGCCTCACGGGCGACATCCTTCATGGTAATACGGGACAACACTTACTCATCGATAAGAGTAATCTACCGATTTGCAAGTCGATGCTCCCGTGAGAGTGAGTGAGCGAAGGCGTAGCGGTGAGGCGATTCAAAGCGCCCCCGCTCGAGAAAGAACTCCACGACTATGTCCATAATTGAAGAACCCATACGTCGATTGCCCATTTGTGGCCACTACGATGTCATCGTGTGCGGCGGAGGACCTGCGGGCTTTGCGGCTGCCATCTCGGCAGCGAGGGCCGGTGCCAGCACCTGTCTCATCGAGCATCAGGGATTTTTGGGCGGGATCTGGACGGCGGGCTTGCTGTCCTTCATTATCGATGCACTGGACAAGCCGGGAGTGATCGCCGAAGTACGCCAGCGCTTGGCGGCGCGCGGAGCGATCAAGGAAACGCGGGACCTGTATGACGCAGAGGAAATGAAGCGTCTGCTAGAGCAAATGTGCCTGGAGTCGGGCGTAGCCGTCCGACTGTACACACGCCTTACAGCAGCCATCACGAAGGATCGTCATATCCGCCAAGTGATTTTGGAAGCGAAGGAAGGCCGTTTTGCACTGGGTGCACGGACCTTCATTGATGCCACTGGAGATGGCGACCTCGGTGCTCTGGCGGGATGCGGATTTGAAATCGGACGGGAGCGCGATGGGCTCACCCAGCCCATGACATTGATGGCTCTGGTATCCGGCGTACCCGAGCAGGTAATGCAATCGCCCTACGCAAGCGCCATGAGCGGGTCATGCGTTCCGAAAGACGAATTTTACAACAGGTTGGCGCGTGCGGGATGCTCTCCAAGCTATACGAAGCCGAGTTTGTTTCCGCTCCCCAACGGACTGTGCTGTCTCATGGTCAATCATGAATATGAAAAGAGCGGCTTGAGATCTGAAGATCTCACCGCTGCCAGCATCCATGCGCGAGAGGAGATATTCGAAGTCGTCGACACAATGCAGCGACTGGCGCCAGAATGGAAAAGCGTGCGCCTCGTCTCCACTGCGGCCCATATCGGCGTACGGGAAGGGCGACGCCTGCGGGGACTGTATCGCCTAACGCTAGAAGATATGCAGCGAGGCGCCAGATTTGAGGACGGAGTGGCCCGCGCAACTTTTCCCATCGACGTCCATAGCATCCGGAAAAGCGAAGGAGGGGGCTACAGTTCGGATGGCGCGGTAGCACCGGCTTTGCCCTACGACATCCCGCTACGGAGTTTGATCGCCGCAGATGTGGGGAATCTTGCCATGGCGGGAAGATGCATCAGTGGCGATTTTTATGCCCATGCAAGCTATCGCGTCACGGGAAACGCGGTGGCCACCGGAGAGGCTGCCGGCGCGGCGGCCGCCTTGGCCTCCTCCCAAGGAATCCCACTGAGTGACGTGCCCTCCTGCGATGTGCTCAACCGATTGAATCTGCTGCGGCAGAGGAACTCATCGTGACAAGTTGGATCTTCCTTGCGAGGAAGGTGGAGAACAAAGACTGGTCACTCATGATGAAGTTCTTCCCGTTCATTCTTCCCCTGTTTTGCCTTATGGGACTGTGCAGCCCCACGAGCGCTAGCCCCAGTGGTCCCCTTCCACAGGAGTTTGCCTCCTGGACAGAAATGGAAAAATCCGCGCAGCGGGTGGCGGGCCAGCAAATGCTCCAGCAAATCCGCACAGCGATCGAAACCGGCGAGAAAAACATTCTGATACCCAATGCCCATTACCGATTCGCGGAAAATTCCGGTGGCAAATATCCTGCTCACATCATCTTTCCAAAAGACATGGATGGTGTGACAGTCGATTTTCAGGGTTCCACACTTTGGTTTGAAACACACGCCTCCGGAATGGTGCTGCCGGGATCGATCAACTGCACGATTCGCAATGTTTTTCTGGATTGGGATCCTCTTCCCTTCATGCAGGGCACGGTCGTGGCGATGCAGCCCGATGCAGACACTTTTGATGTCAAAATCGACCCCGGATATGAACACCCGGTATCGCAGTTGAAAGAGGAAAGCTGGCGCGGACGCGGCGTTGTCTTTGATCCTGAAACGAGAGAGCTGAAGGAAGGGCAACGGGGCTGCGAGGTCACCTTCTCATGGGCAAAGCGAAACGCCGATGGCTCCTACCGCCTGAAATTTCACGGCTTTCACGGGATTCCCTTTAGCCAGTCCGGCATCCAGGTGGGTGATCCCTATGTGATGCTGAAGCGCATGCAGCGAGCCGTGCGCATGGAAGGGACACGAAATTGTACACTGGATGGAGTCACCCTCTACGCTGCCCCCTTCATCGGTTTTGTGCATTCCGCGGGGAGCGCTCCGACCTTCCGAAACTGCGGCATCCTGCGGCGGCCCGACACCAATCGGCTGATGGCTGGCAATGCGGACGGAATCAATTGTGACAATCTGGAAAAGGGACCCCTGATCGAGGGATGCCGCATGGAAACGATCGGCGATGACTTCGTGAACATCCATGGTCACCTCGGCAGGGTCATCTGGCAGGAGGAAGACGGAGCGATCATCACAACGCGCCTCAATCGCAGATCCTCGGTTTCCGAGCCTGTGGAAGTCGAGTTTCTGGAGCGCACCACGATGCGGTCACTTGGCAAACGGAAGGCAACATGGGAAGCGCTGGACTGGAAGGTGGATGCTTCGCGCAGCCTGGCCGACATCAAACATCGCTGGCACTCTGGTGACGCTGCGGGCCTGCAAAGCGGGAAGACGGTGCCTGCGAGTCGATTAAAGCTGGATGAACCTCTCAAGATCGACGGCGACATCGTCGTCATCTGCGAAAGCTTCTCCGGAAGTGGAGCGGTCATTCGAGGCAATCACTTCAAGGGATCGCTGGCACGGGGATTGCGCCTGCATAGTCCGCATGTTGTGATTGAGAACAATACCATCTCGACGACGCTGGGACAGGGCATCAGCCTGACCAGCCAAGCTGCCTTCTGGGGCGAGGGACCTTATGTTTACGATGCGGTGGTTCGCAATAATACGCTCGAGCGAATCGGCCTGGGCGGCAGCGAACCTGTCGCAGCCCTTCAAGTCCAAGCCACCGACAAGTATCAGGACATCCGCCTGCCGCGAAATATCCGGATCGAGAACAATAGCTTCGCACAGATCCCTGGTGCGGCCATCATCCTGCGGGGTGTGGACGATGTCGTCGTGCAGGACAATACAATCAACGGCTTCGCCCTGCGTCAGCCAACACCCGGTGCACCTGCCAACGACGCAGCCGGTGCCGCCATCGTGCTGGACTCGATCCGCGGACTCGCACTGAAGAACAACACGATCACCGGAGGAGGGCCCGGAGCTTTGAAAGAGCCCATCCTCCAGATCAACAATCCCTGAGAAGTGAGGCTTGCATCAACTCCCTTGACGGGAGGAAATGCATGATCTCTCCACTAGCCGTGCCCCCTGCTCCATGCGGGCATCTGCATATTCCAAGGCCTGCCGCATATTTGCGCGGGCCTTTGGGCTATCCAGCAATTGCGCAAGCAGCACCTCCGCGATGTCCGCGCCGCTGACTTCATCTATCTCCAGCAAGTAGTCGGCAAGTCCGACATCCCTCCACATCTGCCCCTTGATGGTATCGGTCGGCTGGCGGAGATGGATGACGGGAGTTCCCTGCCGAAGGGCCAAAATCGGCGAATGACATTCAAAACTCACCACGCTCGCTGCTCGTGCGTACACGGACGACGCCTCGTCCGGGAGCCAGTACCGCCGACGAATCCTGACGCGAGATTTCACGTCGGAAGGCAGGGGATCAAAAAGCAGATCGTCCATGAGATCGAGCTGGTATGTCATCTCCGGGCAAAGAAAGACGCACATATCGGTCTCACGCACAACGCGCACAATCGCCTCGCGCATTTTGGCGTGATCCTTCTGCGCGTATTGATCATTCACGGCGTCACGCTCCGCGTCTTCCGTTGTCCGCGGCTTGTTATAGACTATGTGGCGCGGCGTATAGCGAAGCCGTGGAACCATACAGACGAACCGCCCTTCCTGAAGACCCTCTTCTACGAGACACTGATCTCCCAAGGTATCATTCCGGAGATCGCAGGCAAAGGTGGCATCCGGGCAAAACTCGATCGCCACACCGCGCAATCCGGCTTGCTGCAAGTGAAGGAGCGAAGTGGTCTCCCGAGTCAGGACAAAATCGGCCCGGGAGGCGACTTCGACATGTTCTGGGCGAGGAGAGTCGGTAGTGACGCCGAAAAAGCCAAACGATTTTCCCGTCAGGCGATTCCAAGCCGAAGCAGCAGAAGACTGGACCATACCGGGACCGGAGCCATGCAGGAAGAAGTCCGCCCGATCCCAAAGAGCAGCCAGGGTTTCATTGTCTGGCTTACCCTCGGAATTCAGCTCACCTTTCACAATCTGCAAGGCTGGAAAATGATGTCGCAGCATCTCTTCAGCCCCATGACCCAGATTGCAGGGCCAGAGGACAACCTCCGCCTGAGGATAAAATCGCTGGAGCACGCGAAGCAGACCTGGAGTATGCGCGATGTCTCCAATGTTTACCGATTGCCAGGAGGAGCGAAGCAGAATGACGGGATGGCGGGGATGGAATTTCATAAGTCGAGGAGTTATAGCGACCGGTCTATCCGGCACGTACTCGTCACAGGATCGTTGCTCATGCCCCGGCATCCAATCCCTGCTGATAGTCTTTTTGGTTTAAATGATGATCAATCTGGTCCATCGTCACGTTCCACAACCGCCGGAGATGCCGGAGACAGACATTAAGATATCCATGCGCTGGGCCTACGAAACACGGGTGCCCGTGGACAGGCCGATGATCTATCAGGCAGGGGTAACCGTGTGGCAATTGACCAGCGGGGGGGTTGTGATTGATTCTGCTCAAGGCTGCCTCACCTACCATGCGCCTTGTCTCCTGGTGCTTGGTTCTGGAAAGCGCTCCCACCGCTTTTTCAAGGACAGCACACTTTTTTCCATAGGCTGTCTGGCTCGCAATCGACAGGGGGCTCTTTTCCAACTGCCTTTGGTCACGGAGATCCCTGCCGCCCTCGGATTGGGTGCGGCTATAAAACGTGCAAGGCAAAGTTATCAAGCCTGGCGCGAGTCCGACGGGGGAAGACTGAGCGAGATCCTTTTCCATGCCGCGGTGACTGAATGGGGGGCGAAACTTGCGAAAACCTTATGCGCCGTCCTCGAAGATCCGTTTGCGCCCCGGGTGTCCCATCCCGGCATGCTTCGGGCCTTGGAGTGGCTCGAAAACGGCCCGACCGACCACCGGGTCAATGAAAGCGAAGCCGCTCACATGGCAGGGATGAGCGTGAGCCAATTCAAAAGAAGGATGAAGCAGGAGCTGGGACAAACATTTCATGAACGCATGGAGCAGATGCGTGAGGAAGCATGCCTGAGCGCACTTTTGAATGGCTCAAAATCGATAAAGGAGATCGCCATCGAGCTTGGCTTCCGAGTGCCTTCAAATTTCATCCGGTGGTTCCGGAAAAACCATCGACAAACCCCGGCTGAGTTCCGCCGGGATCACCTCCTGCGATGAGAGGCGATCCCGTGTCCCCCCAGCAATTACTGTGCGCCAGCGCCCACTTGCGAAAGCTGAAATACCTCCTCTGCACTGAGAGCCTGATCGAACAGCTTGATATCCCGGATTGAACCCGGAAAAGGAAAGCGGCCGTTGGTTGTAGCACCGACGGTAATGGGCGCGTCGCCGAGCGGGATGGGCGTACTCCCTTTGGAATAGACCACTCTTCCATCGCCGGAGAGGGGTTCCACTGGAAGACCATCCACATAGAAGGAGAGACCTTTGTCCTCGGAATTTTTCCAAACCATCGCGATGTGATGCCACTCGCCTTCCGGGGACACTTGAAGCGTCTTCCTGAGAGTCGCCGCAGCCTCGGGACGAGTCCAGTAGAAGAACAAACTGCCGTCCGGATAAACTCCGAAAATCCATCCCGATTGCTCGGTGTCGTCCAGATTTCCCACCACCGTCTGTTTGCCCTTGTTGGGGCTGGCGGCCAGTTTTACCCAAGCAGCAACAGAGATCTCGTCCTCCTGCTCCGCAAGAGCCAAAGGCCCCTCTACCCCACGAACTCTCAGGCCACCTCCCAGCCAGGCGGTCGGAGTAAAGGTCACCATCCCACCTCCCTCTCCCTCCTGAAAGACGGGCTCGCTCTTTCCCTTCTCAAAAGGCTCGATAGCCGTTTTGACCTTGCCGGATGTTTCGGCCGGGATGTCCTTGCGGAAATCAATGTCAAGAAGAGGGTCAACAGCTTTGCTGTGAGTTACCGTCAGGTGAAGAGCCCCGAGGGCTACAAAAAGAGGGAGGGAAATTTTTCGTTTCATGACGTTCAGGATCGCATTCGCTATAGAGAAATTTTCTGACTATCGGAATATCAAATCGGGCCGGGCTGCCCTCACCCGATTTGGCAGATTGGGAATCCGATCACACGGGGCGCACTGCGCGGTTTCTCCGGCGAGCGCCATTCAGTACCAGGAGGCCCATGGCACCCAGCAAAGAAACGGCGGTCGATGGCTCCGGCACCACGGTCATGTCGATACTGCCGCTATTGTAAGTGAAGGTCGCCGTCCATCCGTCGTTGGTTACCGTCCAGCCCGAGGTATCCACAACAGATGCCAGCCCCGTGATGATGGAGGTATAGGTACCCTGCTCCATGCCGAAGTCCAGCAGGGTGAATTCCTGATTTTCATCAAAGCTCCATGTGCCGCTTCCGAGCCGAGCCAAAGTGGAATGAGCTCCATCGGCACCCAGGCTCAGTTCGATCACCGAACCACTCAGCATGGTAAGATTGCCTCCCAGGCGGAGTGTTCCACTTGCGCTGTCACCGAGACCGGCGCGGAGAGTACCATCGACTGTGACAGCCCCGGAGGCATATCCATTTCCGCCGAATGTCGCTCCGGCATCCACTGTGACCGCCCCCGAACCAGTGGCACTTGTCGTGGCACTGGCGGTGACATTCGGGTTGCTGATGAGTAGTGTACCGGCCTGAACCGAGGTTCCGCCATTGTACAGATTACCTGCCTGCGTGCCGGCAGTTGCCCCACCTGCCAGCGGGGCCAAGGTCAGGGTATTCGTGCCTTTTTTGACAAGGGCGAAGTTGTTACGGTTGCTGGTTGTGCTATCTGACAACTGACCGGTGAATGTCTCATTCGTCGTACTCCGGTTGTAAGTGAGAGTGGTTGCCGTGGCTGATCCGTTAAAGATTCGCTGCCTCGCGTTGTTATCACCTGAGTTCGTCATGGAGGACACCTCCAAGTTATACCCATTCATGAAAAAGAAGGAGCCATTTGAAGTAAGGGACAGTTGCACCCCGACATCCACGGCGGAAGCATTACCGAGATAGGTACTACCTGCGGCGACATAAAGAGCGGAAATATGATTCGCTCCGTTGAGATAAACCGTACCAGAACTGTCACCTCCTGCACGAACAGCTACGGAACCCCCTGATACGCCTCCAATGCTACCGTTTACAGTGATAACACTGGTGTTATCCGCCCTGAGGTTGATGGTGGCCGCGTTGGTTGTCACACTTCCATTTAGCGTGAGGTTTCCAGGACCATTTAACGGCGCAGTCGACTGATAGCGATAACCGCGAATTGTGCTTTCGGAAGTGGATGAGAAGACGAGATCATTATTGATGGTCTGGAGTGAACCACTTTGGTTTTGAATACCGGTAGTAGAGGAAATCGTAATAGTTTCTCCTGAAAGGGTGAAACTACTCGATGGACCGGACAAATCGGTCATTGGCTGAAACCAGAGGGCTGTCAGGCTGACCGCTGATGGGATTGCGATACTGGTTCCCGTGGAATTGCGGATATAAATCCCCGAACCAGCCGAAGGCACCACATCGCCGACCCAGTTATTCTGATCGGTCCAAAGATACTCACCACTGACAGGAGTACCTCCACCGTCCCAAGTAAAATCGGCGGACATGAGAGGGGTTGTGGCTATTGCGATCGACAGAAGGGTCAGACGAGTTGTTTTCATATAAGAAAGGGGGGGTACTCTTTTCGAATGGAACGCTATTCCTAAAGAATTTCCTCAGCAAGGGAGCACTCACTTGTCGCGATAAGTGACAGCCGCAGCGGGAATTCGTCTATATTCAGGAGCGTGAGCATGGTGACGTGTTGGATGTGAAGCCGGTTGATGACGCCCCGCCAGCAGACGGCGGGAGGGACGGTTTCCTCGTGCTGGAGCCACCATGGTAAACAGGGTCTTCGACATCTCCGCCGTTTTTCACCTCCCAATCGCTCGCGACTTCCACGACGACACGGTCACCTCTTCTGATGCGCATCAGCGGGCGTCCCTTCTGGAGGGGGACGGAAAAGCTGGCCAGTCCGGCCTCCACTTCCTTGCGCTGCACTTTCCCAGCCTGCTCGATCTCAAGGGTCGCAGGCTCTGTCAGCAGGGCCACCATCTCGACATCGTTGCGGAAGGGCGTCTCGCCCGCCCGCTTAAACGGCTGCCGCTGCTTGCTGGCGGTAGTTCCTTCCGGAAAGGGGAAAATCTGATTGCGATGCGTGTAGTATATGGCATCGCGCTGGATATCCGGAATGCGCCCATGGCGAAACCATGAGGCAAAGAAAGCCGACAGGTCATAAAAAACGTATTGGGTCGAGCTCGACGGAGAGATCTCCGAGGCTTCGGAATAGTCATTCCAAGTGACGAGGTGCACGTACTGAGATCCCCCTTCCATCGCCGCCTTCCAGAGATAGCGGAAGCATGCGGTATTCTCGGATTCCCAGGCAATGAGGGCCTTGGCTCGAACATCCTGAGGGGCGACGGGCATCATCCAGACCGGAGAATAGGCACGGGCTTTGGCGGCGCTGTTTGCAAAATCATATTTCTCTGCAAACTGGATGTCACGAAACCCCCAATCGGACAGTCCGTAGGAAATGGGAGCGAAAGCCGCTCCGTTTTTGTCCAGATGCTCGTAGCCGACAAAGACAGGCAGCAAAGCAATATTCACCCCCCTCGCCTGCAAGTTGCGGATGAGCGTGTCCCAATACTCCACTGGCTGCTGATGGCCGGCGTAGGGGGAGACTAAAATGCGCCCATCCTCCAGCCGATAAAGGGCTGGAGACTTCGCCAGTTGAAAAATGGCCTCCTCCAGAATCTCAGGATTTTTTTTGAGTTCGGCATTCATGTCCGGCATGAGGACGATCTTGAAGTCCGGGGCGACCTGTTCCGTCACAGCGAGAAGATTTTCCAGGATCTTGCGATGTTCATTCCCCGGGCTAACCCCGAGCATGTCATAGGCAAACCCATCAAGGCCGATCTTTTGGGCGCGGAGGACTTCAATGGCCAGATTGATCATCCGCCAGTCCGGAGATTCCCAGGGACCAACCGGCAGGGGGCGCTGCCGGAGAGCGCCGCCGCCTCCGGGCTTGTACCCACCGCGCCCGGCGAGCTTTTCATCACTCCCCTCCGGGCTCAAGTGCACCCTACTATAGGTATCTTCATTTGAGGGTTTGTTATCAAAGGAAAGGGGAAAGGGTGAAAAATAATGGGCGAACACTTTCTTACTGGAAGGAGGGCAACCGGCGGGAACGGAGAAGGGCCAGACCTCGGCCGGACTTTCCTGATCCACGTAAACTTGAGCCAGCTTTTTGATCTGGGCCCAGTCCACAGAGTGCTCAGAGACAGGCGTGGCATCTGCTGCCAACACGAGGGGGCTTAGCACCAGCAACAACAACCATGCGGCCACAAAGATCGGGAGTGAAGAACAGGATGGTTTCCGGGAGGAATTGGGGGATTTCATGAAGATTAAGGTATGCTCCATTCGGCCAAGCGGGACGACTCTGCCGCATGCAAACGGCGGGAAGGCAGGCCTACTGCGAGGCTTTCCTTTCCCTCTCAGCGAGACGTCGTAGAGCGGCATTCTGGCGCTCCATGGCTTGAGCTTTTTGCATCACGGCAGGTGGCAGAGTCACGCTGCCGGAGAAACGGGTCACCGGAGAGAAATCGTAAGTCGATGTCCCGACTTGGATATGCACGGGAATTCGCTCAGGCTCGCGAATCCAGGCGGTCATCCCGGTAACATCTCCTCCCTCAGCGTCTGCCACGGCCGGTCGGTGATAGCGAGCACACTGCACGCCGTTAAGCTTCTCGAAGCCGACGAAATATTTCTTTTCAATCCATGCCGTGGCGGGGAATCCCGATACTCGGAGTTCTCTGGGATCCAAGGCATGAAGGCCGGAACCGGGCAGAGCCAGCACCTCAGTGGAATCCGGTATCGCCTGATATAAAACGCCGTTGATACTATAGCAGGTCTGAGTGCTTCCATCACTCAGGGCAAGGACTCGCTGCTCCACTCCTTTCGTATCAATGGAGACCTTCAATTGGGTGGGGCTGATCTCTCGTGGAGCCTCCTCTTTTTCTTCTGCGGCTTGCTTGCGACGATCCGCATCAATTTCCATGCTCCATTGCGATCCTGGCGCCACCGTGGTGATGAGAGGCTCGGCCGCAAGAGTCACAGAATTCCACCCTGCGAAAAAGAGCATTGCAGAGATCGGAAGGGTGATCATCAAAGACCGGAAATTGTGTTTCATAGATAGTAGGGGTTCCATCACTCGGCAACTTGCTCAAGCTGCTGATCAACAACTTTCCCCGTGTAGCGATCGATCGCTATGGACAGCCAGTAGCGGGACTCCGCCTCGACAACAAAATCAGACTCGGAGGTCCCCGGCTTCACGAAGCGCCCGGCTTGGGCAATCACATCGATGAGTAAATTCCATGTCCGGGTCTGACCGGAGTCGGCGAGAGTTCGGGGCACCGCCTCACGTACGGCCTTTAGTGGACTGAGCGTCACACTTCCGGTGAAGTCCGACGAGGAGACAAAATCCGGCAATTCGGCACTGGAGAAAAACATATCCTCCGCAGGTTGCAGATTCGGGCGGATGCGTTCCTCCAAAGCGGCCGCCACCTTCGAAGCGGAATCCTGTTTGAGCGTCAACAGGTCATCTCCATTGAGCCCCCCACTCAGAAGGCTTGCGATTACAGGAGCCGGAGCCATGTTCAAATTTACACGTCCGGCGGTAACGACCGGCTCATCCTGCACGCAAAACAGATCCAGCAAGGCCCCATCCGCGCTCGTCTCATCAAAAAAGCTCAGGGTCTTCCAAGGGGAGTCCCGGAAGACATACCCCATCTCGGCAACCGAGCGAAAAGGACGCTGCAAAATGACGGGACGCCGCGAAGAGTCCGTAAGATTCCGGTAAAGATTCGCCGAGCCCGCCGCATCCAACCACCCATCGGCCGGACGCGTCACACCATCGGGATCGCGCATGTTTTCATAGCTCGCCAAGGGCGCGCCAGCATAACCGCCCACTTTTCCGCCCTGCGGCCATTTGCCCCAATAAAGAAAGCAGTTGATAAAGTTAAATGGGTCGCGCGTGCGAATAGCATCTGTGTCCGGATTGGGCAGAGAGACTGCCGATGAACGGGTCCAACCCTGACTGGTACCCAACCGCACACTCCGAGGATCCCACAGCATGGAATAATAGGTGGCTGATAGACTTTTGCGATTTGCCGTACCTGAGTTGTTATCGGCATAGAGGGTACCCATATCAAGGTTGCCCGCACCATCATCATAACCTCCAAGTCGGGCATAAACCTTCTCCACGCCGCCCGGCGTCTTGTACTTCAGAGTCAGTTGAACATTTGTCATGACCGTTCGAACAAGAAATACGGAAGTGCTTTTTCCTGTTGGGTAAATATAAGGCAACTTGCTGGAAGCATTAACACCAAAGGAAAATATGCGAAAGGTCAGTGAATTGGCGTTTCCTGTAGCGTATGGCACCAATGTCTCTAGGCGTTGATTAGGCTCGGTCGTCGAGGTAGCCACTTCAGGAGCATCCCGAAACCCTGAGCTCTGCACATCAAATCTTTGTCCAGCCATCGAATGAGCAATACCCGTCGCTGAAAGATCGAGTCCTGATATTAGGCTCGTCAATATTCCCTTGTCCAAACTAGCAGTAACGTTTGTCGGCCCGGCAATTGATGTTCCCGAAGAACTGGCGTGGGGATTAAATAAAACCGGAGTCCACACCAGATCAAGTTGGTTAATCTTCCGCTCGGCTGTAACAATATCGTTTAAAATCACACTGTCGATTCCATGCAGATATGGCAGATCTTCCACGCCCGCTATCTCTACGCCAAATCCAGAAGCATCCAGTTTGAAAAAGATAATCGTCGGATAATTATCCCTGTCGGCACTATCAATAAGATTTGCGCCAATCTTCATAATCTGGACGTCAGTTAATTGATCAACGGCAGCTTGAACTCCACTTGCACCAACCAAAGGTGTGCTAGCCGAAGACTTCAACCCTAATGATCCCGAGAGAATCCCTGCTTTCAACATCTCAAAGAAATCCGGCTCGCGGTATTCTGCGGCAATCTCTTCGAGGGTCTTGAGCTTTCCGTCGAAGGTGCCCCCATGTCCGATATATTCCCATAGACCGTTTGCGGGCACCCACTGAAGGCCGAATACATCGGCGATGGCGGACGGGGTCCCTCCCCCATTGTATTGGGCATGGGAGGACGAGAGCTGGGCGCTCGGTCCCTCGGGGGTGAGCCAGGCGAGTCTGGCGAGGGAGAACTTCCTTTGCAGTAGCGGGTCGCCTGCCGAAACAGAGCGTGACTCAGTGCTCCCGTCATCGGCGTAATGTTTCACCGTACCGGCGGAGGGAAATCGCACATTGGCAACATTGCGATTTGCCGACGTGGCCGTGTCTCCGTCTGCTTCGTAATCCTGACTGCTTCCCGGAGGATTTGCAGGCATCCATGAGGGAGCCGTGAGGGATCGTGAAAAATGCGTCAGGTAAGGCAGGGCATTTGTCAGCTCGGGATTCTTGAGAGCCACGTATCTCAGCAGATCCTGGCGGCTGGTGATGAGGTTATTCGTGGCCGTGAAGCCGGCATGGGTCACGACATTCGACAGGAATCCATCCTTAATCCCACCGGCGACCGCTTTTTGATAGTTCGTTGCGGATTCCGCCGAGTTGGGATTGCGAAAGCCGAGGAGATCATCAATGCCCGACTGAGAAATATCCAGGAGGGACAGATCGGCTCCTGCCGGGCTGCTTTTGATGGCAGCCAACTGGTCCTTCGTCAATCCGTCCGGATACCCGGCCACATTGATATTCAGCAATCCACCCACTTCATAGACATTGTAGGCGAAGCGGCCAATGGCATCGGGTGTCGGCGTGGCAGTGATGCCGGCATGGGAATCGAGGTAAATCCAGGAGGGGGTCTGATTTGTGCCGGTGAAGCCAGAGCCAGTGAGCAGACGTGGAGCGCTCCAGCGTTCCGGTGAAATCCGGCGACCGCCCCGGGCGGCCGTTGCCGTGTCGTGAGTCGAGGCATTGGTATCAGCCCCCTGGAAGCTTTGCCGGATGAGAGAGAAGGCATTCGTGTCGCCAACAAGATCCTGAGACACAATCCGGGACGGAACAGCATTCGTCGCCGAGCGAGGCAGATAGGCCCAGACATCGTTGGCGCTTATCGCCCGCGAGTTGGCAGACGAAGTGATCTCGCCCAGGAACTTTCCCACGGTGTACTCTGCCGCACTTTGCGCAATGATCTCTGCGCTGGTGCGGTTTGATCGGCTTGTTTCCACGGAGCGATTGGCCGTGGCTTGGGAGAAAAAAGCGAGAACCGCCACAGTGACGAGGACCAGAATGGCCAGGACAACCACCAGCACCATTCCACTGCGGGGCGAGCGAGACAAAAGAATCTTCATGGGGCTAGTGAAGCGGAAAAGTTTGTTGCAGGAGGGAGAGGGAGGACAGCGCTTCCGAGGGGATTCCATCCGGGATATTGGTAGAGAGAATCTCACTCCAGACATCTGCCGGAGAGTCCGCGCCGGTCGCATTTGGCAGAAGTTCGAGACCGTTAACACCCGCTGAAGACAGTTTGTCGAAATTGGAGTCATCTATCGCCGCGACTCCGATCACCAAAGCATGGGCTCGCAGCACGGACGCGTCGGACTTCGGAACGAGCAGAGCTTCAAATCCTGTGGGCAAAGCCCCGCCCTGCCAAGTCTCGGACATCCAGGACACGGAGGTCGCCGTGTTCAGCGGGGTTCTCGTCCCATCGCTGAGAATGACAGTAGCTTCAAATCGCAAAACTCCGTTGGCAACGATGCTGGATGTCGCCGACGAGACGGCATTTACGACAGAAGGCAGGAGATCCGCCTGATCCCACTCCACTGCGGCGGTCTTCCGCAAAATCCGACTATCGGATAATTCGTAGGCTACGGCGAGAAAACGAAAATCCGACATTCCCGCAGGTCCCCGGCTCCTCGTCAGAAAGGCAACCTGCAGATCTCCATTGCTCTGCTTGACAAAGACGGGGGTATTCGGGCCAATGACGCGATTTGCGAAATCAGCAGCCAACGTGTCCAGCACGGCTCGCGAGCGCTTCTCGGACTCGATCTTGTTTCGCGAAGTACGCGTTGCCTGCTGGGATTGCGTGGAAATTTGAAGCATCAGGAAAAGGATGAGCCCCATGACGGCCATTGCCACCATCAACTCGATGAGCGTGAATCCCGCAGGCAGAGATGTCCGAAAAGAAGGCTTCATTGCTTGGGGATAAATATCAGCCATGTGGATACCGATCCCTGGGCATTGCTCCAATTCGTCTGGCTCTCGTCCCAAACGGATTGCGCAGGCCATGCAACACTCACCAGCGCCTGGCCTGTGGAAAAGGCATCGTCGGGCGGTTGAAGCTCCACCCTTGCGGTCATCCGCGGCTCGGTCGTACTCGACGAAGGAGTGCCAGCTTGATTGAGATTCGAGAAGGTTCTATTCACCTGCGAGCCCCCCAATGACCAACTCAAATTGGAATATGCGCCCGATGCGCTCCAGACCGTTCCCTTGCGAGTTGCACCCCGGATGGATGCCGCAATTTGCTCCCGACATCGGGAAGCCGCAGCTTCCTCCCTCGATTCCCGATTCAGATTCAGCCCCATCGCCTTTGCGATCATTCGTTGGTTGGCCATGATGTTCTTGGGGGATCGAGGTTTTAACAATACCTACATGCCATCCCTTCGCGGAATTGACAATCACTTATCGTGACAAGTCATCCGTCTCTTGTTTCTAGGCGCCTTGCATCGCAAAGTATAGCCATCCCCCACCTCTCAGGTTATGTCTCCTCTTTCTCAGATCAAAGTTGGTCCCCGCGTCCGCTGCCGGGCGTTTAGCTTGGTGGAGTTGCTGACCGTGATCGCCCTGATCGGAACGCTCGCCTACGCGGCGGTGCCGGCTCTCTACTCAATGCTGTCATCCCAAAAGGTGGCACAGGGGGCCTATGATGTGGCCAGTCTGCTGGAGTTGGCCCGCAGCGAAGCCGTGGGTCGACAGACTTACGTTTGGGTGGCCTTTGAGAATATCAATACACAGTTCGGCCGGGAGGTGCGTATTGCTGCTGTCGGATCGGTCGATGGGAGCGGCACAAATACCAGCGAGGGGAATATTTTCCCTTTGAGCCGCGTCCTCACGGTACCCGATGCCGTACTGGCCCCCTGGGAGGAACTGAAAAGCGGGACTCGTGTATTGGGGGATGGTATTTCTCCTGCCAGCGTTTCCAAAAACCAATCCGG
>Ga0351838_1008_pt1 | contig 34394 bp, 27 predicted proteins | sample BONcelHFGM3001E3_FD_206742 | JGI IMG/M metagenome (GOLD analysis project Ga0351838, IMG submission 206742) | Enriched cells from coal bed in the Powder River Basin, Montana, United States - BONCAT cells FGM rep1 HSBNCT.FGM.300.1.E3 ... | reverse complement strand
TGATTCTGCCCGCAGCTTCAAGCGGTATGGCCACGGACATCACGGTTCCTCTGAAAGATTTGTCTACATTCGATACGCTCTTACAGATGCGTCCCTGCTGCGTTTGTTGCCAGAATTCTTGTATGCTTTCGGAGGAAAACTCGAGCTCTATGTCGCTCTTTCCCAAGGGGTCGGCGATCATATTGACTCTTCCGGCCTGGCGGCTCACAAGCCATATCACAGTTCCGTCTTCCTTGGCTTTTTGATAAAGCCTCTCAAGAAAATCATCCTCGCTGATTTGTCCAAAAAAGTACGCTTCGCCCCATTGGTTGATTTCCTGTGCCTCTGCCACCATCATGTTCATCTGGGAATCAAGATATTGCGTTTTGAGCGTCTCAAAAAGGACGCCTCCAAGAAGCAAAAACGTCACAAGTATAATCAGCAAATAGACAACTAGCATTCGGGCAAACAGGGATCTCGACATTATTTTACCTCAAATTTGTACCCGACTCCCCAGACTGTTTTGATCTCCCAACCGTTGGTATTCTCCCCGAGTTTTTTACGCAGCCTTTTGATATGCACATCGACTGTGCGTGAATCTCCGAAAAATTCAAAATTCCAAACCTGCTGCAGCAGCTGCTCACGCGTATAAACCTTGTTGGGGTGAGAAGCAAGGAAAAACAAAAGCTCTATTTCTTTTGGCGGCATTTCAACGACTTCGCCCATATACTTGACGGTGTAATTCGAGATATCAATAGAAAGCCCCTCATACGAAATCTGACGGTTTTCTTCCTCCTGCATGCCCGCCCGCCGGATAACGGCTTTGATACGCGCAATAAATTCTTTGGGATCAAACGGTTTCACGATATAATCATCTGCGCCCAGCTCTAAGCCCAGTACTTTATCAATGGTTTCACCTTTGGCGGTAAGCATGATAACGGGTACGGCGCTTGATTTGCGGATATGCTTTAAGACTTCCCAGCCGTCAATGCGGGGCATCATGATATCAAGCACGATAAGGGCGGGCGTGCTGCGTTCGAAAGCATCAATCCCTGATTGTCCGTCATAGGCAAGCGTTACCCTATAGCCTTCTTTTTGCAGATAGAGTTTGATCACTTCACATATGTTTCTGTCATCGTCAATGACCAGTATATCTTTTGACATTGCATATCACCTCATCGTTTTTTCCTCTATATGGCATATTATAAACCCATGGGAACTTCTGACCAAGTCATAGAATGCAGTATTCACCGAATATTCATAACTTCATCATGTTTCTATGACTTCGATACCGTACTTTTTGAGCAGGGCACATGCCACGCCGTCCCCATGACGCAAAGTTTTTGTAAAAGAACCGTCGTAAATACGCCCGCATCCGCACGAAGGGCTTCTTGATTTCAGATAGGCACGCTGTGCGCCGCAGGCAACGGCCTCCTGAAGCGTTTTGTTTGCCCCGTCAATAAACGCCTGCGTTCTGTCGCTGCCGTCCTGCGCCAGGACCTGCGCAGTCCCTGACAAGACATCATGCCCGTCTCCGCCAGTGATTTCAGAAGGACACCGCGGCACAGGGAGCTGCGCCAGACATTCAGGACAGACAGGTTTGATGAGGCCGTCATCATACAGTTTTTTTACATGTGCGTCTTCGCGCGCCTGCCCGTCATAACGGCAAGGTATGCCTGCAAGGCAGGCACTTGCAATATCCATAAGCTTCTCCTATTTTATCGAGACGACAGTCACGCCGTCTTCCCCTTCACCGAATTGGCCGGGGCGCATATCTTTGACATGTGCATGCGATCTAAGATGGCTGCGCAGGCCTGTGCGCAGAACACCTGTGCCTTTGCCGTGGATCAGCACGGCTTCAGTCAGTCCGGCCAAAAAGGCTGCATCAAGATATCTGTCAGCTTCGAGTATGGCTTCTTCAAGCGTCAACCCCCTTAAATCCTTCGACATGCCGGGTGAAGAAGTCTGCGCCCGCGCGATACCTCCGATTTTTGATATCGTTTTTTCTTTGATCTCAGGCTCTATATCGTAAATGTCGACTTCAAGTTTGAGCACGCCTGCCTGCACATAGACTCTGCCGTCACGCGGTTCTTTGAGCACCGTCGCATTGACGCCATGGCTGATTATGTGCACTGTATCTCCTGTTTTGATGTCTTCAGCGCATGTTTTGCTCTTTGTTTTTGGCTGAGTGCGCAGCTTGGCCGCTGTGCTGTTGATGCTGTCTTTCAGCGTTTTGCGAGACACATTGATGTCTTCCTGCCGCAAGGCCTGCGCCTGTTTCAATCCAGCGATCACATTCTCCGCTTCTTCCCGTGCTTCACGCAGTATCTCCAAGGCCTGTTCATTTGCACGGTCAAGCAGCTTTTGTGCTTTATCTTGTGCTTTTTTTAATTCCTTGTCACTTTTATCGCGGATAGACTGTGCCGATCGACGAAAATCCTCTGCCTGCTGCTGTTTGCGTTCAGCTATTTCGCGGCGCCGCTCTGCTTCACCGATCAACTGTTCGAATTTGACGGTTTCTTCAGACATGTGCTTGCGCGCTCGCGAAATGATCTCTTCATCCAGCCCGAGTTTTTTCGCGATCTCAAAGGCATTGGAAACGCCGGGCACACCCATAATGAGCTGGTAGGTTGGGCTTAGCGTTTTCAAGCTGAATGCCATACTTGCGTTCTTATACACGCTGCTGGACATGGCATAGGCTTTTATTTCACTGTAATGCGTCGTGGCAAGCACAGTGCATCCGCGTTCCTCAAGCGATTCGAGTATCGACATCGCGAGTGCGGCGCCTTCAGCAGGGTCGGTGCCTGCGCCGAGCTCGTCAAGCAATACCAACGATTTTTCATCTGCATGGCCTATGATGTGCGTGATGTTAGCCATATGAGAAGAAAACGTGCTGAGGCTTTGCTCGATGCTTTGCTCATCTCCGATATCCGCATACACTTTTGAGTAGACAGGAAGAATCGTGCCGCTTTGTGCAGGTAGGAACAAACCGCTCTGCGCCATCAGGCACAGCAGCCCTGTCAGTTTGAGAGTGACCGTTTTTCCGCCCGTGTTCGGCCCCGTAATGATCAGGCCGCGGCAGCCTTCGTCTATCTCAAGCGATATTGGCACCACTGTTTCTGCGTCGATCAGCGGATGTCGTGCGTTTTTAATAACGAGCGATCCGTCTTCGCTGAAATTTGGCAGAGATGCCTTCATCAATGCGGCAAGACGCGCTTTGGCAAATATCAGATCAAGCGCCGTAAGGACCTCAAGATCTGTCCTTAGCATATCGCGTATTTCACGCAGCTGCTGCGAAAAATCTTTAAGTATACGTTCTGTTTCAGCGGTTTCAGCAAGCTCTAACTCTCTGATGCGGTTGTTGGCTTCCACAACTTCCATTGGCTCGATAAACACCGTCTGGCCGCTCGCAGACTGGTCATGCACGAGGCCCCGGACTGCGCGTTTGTGTTCCTGTTTGACAGGCACGACGTATCGTCCGCCGCGTATGGTCACAATGGCATCCTGAAGAAATTCCTTATATTTTGGCGACCTTAGTATAGCGCTGAGTTTTTCCCGTATGCCCTCGTTCTCTTTCATCATGCGCCGGCGCACAGACGCAAGTTCCGCCGAAGCGCTGTCTGAGAGCCTGTTTTCATTTTCGATCGCACTGTCGAGCGTATTGATCAGCTTGTCATCAAAGAACAACGCTTGCGCCATGCCGGAAAGCCTGTCCGCACCGCTGCCGTCAAACCCCTTTTTGGCACGGCGCGCGGCTTTTAAAACCCCAAGGACGCGCAGCAGCTCCCTGCACCCGATATCCGCACCCGCCTTGAGACGGGAAAGTTCGGCGGTTATATCTTCAAACCCCGTGATCGGTGAAGCTGCAAGCCGCATCAGCGCGCTCTCCGCTTCAATCGTTTCCTCAACCAGCATTTTTACGCTTGCCGGGTTTGTTTGCGGCATCAAATGAAGCGCAGCGGCTTTTCCGCATTCAGAAAGCGCGCAGTCTAAGAGCATATTGAGGATACTTTCGAATCCTAGTTTTTGAAGAACTTTTTTATCCATGGCCAATCCTGTTTTTTATTGATTATATCATATCACTTTGCAAAGCCTGTTTAAAGCACTAAACATGTATGCTACCTTTATAAAAAAAGCGCCGAAAAGGCGCTTAAAAAATCATAGTTCATTGCGTTTTATCTGTTTTTAGTCCTTCGATCATTTTTTTTGCGATATCCATTGCTATGCTTTTTATCTGCGTATCATTAAAATCGAGGCCTTTTTCCGTGATTTGTGCAAGCGATGGCTTCATGGGCAGTTCGCCAAGCAGATGAATATCATGCTCTGATAAAAACGCTTCCAGTTCGTCTCCGTAAAGCCGTATCGGCTCTCCGCAGTGCGGGCAATCAAGTTTTGAAAAATTCTGCACCAAACCGATAAGCTTGATGTTCATCATTTTGACCATATTGGCGGCTTTTGCGACAATCATCGAAACCATATCCTGAGGGACACTGACGATCACTATGCCGCTTATGGGTATCGACTGCATCACGGTAAGCGGAACATCGCCGGTTCCGGGCGGCATGTCGATTATAAGGTAATCAAGCTCACCCCAAAACACTTCCTCCCAAAACTGTTTGACAATGCCGGCCAGCATAGGCCCCCGCCAGATCACCGGCTGCATTTCATCTTCAATCAGCAGATTGAGCGATACCACGCTTAAGCCGCCGGCCTGCGCGGGCAAAAGCCCAAGTTCGCTTTGTTCGACCTTAGCGTCCTTTATCCCGAGAAGCCGCGGTATGCTGGGCCCGGTAATATCCGCATCCATAATGCCGACCTTATAGCCCATATCAAAAAGCGCCTTTGCCAGCAACACGGAAACCGTAGATTTGCCAACGCCTCCTTTGCCGCTCATCACGCCGATAACATGTTTGACATTGCTGTACGGATTGTTTTTTATTTCACAGCTGCCCTGTGAACTGCATGTATTTTTTGAAGGGCAATTTGCGCAGTCTGCCATATACGGATCTCCTTTAGGCCATATTATACTCTGATAAATACTATGCGCAGCCAAAGGGATTGTCAATAGCTATAGAAATATCCTTAAGTCATAAAATAGATTGTCCGTCATCGCAGGCCTGGCACTCAGCATCTGTTATCAAAGAGTCTAAGTGTTATTTTGAAACGGAATCGATGAGCTCACCCGGCGTAAAAACAGGCTTTTTGCATGTAAAATTTTCACAGACGTAACCAGCAAAAGGCACGTTTGATTTGTATTGCGAAAGATGTGCAAACAGCTTATCTATTTCTTCGCTTCTGTTATAATAAAAAACCGTATCAAAGGGGGCATGCCTTTTGAGCAATTCCTGATATGCATCTGCCGCTTCCTTATTGCCGTCTTCTGCCGATATGACGATCTGTCGGTGCGGCATGATACGCCTCATCAAAGCTGACAGCAAATGAATGTGCGCGGAAGGAGCGGCTGCGGCCATCGGCAGCATCGCGGCGATCGCAGCATCGGCAGCATCGCGCCATCTTCCGGAGCCTGTCCATTGCCAGAGCGAGACAAGCGCCATGACCGCGCATGCGCTGCCGGATGGCATGGCGCCGTCGTATTCGTCGCGCGGGCGCATAAAAAGCTTTTCCGCATCTTTGGCGGACATGGCAAAGCCGCCTTCGTCGGCAAAAAGAGAAAGCATCTTATCCGCCATCTTCAAAGCATTCTTTAAATAAGCCAAATCCCGCGTTGCTGTAAAAAGCATCAGCAGGCCATTGATCATGTTGGCGTAATCGGGCAGAAAAGCAGGCCCTGCTGCGCCGTCAAGATACGTGCCGCAGAAAAGAGCACCGTCTTGAGTCATGTTTATTAACACAAAATCCGCAGCTTTTTTAGCGCTTTGCATATATAAAGGATTGCCCGTCACCATAGCCATGCGCGAGAATGCTTCAATAGCCAGCCCGTTCCATGACGCTGAAATCTTTGTGTCTTTGAACGGGTGTATGCGTTTTTCGCGCAGCGCGAAGAGTTTGTTTAAAATGACGGTGTCCTCTGCATCGGCTGTGCCGTCAACACCGATCCTGTTCAGTATGTTTTTGCCTTCAAAATTTCCAGAAGGCCTAACGCCATAGCGCAGCTCAAGCCGAGAAAATTCATCAGCGTTGAGGCAGCTTTTAAGTTCATCATAGCTCCAGACATAAAAACGACCCTCCTCACCTTCCGAATCTGCGTCCTCAGCCGAGTCATAGCCGCCTTGCGGCACCTGCATGTCGCGCAGTATGTATTGCGCCGTTTTTTCGGCGACAAACAGCATATCATGATCGCTCTTGGCGGCATAACCTTCGATATACGCGCGCAGCAGCAGTGCGTTGTCGTAAAGCATTTTTTCAAAGTGCGGAACGAGCCACCTTTCATCTGTGGAGTAACGTGAAAATCCGCCGCCGACGTGGTCAAATATGCCGCCGCGATACATCGCATCCAGCGTTTTTTTCACCAGATCAAGTGCCTTTTTTCCGTACGCTTTGCTTATATCCATAAGAAATAACAGGTAATGCGGCATGGGGAATTTGGGCGCGCCTGAAAAGCCGCCCCACTTCTCATCAAACATGCGCTCAAGCACACTAAATCCGGATTCTATCGCCTGTTGCGCGTCGGCTTCTGCCTCTTGATGCCGCATATCCGAAAGCTGCGCCGCCACTTTTTCACCATGCGCCGCCAATCCGCTTTTGTCCTTCTGCCAAAGTTCAGAAACCTTTTTGAGCAGCGTGATAAGCCCCATGCGGCCATAAATATCATGCAGCGGAAAATACGTACCGGCGTAAAACGGCTTTTTTTCGGGCGTCATGATGATAGTGAGCGGCCAGCCGCCGCTGCCCGTCATCGCCTGGCACACATCCATATACACCGTGTCGATGTCTGGGCGTTCCTCGCGGTCTACCTTCACCGAAACAAAGTGTGCATTGAGCAATGCCGCCGCTTCCTCGCTCTCAAAGCTCTCATGCGCCATCACGTGGCACCAGTGGCAGGTGGAATAGCCGATGGACAAAAAAACGGGCTTGTCTTCTGCTTTTGCCTTATCGAACGCCTCGCCGCCCCACGGGTACCAGTCCACCGGGTTTTGCGCATGCTGGCGCAGATAAGGCGATTTTTCATTTGCGAGACGGTTAGTATGTGCGGATTTTTCTGGCATGGCGCAGCTCCAAATATTTTTCTATATCACTATTATAACCTGAATATTGATAATGCATATAAAAAAACACAGAAAAACATTTATCACTGGATTATGACAAAAATCAAGTGTACAATAAGTGAAAACTGATATTACTTAAGGATGATTTGCCAAATAGTGATGATACCGATATTTTTATCCGCTCTGGGGGTTGGGTTTTCGGGTGCGATGATGCCCGGATCGCTGCTCACTTATACGATCAAACAATCTTTGGCTGCCGGGCCGCGCGCAGGCTTTATCATTGCGCTTGGCCACGCACTATTAGAGATTCTTTTGATTTTTCTCATATTTCTCGGTTTGGACGCCATCCTTCAATCAAGTACTGCGCAGATAATAATAGGCATTTTGGGCGGGTTGTTATTGATGTATATCGGCATCGGCATGATCATCAAGTCTGCCCGGAACAAAGTCTCCATACAGCTTGACAAACAAGACGCAACGGCGAAAAACATGCTTTTATCCGGCGCCCTTATCAGTGCATCCAATCCGTATTTTGTTTTGTGGTGGGCTGTGATTGGCCTTTCATTTCTCATGCAGTCTTACTATGCTTTTGGCTACCTCGGCGTCTTTATTTTCTTTTTAGGGCATACGCTTGCTGATTTCATCTGGTACGGCTTTATATCCTTGTTTGTCGGGAAAACGCGCAGGTTTATCAAAGAGCAGCCATACCGTGTCGCCATCGCTGTTCTTGGTGGGTTGCTCGTTTTCTTTGGAGCAAAGTTCCTTTTTGACGCATTTATACTTATATAAAACTATCCATATTGTTCGACCATTCTTACTTGCCTTTGGCTGTTTCTTTTGTGCCTTTGCGTTTGACAAAGCATTAAGCCGGATATTACAATACACTTACAGACACTAACCCCGTTTTTCAATTTTACTTTTCAGGAGTTTTCAATCATGAACGATGAGCTCAATCAGGTTTTAAATGAATATGACGCAATCGAAGACGCAGCCGCTGCCGAAGCATATCTTCTCTCGGCGATCGAAAAATCCCGGCAAACGCACGGGTCAAAAAGCCTTTTTTATGCGACGCTGTTAAACGAGCTCGGTTCGCTGTACAGAGCCAGAAGCCGCTTTGCGGAATCGGAGAAATACTTCCTTGAAGCGTCTGATATTTTGCGCAAACAGTTGGGCGACAAGCATCCCGATTATGCCACTGCGCTTAATAACCTTGCAGGGCTTTACCGACTCACAGGCGATTATGCAAAGTCGGACGCCATGTTTGAGCTGACAACGGATATCTATCGCGTATCTCTGGGCGAAGATCATTTTCTATATGCAAGCGCGCTCAATAACCACGGCCTTCTGCTGCAGGAAATGAGGCAATTCGAGAAGGCGTGCATTATGCATGAAAAAGCGTTGTCGATTCTTGCAAAGCAGGACAACCCCATCGCGCATGCCACAACGCATAATAATCTCGTGCAGCCCTACCTTCAGCTTGGAAGGATTCAGGAAGCCAAAGACAATGCGCACTTGGCGCTCAACATCTATGAGAAAGAAGTCTCAAAGAACCATCCTTTGTATGCCATTGCGCTCAACACCGTTGCTTCTGTCCATGCGCACGAGGGCAGTTATTCAAAGGCCGCCTCGCTTTGTAATGACGCTTTGGCCATACTAAAAGCATTTTACGGCGAAACACATAAAGAAGTGGCGATCGCGTACGAAAACCTTGCCATTTTATATGAAAACTCAGGCCACGTCGATGAAGCTCTGACTGCAGCCAGTCAGGCTGACCGCATATTTACCGCTGTGCTCGGCGAGGACAGCGAAGCTGCAAAAAAAAGCGGCATTTTTAAAGCGCAATTAGAAGCGAAAACGAAAAGTCCGTAAAGGGGAAAACATGAAGGGCCTTCATCTGTCAGAAAAATATTTTTTCGAATACGGCTTTGACATGCTAAAGCGCAAGTTTCCTGCATATGCAGACAGGGTCGCGGCAGGCCTTGTGGGCGAGGGCTCGGATTGTTTTGGTTATGATGATGAGGTCTCGCGCGATCATGACTGGGGCCCCGGTTTTTGCTTTTGGCTCAATGCACAGGATTTTAAAGCCATCGGTGATGCGCTGCAATCAGAATACGAACTCCTGCCGCGTTCCTTTGCCGGATACACACGCGTGACCACGCCGCAAAGCGGCAAACGCACGGGCGTTTTTGAAATAAACTCATTTTATGCGCGTTTTACCGGTCTTGCGCATACGCCCGAAAGCCTTTCCGAATGGCGCGTCTTGCGGGATGATTTTCTGGCAGCCGCCACCAACGGCAAGGTGTTTTCAGATCCCTCAGGCGCATTTTCTAAATACCGCGAAGCCCTAAAATCTTTTTATCCCAGAGACATCCGGCTTAAAAGAATAGCCGCACGCTGCATGTCCGCCGGCCAGTCAGGACAGTACAACTTCACGCGGTGCCTTATGCACAAAGAATATGTCGCAGCTCACCAGGCACTTGGCGAATTCATAAAAGCATCTATTTCATTGGTTTTTTTGCTCAATCACCGCTATATGCCCTTTTATAAGTGGATGCACCGTGCGTTGCAGGGGCTTCCTGTTTTGGGGCAGCGCCTTTATCCCATGTTTGAATCGCTCGTCTTTTACGATATGCATAAAAGCCCTGAGCCATTGTGCGAGCCTGTAGAAACCATAGCAAAGATCATTATCGATGAGATCAGGGCGCAGGGATTAAGCGATATTAAAAGTGATTTTTTGCTTGATCACGGGCCAGCCATTCATCAAAAAATCTCAAACGCCGATCTGCGCTGCCAAGATGTGATGTCTGATTAACTGGGAGGAAATCATGAAGGATGTTTTGATCAAAAAAATACTGGAGCTTGAATGGAATATGTTCTCGGCTGTGCAGAACAAGGGCGGAAAAGCCTCATGCCAAAGCGATAAAGAGACATTTGCGCTTATGCGCTCAAGCCAATTTGAAACTTTTCCTATAGAAGTGCTGCAAAGCTATCATGAAGATCTCAAAAGCGCAGAAGCCGCAGGGCGCAACCTTATGACTGAAAAATATGCCCGCATGATGGAGTCCACGTCGCCTGATGAGTACGCCGGGTTCAAAGACTTGCTGCCTGCTTTGGATAATGAGTCCATTTCTTATATCAACAAAATCATTCAGATCCACATGGCATGGGAAAACACTTTCCGTGAAAAATATCCGTTTTTGGCCTCTCTTGGCAGGCCTGCAGCCTCAGAGATGGACAATGCCTTTTTGACCTCCATCGAAACATATATGAAAGGAGAGCTTTCGACGTACTCAAAAGCTACGCTTAAACTTTATAGCGAATATGTTGAGGAAATGGCTGATCAAAATATCAACCTTGCTGAACTGACAGTATTGAATACAGCAAAAAAATACGGTTACCCTTCGCTGAAGGAAGCCAACGATAAAATGGCGCAGAAAATGAATTGAAGGGAACACGTACAATGAAAAATATATTGATCATCGGCGGTTCTTATTTTATCGGCAAAGTTTTTGCTTTGACTGCGCTTAAGGATAAAGGCTGCAAGATGCATATCATGAACAGGGGAAACAATCCCTTAAAGGTCGAAGGCATCAGTGAATATAAATGTGACCGCCATGATACACATAGACTTAAAGCGGCTGTGCCTCCGCTTGTCTTTGACGCGGTCGTTGATTTTTGCGCATACAATCCTTCTGATGTGGATATGTTGCTCAGCCATCTTCCCTGCCAGATCAAACACTATATATACATAAGCTCCTGCGCGGTATTTCGCCCCTCTTCCGATCACCCCAAATACGAGGATTCTCCCAAAATAGACTCGCTTGTGCCCGGCCCGGCCGGAGAATATGCCTACAACAAGCGCATACTGGAAACTGAAACCAAGAAGGTATGCGAACGTATGGATATCCCTTATACGATTATACGCCCTTCGTTTGTGTACGGGCCGTATAATTACGCGCCCAGGGAATCTTTCTTTTTTAAGATTATCCTGTCTGGCGGCGAGCTGTCGGTGCCTTCACCCTGCCTGGCGCTTTTTCAATTTGTTTACGTCAAGGATATCGCAAAATTTCTTTTGGCCTGTATCGGCAATCAGTCTGTGATAAATAAATCATATAATCTTTCCGCGCCCGAGCTTATTTCTTATGAGAAGCTTATCCAAACGCTCGCCAGCATAACCGATGCGCCGATTAAGCAAAAACGCCTTGACGTTGAAACAATAGAGCGCGAACGTATCCCGCTTCCCTTCCCCTTGGAGCAGCATGAACTTTTTTCTGGTGAGGCAATATGCGACGCGCTCTCGTTGGCATATACGCCGTTTTATGACGGCTTAAAAGAATCTTTCGAATTCTATAAAAAATACGTGTACAGGCCTTGATCGCGCAACGCAGCGAAAACAATCATCGGATTATTATTTTCCCGATATCGCCTGTTTCATGCGCCTGACATATTCCGCGACGGGCGCTGCGCTTTGCCTTCCGTATTGAGCGACCAGCTTGACGATCGCGCTGCCCACGATAACGCCGTCCGCAACTTCTGCCATTTCACGCGCCTGCTGCGGCGTCGATACGCCAAAGCCTACAGCACACGGAATATTTTTGACTGCTTTGACTTTTGAAACGAGCTGTCCGATATCTGTGGTGATCTGCGCACGCACGCCCGTGACACCGAGCGATGACACGCAGTATACAAAGCCCTGCGCCTGCGCGGCGATTTTTTGTATGCGCTGCCCGGAAGTCGGAGCGATCAGAGATATCAGCGCTACATCGTTTTTTTGGCACTGCGGCTCAAGCTCGCCCTTTTCTTCGAAAGGCAGATCGGGCACGATAAGTGCATCTATGCCTGTATGGCTGCAGTTTTCAAGAAACTTATCTGCACCGTAAACAAAGACCGGATTCATATAGGTCATCAAGGCGAGCGGCACATCCGTTTTTGTTCTTAGACGGCCCACCATCTCAAAAACAGCGTCCGCGGTCGTCCCCGCTGCCAGTGCGCGCACATCAGCCTGCTGGATCACTTGCCCCTCCGCCATGGGGTCAGAAAACGGTATGCCAAGCTCTATAAGGTCTGCGCCAGCATCAGCCATACGCAGCACGAGCTGCCCTGTTGTTTCAAGGCACGGGTCTCCGGCTGTCACAAAGGGTATGAAAGCTTTTCCGCGCGAAAATGCGCTTTCTACTCTATTCATGGATATCCACCCCCTTATACCGCGCTATGGCAGCCACATCCTTGTCTCCGCGTCCAGAAAGATTGACGACGACGATCGTGTCTTTTGGAAGCTTTGGAGCGGTCTTGCGCACATACGCGATCGCGTGAGCGCTTTCTATCGCGGGTATGATGCCTTCGGTGCGTGAAAGGTACTCAAAAGCATCCACAGCCTCATCATCTTTGACAGCTACATAATCCGCCCTTCCGGTATCAAAAAGGTGCGCATGCTCCGGCCCTATGCCTGGATAATCAAGGCCTGCCGAGATGGAATAGACCGGCGCGATTTGCCCGTATTCATCCTGGCAAAAATATGACTTCATACCATGGAAAATGCCCGGCGTACCGTTCGTCAGCGTCGCCGCATTTTTATCCGTGTCCACCCCGTGTCCGGCAGCTTCACAGCCTATCAATCGCACGGAAGTATCTTTGATAAAATCGTAAAACAGCCCCATGGCATTGCTGCCGCCGCCCACACACGCCACCAATATATCCGGCAGCCGGCCCTCCTTATCTAATACCTGCTGCCGGACTTCCCTGCCAATAACGCTCTGGAAATCGCGCACCATGGCAGGAAAAGGATGCGGTCCCATGACCGAACCGATCACATAATGCGTGTCTTCGATACGCGACGTCCATGCGCGCATCGTTTCATTGACGGCATCCTTGAGCGTTTGTGTGCCGCTGGTGACGGCATGCACTTTCGCTCCCAAAAGCTCCATCCTGTAAACGTTCAAAGACTGCCTTTGCGTGTCTTCCCTGCCCATGAATATCTCGCATTCAAGCCCAAGCAGCGCCGCCGCCGTGGCCGTGGCTACGCCGTGCTGGCCCGCGCCGGTCTCCGCGATTACACGCTTTTTTCCCATTTTTTTAGCGAGCAGCGCCTGCCCAAGCACGTTGTTTATCTTGTGGGAGCCTGTATGGTTTAAATCCTCCCGTTTTAAGTAGATTTTCGCTCCGCCAAGGTCGCGCGTTAACTTCTCCGCGAAATAGAGAAGAGACGGCCGGCCCGCATAATCACGCAGCAATGCGTCAAGCTCTGCGCAAAAATCAGCATTATTGATATAAAAAGTATAGGCATTCTCAAGTTCGAGAACAGCGTTCATCAGTGTTTCGGGGACATATTGCCCGCCGTGGATGCCATAACGCCCATCACTCATTTATTACACACTCCTTACAATGCGGACAAACGCTTTTATTTTGTATTTGTCCTTTTTGCCGTCTGTCTCTGCGCCGCTGCTGATATCAAGACAATACGGACATAATTCCAAAGCTTTAAAAACATTGCTTAGCTTGATCCCGCCCGCGAGAAAATACGGTTTTTTCAGAGGAGGGATCATTTCCCAGTCAAAGCATTCGCCTGTGCCGCCTGCTTTTATTTTTGAAAATGTATCGAGCAGCAGATAATTACAATCCGTATTTTCCGCAAGAAGTATCTGTTCTCGTGATTTCACGCGCACCGCTTTGATGACGAGCAGGCCTGCCGCCTTTTTTATGTTTGAAATATAGGCTGCATCTTCGTTTCCATGGAGCTGGATGATATCGATCACACCGGCTTTGCAAATCTGCACGATTTCATCGATCTGCGCATCAACGAACACCCCGGCTGCCAGTATGCGCTTATCCAAACGCGCTTTCAATGCGTACGCACTGTCAACGCTTATTTGCCGTCGGCTCTTCGCAAATACAAAGCCTATATAATCGGGCAGATATTCGTTGGCTGCGTCAATGTCCGCGTGCGAAGTCAGTCCGCATATCTTTATCTTGCTCATTTTGCAGCCCCTTCCCGCAGTTTCTCAAGCTCCGCGCCAATATTTTTACTGCGCATCAACGCCTCGCCGATAAGAACGGCGTTTGTATTTGCGGTGCGCAGCAGCTCAATATCCTCCGGGCTTTTAATGCCGCTTTCCGCAACAAAAATCTTATCATCAGGCACAAGCTTTCGCAGCGAAAGACACGTGTTGATGTTGACTTCAAATGTCTTAAGGTCGCGGTTGTTTATGCCTATGATGCGCGCGCCCGCTTCAAGGGCTGCTTTGACTTCTGCTGCCGTGTGCGCTTCAACCAAAGCTGAAATTCCCAGCTCGTCGCAAATCGCAAGGAAGTCTTTTAGCTTATCTGTATCAAGCAGTGCGCAGATAAGCAGAACAGCATCTGCGCCAAGCCAATGCGATTCATAGATCTGATATGCATCAACCGTGAAGTCTTTTCGCAATAAAGGCAGCGAAACAGCCGATTTTATATCGGTCAGATGCACGTTGTTTCCTAGAAAGAACTCGGGTTCAGTAATCACTGAAACTGCTGCTGCGCCTGCACGTTCGTATGCTTTAGCGATCTTGACATAAGGAAAGCTTTTCGCTATCAGCCCTATCGAGGGCGACGCTTTTTTGACTTCGCAAATAAATGACAAGCCTCTTTGCTTAAGCGCCTTTTCAAAGCAAAAACTACCCCTGCCTTTTTTCTGCGCACGTTTTTTGATCTCATCAAAAGGCAGATGATTTCTGGCCGTGTCCACACGTATAGCCGTTTGTTTTGCTATCGTCTCCAAAATCATTTTGCAGCCTCATTCGTGGCGCGCATAAACGCCTCCATTTTCTGATATGCCGCGCCGCTGTCGATCGTTTTTGCAGCGAGCAAAACGCCGTTTTCCATGCTGTCCGCCCTGCCCGCCATATAAAGGCATGCGGCCGCATTTAACAATACGATATCTCTTTTGGCGTCTTTTTTGCCGCCAAGTACGGCACGCGCGATCTGTGCGTTTTTTTCAGCATCACCGCCTGTAAGTTCGCCGCTTTGGCAAAGCGGTATGCCGTATGCGCACGGGTCGATGGAACAATGATGAAGCGCGCCGTTGTTGACTTCGCAGGCCTGTGTGGTAGCCGTGACCGTGATTTCATCAAGCCCGTCCTCTCCGCATACAACCATGGCTCTTTTTACGCCAAGCCCGGCAAGCGCAGCCGCAAACGGTTTTATCAAGTTTTTGTGACAGACGCCGAGCAGCTGTATCTTCGCACCGGCCGGGTTGGCCAGAGGGCCGATGAGGTTAAATATTGTTCTCACACCGAGTTCCCGCCTTACTGGAGCCGCATATTTCATTGACGCGTGGTATAAAGGCGCGAACATAAAACACATACCGGTTTTTTTGAGAACCCTTTCGCTTTGTTCAGCCGTTAGCTCAATATTTACACCCAGCGCTTCTAAAACATCCGCTGCGCCGCACTTGCTTGAAACGCTTCGGTTGCCGTGCTTGGCGACGGGCACGCCGGCCGCCGCGATGACAAAAGCGGACACAGTGGACACGTTGAACGTACCGGCATGATCGCCTCCTGTCCCTACGATTTCGCACACATCTTCATCGTGCCTAAGAAGCGTGCAGCATTCGCGCAGCACCGCTGCGCACGCTGTGATCTCTGAGATACCCTCGCCCTTCATACGCAGCGCTGTCAAAAATGCCGCGATCTGTACCTGCGTGGCGCTTCCGTTCATGATTTCACGCATCGACTGTGCCGCCGTGTCATAACTTAAGTCATGGTACTCCATAGCTTCTCTGATAGCCAGTTCAATCATAACGTCCCTCCGAGAAAATTTTTCATGATCACTTCACCCTTAGGGGTCAAAACCGACTCGGGATGAAACTGGAGCCCTAATACGGCGTATTTTGAGTGGCTCACAGCCATCACCTCCCCGCTGTCATCCCTTGCGATCACTGATAACTCATCCGGCATTGTGCTGCTGTCTGCGATTAGAGAATGGTATCGCGCCGCTTCGATAGCGCCGGGCAGCCCCGTAAATATTGGATGCGTGTTATCAATGTGTATACGGCTTTTTTTGCCGTGCATGAGCTTTTGCGCCCGAATTATCTTTGCGCCGTACGCTTCACAGATGGCCTGGTGCCCGAGGCACACGCCAAGCACAGGGATTTTTTCGCCAAGATCCCTAATGATTTCCTCACAGATGCCCGCATCTTTTGGGTAACCGGGGCCCGGCGAGAGTATGATGTGCGTCGGTGATAGTTTTTCGACATCTTTAACCGATACTGCGTCATTACGCACCACACGCACATATGGGTTGATCCCTGCCGCAAGCTGAAAAAGGTTATAGGTAAAGCTGTCGTAATTGTCTATGATCAGTATCATTCTTCTTCCACCTCTTTTGCGCTGATGACGGCGCTGATCACAGCTTTTGCCTTGTTGGCTGATTCTTCGTATTCGCGCTCGCCCACGCTGTCGGCGACAATGCCGCTTCCGGCCTGCACATAAACGCGTCCGTTTTGCTTGACTGCCATGCGTATGGCAATGCACGTGTCAAGGTTTCCCGAAAAATCGATATAACCGAGTGCACCGCCGTAAATGCCGCGAGGCGTTTGCTCAAGTTCATCAATGATTTCACACGCACGTATCTTGGGTGCGCCTGAGAGCGTTCCTGCAGGCAGAATGGCTTCTATGGCGGACAGCGCATCGCAATCTTCGCGTATATCACCTTCAACGCATGACGCGATATGCATGATGCGTGAGTAACGGTGTATCATCATGTAATCCATCACCTTCACGGAAGAAATCTTCGATATCCTTCCAAGGTCGTTTCGCGCAAGGTCAACCAGCATGTTGTGCTCCGAAAGTTCCTTTTCGTCGGAAAGAAGATCGTATTCTAAGGCTTTATCCTCCTCTTCGCTGTCGCCCCGCGGACGCGACCCAGCAACCGGAAAAGTGGCCAGCCTTCCATTTTGCAGCCTTATAAGCGTTTCAGGCGAAGTGCTCATGATCTCTAAATCGTCAATGCGCATATACACCATATACGGCGACGGGTTTGTGGTGCGCAGCACGCGGTACGCGCCGACAAGGCTTCCTTTGTATGCGCTTTCAAACCGTCTTGACAACACCGCCTGAAAAATATCGCCTTTGCGGATGTATTCTTTTGTTTTCTCTACCATTTCGCAAAATTTTTCTTCTGTTACATTGCATGAAAACAATGGTTTTGCATCCGCATCGCCGATCGGCAATGGCTGTCGGTCCCGTATGATGCGCACGATCTTTTCGATCTCGCTCACTGCCCTGCCATAGTTCTCCATCACATTGCCGCTGCGCATATTTGCGATGATACATATTTTTTGCTTAAGATGGTCATAGGCGATCACCTTATCAAACAGCATCAGATCAAAATCATAATCGTCGCCTTTTTGCAGCTTCAAGACCGGCTCTGCGTAACCTATCATGGCGTAAGAAAAATACCCGACAAGCCCGCCAGTAAACGGCGGCAGCCCCGGCAGCTTGGGTGCTTTGTATCTTGAGAGCACATCCCGCAGCACATCAAGAGGCTTATTACTTTGCATATTTTGCGTTTCATCTTCTTCAATACGTACCGTGCCATTTTTGCAGGTGATGCGCATGACAGGATCAAAACCCAAAAACGAATAACGTGCCCATTTTTCGCCGCCCTCAATGCTTTCTAAAAGGAAATAGCGCTTTCCAAGCTGCGTCAGCTTACGCAGCAGCGTGATCGGCGTGATAATGTCCGCATAGATTTCTTTGCAGACCGGTATGGTGTTGTACTCTTTGGCAAGACTGCTGATCGTCTCGCAGTTTGGCATGATCATAACTTTACCTGCTTATCATAGTTAGACAAGCGCGATCCTTTCAAAAAATTTAAAAACAAAAAAGCCTTTGTCCACAAGGGACAAAAGCTAAAAGCTTCTGCGGTACCACCCAAATTGATGATATAAAATCATCCGCTCGTTTTGTATACTGACATATACACCCCGCTGGTAACGGAAGGGGCTCCCGTCAGCGTCTACTCCCGCATGAAAATGCAGTTTTGAGCCGCCCTCACAAGTCCATTCAGAAATTCTGTGCTGCCGCATTCACACCAGCGTCGGCTCTCTTTGTACACCCGAACTTCTTACTTCTCTTGCTCTTTGGTTTCGATGTATTATATGCGCAGCGGCTGGATTTTGTCAAGCCTTATTGTCAGAAACCGGCAGCCGCGTTTTTTGTAACGATATAGATCACAGCTTATTTGGATATTGAGCCCATAGGTTTTAACCAAATTTTTTCTTGTCTCTTATATACATAAAAGCCCAAGGCCTTGTATGTATAATTCCTATAAAGAAAGCAAAAGCGTTACACAACGATATCTTCCAGAACCTCTCCGATGCTGTCATTGATGATATGACTGGCCGCATGATCATATGGCGTGGGCGTCTTGTTGATCAGAATCAGTTTATTGCCGCGGTAACAGCTGATAAACCCTGCGGCAGGATACACAGCCAGCGACGTGCCTCCAACGATCAGCATGTCCGCTTTTTCAATATAACGCATCGCCGTTTCGCAAACAGGACTGTCCAGCGGTTCACCGTAAAGGACGACATCAGGTTTAATTTGTCCGCCGCAGATGCAGACAGGTATGCCTTTACTCTTAAATATGTAGGCAGCATCATATACTTTTAAGCATTCACGGCAGATATTACGGTGTACCGAACCGTGCAGTTCAAGCACATTTTTACTGCCAGCTTTTTGGTGGAGACCGTCAATATTCTGTGTGATGACAGTTTTGAGCCTGCCTGACTTTTCGAGCTCAGCCAGCTTGATGTGCGCTTTTCCGGGTCTGGCGTCTAGATAAATCATTTTTTCCCTGTAAAAATCAAAAAAATCCCGTGTACGGGCATCAAAAAAATCCCGTGAGAGTATTGTTTCTGGAGGGTATGGATATTGCTGACGGAAAAGCCCTTCAGCGCTGCGAAAATCCGGAATGCCGCTCTCTGTGGATACGCCCGCACCGCCGAAAAAAACGATGTTGCCGCATGATGATATCATTTGCTGCAATAATTTGTTCATGATAGCACCCTTATCAGTGTCAGCACTGAGTGTAAAAAGAGCCAGCCGCCGCTGCGATTGGCTCCGAAAATTTAATGATTTTTTACAGCCAGCTTGGCATTAAGTCGTTCACCACAAGATCTTCGTACGACTGGCGGCGTACCATGAGTTCTGCTTTTCCTTCATGGACAAGCACGACAGCCGGATGAGGCAGCTTGTTGTAATTGCTGGCCATAGAATAATTGTAAGCACCGGTTGAGAACACGGCCAGTACATCGCCGGCCTTGGCATGCGGAAGCGCGGCATCCCATATCAGCATATCGCCGCTCTCGCAGGTGCGCCCGGCAATGGTGACAACTGTTTCATCCGGCTGATTCATCTTTCCTGCCAGCGCGCAGGTGTATTTAGCCTGATAAAGTGCCGGACGGATATTGTCTGCCATCCCGCCGTCTACGCTTACATAAGTGCGCACGCCCGGTATGGTTTTGATATCGCCGATTGTATAAAGCGTTGTGCCTGCTTCGCCGACTATTGAACGCCCGGGTTCAATCACAAAAGCAGGAGGATCTATGCCTTTTTCCGCGCAGACAGAATTGAGCTCATCAAGCATTGCCTTCACATACTGTTGCGGCGCAAGCGGGCGGTCATCAGCCATATAGTGGATGCCGTAGCCGCCCCCGAAGTTGATCTCGCTGAACATAAAACCTGTCTTCTCTTTGATTTCAAGCAAGTAGCTCACAAGCACATTGACCGTCTCTCGGAACGGCTTTAGCTCGAATATCTGGGATCCGATATGGCAGTGTATACCTATAAGATTCAAAGCAGGATCATCAAGAACGGCTTTGACGGCTTCAAGCCCCTGTCCGTCATTGATCCCGAAGCCAAATTTTGAATCCACCTGGCCTGTTTTGATATAATCGTGCGTGTGCGCCTCTATGCCCGGTTTGATACGCAAAGAAACATCCTGTATGCGTCCGGCTTTTTGCGCCATGGCGCCAAGCAGCGCTATTTCATGGGCACTGTCGATGACGATCCGACCTATGCCGGCATCCAAGGCCATACGCAGGTCATCCGGCGTTTTGTTGTTTCCGTGAAGATAGACACTTTTTAAGCCGAAACCGGCATTCTGCGCAACGAACAATTCCCCGCCCGAAACCACATCAAGGCCAAGCCCTTCGCTTTCGATGATTTTGCACATGGCGCTGCATAAAAAAGCTTTGCCGGCATACAAGGCCATGCCTTTGCCTTTGTAACCATTGATCGCACGCACATAGCCCTGGCAGACGCTGCGTATTTTGCTCTCTTCCATCACATAAAGCGGTGTCCCGAATTGCTTTGCAAGCTGCGTCGCATCGCAGCCTCCAAGCATAAGATGGCCGTTTTCACTTATGTCAGGCTGTCCCCAATGCTTCATTTTTATCCCCTAAAAATATCAATTTAAAAAAATATTAACACAGCTATTCAACCCATGTCAACGCGTATCCATACCACAAAATGATGAACTTTGACTTAAAATTATCATCATCTGCGGGTGATTGCTTTCACAGAAGATTTATCGTAAACCCTTGTCTTCATAATCTTTCTATATTGTGACCAATTGCGCGCTGACCTCGGGCAAAGTATTCAGAGCGCCTTCAAGCGCCTTCATCTCTTGTTCATCACCTGTCAGCTGGAGTATCAGTATCCCCTCATCAGAACATACGTTTTCAGTTTCATGCAAGCCAAGCCTGAGTTTTATGGAACAGCCGAACCGCGACAACACCTCCTGAACCTGCGGGGACTTCACCCTCCGGTCACTGATTTTAACGATCATGACATTAATCATTTGATATGTCCTCCTTTTTTTTGCTTATATGTTTATCATATCATGTCTTTTCAAGAATACCATGCTTGTCATCATTTTTTTTGCTTTGTATAATAAAAAAGGGTATTTTTTTGCTGCCATATAAATTATATTTTCAGAACTAAAACTTTTCAATAAGTATCAGCGGTATATAAAGCAGAGAAACTGAAAAACAGGGGTATCTATGAAGCCGTTTATTCTATTATTAACATTGGTCTTTCTGACGACCGCACTGCTGTTTGGCTGTGCGCTTCAAACACCAAAAGATTTAAGCTTGGAGCCGCCAGTGACGTCGCCCTCAATCACAAGGGTGCCTTCTTTAACACCTGCGCCTTTTATAGCTGATCAAAAGGTGAAGATCAAAGACAATGAACTTTATTATATCATCGCCGAGGGGCACGCCGAATTGTTTGATTTGCCTGATGATGAAGCAAAGGTTTTGGAATGCATTCCTTACGGCGATACAGTCATCCTGCTCGAAACAGCAGGCCTGTTCTCTTATGTTCAGGCAGACGGCGGCATACGCGGCTATATGCTGAGCGAAAAACTTTCGGGCGAAGCCGCCGGGGTCCCCGTACAGATGCGTGCAGGCGATATTTATACTGTATACGCGGATGAGTATTTGAGCCTGCGCGTCTCAGCAGACAGCTCTTCTGAACGGATCAAAAAGCTGCCTTCCGGCTCGCTGCTGCGTATACTCGAAGCCGATACCGTTTATGCACGCGCAGAAGCCATTGAGTACGGGCTGCGCGGTTATGTTCTGACGGATTATCTTGTCTATGCCAACGGCCGTCAGGAGCAGCCTGATACCATTAGGAACACAGGGCTGCATGCCGTGATCTGCAGAGAATTTGTTTCGCTGCGGGAAGCGCCCGAAAAAAATGCTCAACCGCTGTTTACGCTAAAAAGCGGTGTGCGCGTAGATGTTCTTTCTTATGAAGGTGCATTTGCCAAGGTTTCCGTCAATCAGCAGGAAGGTTACCTGTTTGCTGAATACATCACACGCGTTCCGCATGAAGAAAGCACCCCTTATGAGATGTATGTGGTCTGTGAGGATTATTTAAGCCTTCGTCAAAGTGCCGACTCGGCTTCCCCGCGCATAAAAAAACTGTCAAACGGAGAGCGCGTCACGATTCTTTACCAAACAAGCGCGTTTTCCCATGTTCGCACTGACAATGGCGATACGGGTTTTGTTTTGAGCAGGTATCTCTCTGATACAAAAAAGTGCGTCGAAGTTCCTCTTGCTCCGCAGGAAAATATATACCGCGTCGTGTGCAATGATTATCTGACTCTACGCAGCACACCTTCCGGCATCGGCAGAGCGATCGCACGTCTTTCCAACGGAACGCGTGTTGAGTTGATTTCTTTTGACGGGCTGTATGCCAAAGTGAGCGCCAGAGGACAAACGGGATATGTTCTGGCGGGATATCTTAAGGAGGCTGAGGCCGCTTATGGCCTTAAAGTCGTAAAGCCTGTACAAAATTATTCATACAAAACCATGATGGCTGATCTTGAAAAACTAAGCAGTCAATATAACATTATCACGCTCGGCAGCGTCGGCGAGTCTGTACAGGGGCGTGATATCCCCGTCGTACGCATCGGCAATGAACAGGCCCGGTACCACATACTTGTACATGGCGGTATACACGGACGCGAGCATATGACCAGCCTGCTTTTAACGGCGATTATCGAGTATACCGCGATGGAGCAAAGCGCAACATATGCGGGCATAGCAGCAAAAAACCTGTTTGAGGACATTTGCCTGCACATTATACCCATGGTCAACCCAGATGGCGTAACCATCAGCCAGACATCTTCATCAACAAGCGCGCTCAAGCGTATCTATGAATCAGATGTTGCCTCAGGCCTGACCAGACTGCCATTGAGCAGGTATCTGCGGTCGTGGAAATCAAACGCAAACGGTGTTGACATCAACCGTAATTTTGATGCCGGCTGGTCAGACATCGACTCCCCCGCATCGCCGTCTTTCACGCGCTATAAAGGCGAGGGCGTGCATGACCAGCCGGAAGCACAGGCTCTTGTCAATTATACAAAAAAATATAAATTTGACGCAACGATCAGTTACCACGCTTCCGGCAGCGTCATCTTCTGGCAATACGGCGACAACGAAACGGTGAATGCACAATCAAAAGATCTCGGGTTTGCACTGCGTGCCTGCACCCAATACCCGCTCGCAGGTTCGGATGGGCTTGATGCCGGAGGTTACAAAGACTGGGCCATGGATAAAATGGGCATCCCTTCAGTGACCATCGAGATAGGGACACGCGCCTGCCCGCTGCCAAAAGAGGAATTTTCGACAATATGGGTACGTAATAAAAAAGTGCTGCTTGCCGCAGCAAGGTGGGTCAAAAGATAAACCACCAGATGGCTCTCAATCATAAAGCCGCTTAAAATTTATGATCAATGTTTCGTTTAAGTTTTAAACATGTATCCGAAGCCCCAGACAGTACTTACATAATGATGGTATGGTTTGATGCTGTCTCGAAGCGTTTTGATATGTGTGTCGACCGTACGGTCTGTCCCGAAAAATTCATCTCCCCACACTTCGCTCAGTATTTGCTCCCTGGACATGGCCTGGTTTGGATTTTTCGCCAGATATACCAGCAGCTTGTATTCCTTGGGCGTAAGCACAATGCTCAAGCCGTCGATGTACACGAGACGAGAAGCCACGTCTATGCAAAGGCCTTCAAATATGAGACGCCTTGGCACATAGTCCTCATGATGCGCGCTATGCCGAAGCAGCACATTGATGCGTGCCATCAGCTCTTTGTTTGAAAACGGTTTATTGATAAAATCATCAACGCCGATATCATAATAATAGAGTTTTTCTTGTTCGTCACTTTGTTTTGAGATCATGATAATCGGTGCCAGAGAAGTTTTGCGGATCTGCCTGCAGACATGCCAGGCATCAAGCTCGGGAATATTCGCATCCAAAATAATGATGTGATAATCATTTCTTCTGATCAGTTTTAAAGCGGTTATGCCGTCGGCAGCCTCATCAGTAAGATAGTTTTCCAATGACGCATATGTTTTTATTGCTGCTCTTACTTCTGCTTCCGGGTCGGCAACCAGCAGATGTATCTGCTTCATATTTTAACCCTCTAAGTATCATTGTGACTAAAACAGATGGTCAGTTTGTTGCCCGGCGTTTCTTTGCATGATAACTTTGTTACATACTATAACATTCTCCTGCCAGAAGCAAGCAAATAAACGTTTAAAAACACCTAAATTCATTGAATGTTATGAATTTGTGAAGTTTTCAGCTCTGTTTTTTTTACATTTCAGCTTATTTCATTAATTTGGGCGTAAATTTATGAAGTTTCCTCATTTCACTCTAACATTTTATTGATATGATTGTGTTGCATAAGTTATATCATACTGATTTTGTGCACACATTATCAATCTCGCTTGGAGGTGTAAGATGGGAACGAAATCTGTCACGGAAAAGCACGACGGATGCTCAGGTTGCAACAAGGAGAAATACGAAGAGATCGAAAATATTATCGATCTGTACAGGGACAAAGAAGGGAGCCTGATCCAGATCCTTCATCTGGCGCAGCAGGTCTATGGCTATCTGCCGCTTGACCTGCAGTCGTTTATTGCGGACTCTCTGAAGATTCCTTTGTCTGAGGTGTCCGGAGTCGTCACCTTTTATTCGTTTTTTTCCACCAAACCCAGGGGCCGGCATACAATACGCGTCTGCCTTGGTACAGCGTGTTATGTACGGGGCGGCAAAAAGATCGTCGAAGGCTTAAAAGACAGGCTTGGCGTCGAAATCGGGGATACCACAGAAGACGGCAAGTTCACTTTTGAGGTGGCGCGTTGCATCGGTGCATGCGGGCTTGCGCCGGCAATGATGATCGATGACGTCGTTTACAAACAGGTCAATGTGAACAAGCTCGGAGCAATACTCTCCAAGTATGACAACGAATAGGGGGTGATTGATAATGAAATCAGATAAAATTAAGAACTTAAAGCAGCTTGAGGAGATCAAAAAAGAATACAGCAAGAATCAGGAAAAGTATAAATACCGCATTTATGTGTGCAGCGGCGCGGGCTGCGTCTCGTCGAATTGCGCTTTGATTTATGACACCTTGATAAGCGAAGTGCAAAAATGCGGCATGCAGCATGATGTCAAGGTCTATCAGACGGGCTGTATGGGCACATGCGCTGTGGGCCCGGTCATACTGGTTCAGCCTGACAAAGTTTTTTATACCGATCTTGATGAAGAAAAAACAAAAGAGATCGTCAAAAATCACATCGTCGGCGGAAATTTCATAGAAAAATATACGTTCTATGACCACTCTCTCGGAAAACATGTGCCGGTGATAGACGATATCGATTTTTTCAAAAGACAGGTCAAGATCGCTTTGCGAAACTGCGGTTCGATAGAGTACAGCGATATATCTGCGTATATTGCGAACGATGGCTATTTTGCGGCTCAAAAGGCGCTCAATGAGATGTCGCCTGAAAATGTAGTCGGTGAAATCAAAACGGCCGGCATCAAAGGCCGCGGCGGTGCGGGCTTCCCCACCGGTGTCAAATGGGAGGCGGCGCTGAAACAAAAAAGCGATAAAAAATACATCGTCTGCAACGCCGACGAAGGCGATCCCGGCGCATTTATGGACAGAAGCATCATAGAGGGCGATCCGCATACCGTCATCGAAGGCATGATTATCGGCGGATATGCGATAGGCGCACATCTTGGCTACATCTATGTACGGGCAGAATACCCCATAGCCGTTGAGCGCATGACTGCCGCGCTTGATGACGCCAGAAACCATGGTCTGCTCGGTGAAAACATACTCGGCAGCGGATTCTCTTTTGATATTGAAATACGCATCGGCGCAGGCGCTTTTGTATGCGGCGAGGAAACTTCTTTGATGTCCTCCATTGAAGGGCATCGCGGCGAACCCAGACAAAAACCGCCGTTCCCTTTCCAAAAAGGTTTATTTGGCAAGCCTACGATCATCAACAACGTTGAAACGCTGGCCAGCATCCCCGTCATCATTGCAAACGGCGGCAAATGGTATACACAGTTTGGCACCAAAGAGAGCAAAGGCACCAAAGTGTTCGCGCTCGCTGGCGATGTGGTCAACACAGGTATCGTTGAGGTGCCCATCGGCATGCCGCTTGGGGATATCATATTCGAGATCGGCGGCGGCACCACAAACAAGAAAAAATTCAAATCTGCTCAGATCGGCGGCCCCTCTGGAGGCTGTGTGACAACAAAAGATCTGAATGTCAAGACCGATTATGAACCATTAAAAGAACTGGGCGCAATCATGGGCTCAGGCGGCCTTATTGTCATGAACGAAGACACGTGTATGGTTGATACGGCACGTTTTTTCATGGACTTCATCACTGATGAGTCCTGCGGTAAATGTACTGCATGCCGTATCGGCACGATGCGCATGCTTGAGATCCTCGAACGCATCACCAACGGCGAAGGCGAGGAGGGCGACATTGAGTTACTCATCGAACTCGGAGAAACGATACAGGAGACCGCGATGTGCGGGCTTGGCCAGACTGCACCCAATCCGGTGCTTTCGACGATACGGTATTTCCGGGATGAATATGAAGAACATATCAGAAACAAGTATTGCCGTGCCGGCGTTTGTTCTGAGCTGTTTATCTCGCCGTGTGAGAACACCTGCCCTGCCAATGTCAACGTACCCGGCTATATGTCTCTGATCGCAGCTGGCCGGTTTATCGATGCATACAATCTGATCAGGCAAGAGAATCCCTTCCCGGCTGTATGCGGCAGGATTTGTACACGTCCATGCGAAAACAAGTGCCGCAGGCGTACGCTCGATGAAGCTGTTGCGATCTGCGATCTCAAACGTTTTGTCGCAGATTATGCGACGCATAATGAAAAAGCATATTCACACGACATCGTCTTCCCTAAGAACGGCAAAAGCGTGGCTATTATCGGTGCCGGTGCCTCAGGGCTGACCTGCGGCTATTATCTTGCCCGAATCGGTTATGATGTGGATGTGTTTGAATCGCACGATACAGCTGGCGGCGTTCTGGCTTACGGGATACCCGAATACAGGCTGCCCAAAGATGTCCTTGACCATGAGATCGGGCTGATCTCACAGGCAGGCGTCAAGATCCATCTCAATACGGAAGTCGGAAGAGACATTCAGTTCAATGAGCTTAAGAATAAATACGATGCCATTTATGTCTCAACAGGAACACAGCTGCCTCAAAAGATCAACGTGCCGGGCGAAGGCCTGCCGGGCGTCATTCACGGTATTCGTTTCCTGAAAAAAGCGAACACCAAAGCTGCTATCGAAATGGGCGAGAATGTCATCGTGATAGGCGGCGGCAATACCGCTATTGACTCAGCCCGCACAGCGCTTCGGCTGGGTGCAAAAAAAGTCACGATACTTTACAGAAGAAATATCGATTCAATGCCTGCCTATGAGCAGGAAGTTCACGACGCAATAGAAGAAGGCATCGAGATCATCGAGATGGCAGCACCGCTCCGGTTCATCGCCGGCCCAAACGGACGCGTAGCCAAAGTCGAATGCGTCAAGATGTGTCTTGGAGAATTCGACGCTTCCTGCAGAAGGCGTTCTGTGTTCGTGGAAGACTCCAATTTTGTTCTGGACGCCGACATGGTCATCCCTGCGATCAGCCAGCATGCTGATTTCCCCTTCATCGGCAAGGATGAGATCGGGCTGACAACATGGGGAACGTTCATCTTGCAGGATGATACGCAAATGACCACTATGGAAGGTGTTTTTGCAGGCGGAGATGTCGTGCGCGGGCCTGACGAGGTGATCCGAGCGATCGCCGACGGGAAAAAAGCGGCCGTTTCGATAGACAAATATCTCGGCGGCAAAGGTAAACTCAACAAGGGAGAGCCTATCGAGATACCCGAGATCTCAGATGATGATGAGGTCGTTGAGCATGGACGCTTCGAGTTTGAGGTTCTTGATCCTGAGACCCGCAAACAGTCATTCGATGAGGTCATCAAAGGTTATCATAAACTTAATGCTATGGCAGAAGCTATGCGCTGTCTGCATTGTGAAAGGAGGTAGTAGTAAATGGTTAATCTGACGATAAACGGCCAACCTGTAACTGTACCCAAAGACAGCACGATCATGAATGCTGCGAAATCTATTGGCATATCTATCCCGGGCCTTTGCCGTTTTGAAGGCGTTCATAAGTTCGGGTCATGCAGGATTTGCGTTGTCGAAGTGGAGGGCGCAAAAACGCTCCAGGCTTCATGTCTTGCCAAAGTCACCGAGGGCATGGTCGTCCGTACCAATACCCAGAAGGTACGCAGAGCGCGGCGTGTGCTCTATGAGCTGCTCCTCTCTGATCATGACAAAGATTGTTTGAGCTGCCAGCGCAACCAGAGCTGCGAGCTCCAGGAACTAGGAAAAACGCTGGGCGTGCTCGAATCCCGGTTTGACGGAAAGCACTCCGATTCACACTTGGATTCTTCCGTGTCCATCACGCGCAATATGTCAAAATGCGTGCTCTGCAGACGCTGCGTCACGGTCTGCAATGAGATCCAGGAAACAGGTATTTTGAATGCTCAGAACCGCGGCTTTGATACGGTCATCGGGCCTGCCATGGATCTTCCGCTCGGAACAGTCAACTGCGTATTCTGCGGCCAGTGCACCGTGGTCTGCCCCGTGGGTGCGCTCAAGGAGACAGACGCCATCAAACCGGTGTGGCACGCTATCAGCAGTAAAGATAAACGTTGTGTGGTTCAGATAGCGCCCGCCATCAGGGTGGCCATCGGAGAAGAATTCGGCTATGAGCCTGGCGCGCGCGTTACGGGCAAGCTTGCGCAGGCACTTTCGACGCTAGGTTTTGATGATATTTTTGATACAGACTTTACAGCAGACTTGACCATTCTTGAAGAAGGCACAGAGTTTCTCTCTCGGGTCAAAGCTGCGCTTACCGGCGGCGAGGCGACTCTTCCGATGATCACATCATGCAGCCCCGGCTGGATCAAGTACGTCGAGCACACATATCCTGATCTTCTGTCTCATCTCTCAACATGCAAGTCGCCGCATACGATGCTTGGCGCGCTGGCAAAATCCTTCTACGCCGAAAAGATCGGCGTTGATCCTAAGGATATGTATGTTGTCTCTGTGATGCCGTGTACGGCCAAGAAGTTTGAGATCAGCAGGCATGAAATGTGCAATAACGGCTTGCCAAATGTTGACGCTGTCTTGACCACAAGAGAGCTCGGGCAGATGATCAGGGAAGCAGGTATCGATTTTAACCAGCTGCCTGACCGCGAGTTTGATAACCCTCTTGGTTTGTCGACCGGTGCCGCTGATATCTTTGGTGTAACAGGCGGCGTTATGGAAGCGGCGCTGCGCACTGTTTATGAGATCGTGACCGGCCGTGAACTGCCGTTTGAGGGCCTGCATGTCACCCCCATTGTCGGGCTGGATCAGATCAAGACAGCGGACTTAAAGATCGAAGATCCTCTGCCTGATTATCAGTTCCTTGACGGCGTCGTTGTCAAGGTTGCTGTGACAAGCGGTCTTTCAGGGGCAAAAATACTGATGGATCAAATCCAACGCGGAGAATCTCCATACCACTTTATAGAGATTATGGGTTGCCCGAACGGATGTATTATGGGAGGCGGCCAGCCGCGTTCTAAAGACCCTGATGTGCGCTTAAAACGTATGCGGGGCATCTATGACGAGGACGAAAGCAAAACAATGCGTAAATCGCATGAAAATCCGTCAGTCAATAAACTCTATGAAGATTATCTTGAATACCCGAACAGCCATGTATCCCATGAGTTACTCCACACGCACTATGTCAAACGAGGCAAGTTCAACGAGTATCTTGAAGATGAATATGTGAAGGGTGAGGTGAGTTCTATGGCAGATAGAGATAATATGCCAAAAGAGCGGCAAAAAAAAAATCCGGCAGATAGAGCCGCACAACGTGTAAAAGACGATTTGGATTCTGTCAAAGTGATGGCGCTTGAGTCAGAAATCAAACGCCTGAAACAAGAGCTCAATGATTCACAGGAAACGGTTGAAATACTCAAAGATGTCATGAGCGATTATGCCAAGAAACCAAAGCAAAAATAATACATAAAAAGAGTGCCTGCAGTTCTTTAACCGCAGGCACTTATTTTTTTCAAGGTTGTTGATGTTACGCCCGTGCGGAGCGTATCGCCGTTAATTGTCCGTACAGCGTACTGCCGCCGTGCTCCATATACATGCGTACCTTGTAGTAATAAGTCATGCCGGATTCAAGCGCTTCATCTATATAGCTTAAAGAGCTTGTTGTGCCGATCTTCTCGTACGTGCCCGTTTTGGACGCACTGCGGTATATCTCATAGCCGGCCGCGCCAGCCACAGCATTCCAAGACAGCTTGATGACCTGGGGAGTGACGCGCGCAGCCTTGAAGCTTTTCGGCACAGCTGTCGGCGCTTTGGCTGCCCGTATGGGTGAATCCTGGCCGTATACCGAGGATTCACCAACTGTGCGGCAGGCTCTAATCCTGTAGTAATATGTCCTGCCCGCATCCAGGCCCTGATCCGTAAAGCTTGTTGAGGCCGATGTGCCCGCGAGTATGTATGTGCCTGTTTTTAAGGTACTTCGATACACCTGATAGCTTGTCGCGCCCGGCACGCCCTTCCACGAAAGCCTTAAGCCAAGCGGAGGCGCCGCATACGATTTAACACTGCGCGTATTGGATAACACTGTTCTGGCCGTTTTGACATCTGATTCGGGACCGTAGGCCCTCCCGCCGCTCACATTACGATAAGCACGCACCTTGTAATGATATGTGTTATACGGTTCGAGCGTTTTGTCCGTAAAACTCCGTGATGCAGTCGTCCCCACAAGATTGTAAGTACCGCCATCTGCCGCGGCACGGTATACCTCATAGCCGGATGCCCCTTTCACGCTGCGCCATGTGAGCCTTGCTGTGTTATAACCGGACGTTTTTGTCTTTAAGCTGCCAGGTTTTGAGAGCATAGGCTGCACAGACTGCGCGCCGGAAAGATCACTGTACACTTTTTGTTTGTTGATGGTGCGGTAAGTCCGCACTTTGTAGTAATACGTCGTTCCGGTATTGAGCGAAGAGTTTGTAAAGCTGTTGCCTTTTTGCGTTTTAATGAGGGAGTAAGGCCCTTCTGCCGCAGTGGCGCGGTACACTTCATAGCCGCTTGCGCCGGATACCTTGTTCCACGAGAGCTTGATTTTATTGTAGCTGGAGGCAGAGGCCTTTAATCCTGTGGGGGCTGGCATTGAAGGCGCTGCGGATTGGATTTCTGATGCCGCGCTGAATATTCTTGCGCCGTTGCTGATGGTATATGCGCGTAGCTTATAATAATACGTCGTGCCTAATGCCAAATTTGTTGTCCATTCAGTGGCAAAACCGCTTGTTAAGTCTGCCACTTTGGAGTATGTCCCGTTGCTTGATGTGGCGAGATAGACTTCATAACCGTCTGCGCCGGCAACCGCGTCCCATGAGAGCCTGATGCTGTTATAGGCCAACGGCGTCACAGTCAAAATTGGCTTCGCTGCCGACCACACAGCATTCCTGGCATTCACGATACCGTATCCTGTATATGCATCCCAGCCGACGGGATAATTGAAACCTCCATGCCAGCCGTCACGCCAGCCATAAACATCATTGGCCGTTGTATAGAGTATGTTTTTGACCTCATCAACGCTAAGGCCCGGATTGACAGAACGGATCAAAGCAACAACACCGGCCACGATGGGCGAAGCCATCGACGTGCCGCTGATGCTGACATATCCGCCGCTCTTGAATGTACTTAAAATATTGACACCTGGTGCGGAAATATCCTTGTATTGCCCAAAGTTTGAGAAAGAAGCATCAACATTATCCTGTGTTGTCGCGATCACGGAGATAGCACTTTCAAAGTCGCTCGGGTAGCACAGCTGTGAGGTCGCGTCATTTCCGGCAGCAGCGACCACGACCACGTTATTATTAACAGCATTGTTCACCGCCAGTTCGAAAAGATAGTCATAGGTATAGCCGCCTAGGCTCATGTTGATTACATGCGCACCGTTTGCAACGGCGTATTCTATGCCTTTGATGACATTGAACGTGGTTGTGCCCGGTTCAGTATTTTCGTTAAACACATCCACGATAATAAGCCTGGTGCCAGGTGCAACGCCTGCGACGCCTATGCCGTTATCTGCCGTTGCCGCGATGATTCCGGCTACGTGCGTGCCATGGCCGTGATTGTCAACAACCGTACTGCTTTCAGTCAACACATTCCATGCTCTGTCGATCTGAGAAGAAAGGTCGGGATGATTTAGATCGGCTCCTGTATCCAAAACAGCTACTTTGATACCGGGATTCCCCATGGTTATGTCCCATGCGTCAAATGCTTTGATGTTTCCAAGGTGCCACTGATCCCCGGCAAGAGGGTCGTTTGTTGTTTTGATGAGCTTGTACACATAATTCGGCTGTACATATTCGACATTCTCAAGGCTTTTGAGCTCTTGGACAAAGCCCGGTATTTTCTTGCCTTTCGGCATATCCACCAAAAAAACATTGCCTCTGGCCGATTTGCGCATCTTGCTGTTCATTTTGCCAAGCTCAGCATTGACCGTTTGTATCGAGACCTTTTCTTTGAATTTAACAACGACGCCTTCCGCATCGTATTCCCCGCCGCCGATATCAGACGCGGCTCCAGTCTTCGATAAAGACGCGTTTTCTTCTTCCCCGTATTCAAAATCCGGCTCGTTGCTTTCTTCCTGAGTCTTAGGATCTGGCTGTGGTTCGCCGTCAGCATCAGGCAGACCGACATCATCCTGCGTCTCATCGGCTTCTTCGCTGTTTTGCTGGCTTGAAATGATTCCGTCTGAATGTTCTCCGTCACCCGCACTGGATATGGAAATATCCATGGCAAACACAGAAAACAGCATCATCAGCCCAAGCATAACCGGCAGGAATGTTTTCATTATGCTGTATTTTGTACGTGTATCACCAAAAAGCTTCATAAGATATCCTCGTTATTTTTTATGAACATGCGGGCTGCACATATATCAGCATACATGTATTGTTTTGTGTCCATTCACTGGATAATTGTAACATGCTGAACATGAAGTGTAAATCCGTTGTGTAACATAATTTATAAATAATTCCACGATAAATATAAACGTTTTTTTATTTTCATAAACAAAAAATGCGCTGATTAAGAGTGTGTTGCGCATTTTTCGAATCAAATCAGTATAAGGCTTTGTCCAGTGAGCATAAAGAGTATCATTAATGGTTAGGATATTGTCCTGTCTGCCTGCGTTGATGATGTTTTAGCCTGAACTCTTAACATCAATATCCGCCGTCAGCATTTGTATCTTCCGTCTTCATAATGCTAAGCTCGATGCCATCAGGATATTTCCCTGCTTCTTCAATGATCGCAGCGGTCGCCGCCATGCCAATGCCAAAACGGTGTACGCCCATCGCATGCATCGTCACCAGCGTGGCCAGATCACGCACGCCTCCTGCCACCTTGATTTTGATCTCATCGCCAACAGTCTCTTTAATGACCCTAACGTGATGCAACGTCGTGGGCGCGGCTGAAAAACCGGTGCCTGATTTTACATAGTCTGCGCCGCTGTCCATGACGATCTTTGTGGCGTCTATGATTTGCCGGTCATTCAATAGCATGGCCTCAATGATCACCTTGAGCGAAGTACCCTCGCAGGCGGCGCGCACTGCTTTTAAGTCTTCGAGCGCTTCTTTGTATATGCCGGACTTCAAATAGCCAACGTTCATCACCATGTCTATTTCATCTGCGCCCAGCGATACATAATATTCAGCCTGCTTCACTTTGATAAAAGTCGGCTCCTGGCCGGACGGAAAAGCCAGCGATGTCCCGAAAGCGGTGCTCGTGCCTTTCACGGCCTCGCCAAGCATTGGAGAGAAACACGGCCATACAAACGCACACCCGATCTCATGTTTTTTACATAGCCCGATCAGCTTCTTAACATCCTGCAAGGAAGTATCGATTTTCAGCGCGCTGATATCGATCAGCTGGGCAATGTCTCGTTTCGAAAGTATTTGCACTTTTTTACCCCCTGGTTTACTCTCATTGTTTTATTTTTTGTTTTTCACGCATCCTTAAATACACCTGTGCATACTTTTTATCATAAGTGCAGCAGCCAATCGATTGCTCCTCAAACATCAGTTCAAGGCAATGATCGCATATCGTGCAGTATTTGATTTCGTCTTCCCTGCCTTCCATGAGTTTGCGCGCCACATGCGGATCCGCAAATGTCTGCCTGCCTAGGCCCATCATGTCCATCATGCCGTCCTCGATGCAACGCGCGCCCAGCGTGAGCATATTGCCGTCCTTTGGGTCAATGGCCTGCATACCGTTGTTTTTGCCGTTGCGG
>Ga0351838_1007_pt1 | contig 35438 bp, 27 predicted proteins | sample BONcelHFGM3001E3_FD_206742 | JGI IMG/M metagenome (GOLD analysis project Ga0351838, IMG submission 206742) | Enriched cells from coal bed in the Powder River Basin, Montana, United States - BONCAT cells FGM rep1 HSBNCT.FGM.300.1.E3 ... | reverse complement strand
GGCTGGAGGATTGCTCTGCGAGTTGCCGGGAAAGGGGCTTCCGCTCATCCTTGAATCCCTCGAACCGGAGTTTGACGAGTTCCCGGCGTTCGAGTTCTTCTTCGAAGGCAGCGAGAAACTCTGGCGTCAGACCGGATTTACCCAAGCGGATGGTGGGCTTGAGGGTTTGAGCTTGAGCTTTGAGTTGGCTGAGGCCGGGTTCAGTGTCCTGCATGTGAAGATGCATGCTTATCATGTAGGGACCGGAGGGGAATCACTTTTCCTTGATCGTTTTTAATTTGGGCTGCCAGGAAAGTAGCGGTGCGTGTTTTTGGCATGGCACATGCTTACCTATTGATGCGGTGAAGAAGATCGAAGCCATCATCAAACCCTTCAAGCTGGAGAGCGTGAAAGACGCGCTCTCCGAGGCAGGCATCGAGGGCATGACGGTGAGCGAGGTCAAGGGGTTCGGACGACAAAAGGGACATACGGAAATTTATCGCGGCAGCGAATACACGGTCAACTTCCTTCCCAAAGTGAAGTTGGAGGTAGTGGTCGCTGATGCGGATACAGCCAAAGTTGCCGGGGTTATCCTCGATGCAGCGAAAACGGGGAAGATCGGCGACGGCAAAATTTTCATCCTCCCTCTCGAGAGTGCGATTCGCATTCGGACGGGAGAGGTCGGGGATGCGGCAGTATAGCCGGAAAGTTAAATGGGAGAGGGGCCGCGGGAAGGGGAGAGCTCGCGGTACCCTCTCTCTACTTTTTTTGATTATTCCATCCCGTACAGAGCCTTGACCAAGGCTTGTCCGCGAGCACCAGGGAGCACGCCGGCTTCCATGCGATTCATGACGTAGGCAAATCCGATCTCATTCTCGGGATCGGCGAAGGCCACGCTTCCGCCAGCTCCGGGATGCCCGAAAGCATTTAAACTCGGGCCGAAGGTGGTCCTGAGCTTTTGGCCCGACTCATTCAGAGGGTCCATCATCAATCCTGCTGAAAATGCGGTTGGAATGCGAAGGACCTCATCCAGTCCGTTGCTCAGACGTGTCTGGCACCACTTGCTCATGGGACTCGGAAGGCTGGCCCCCGTTTCCTCGAAATAGCGTGGAGCGGCGCAGAAGGCATAAAATGCGGCCAGCGCCGGAGCCGTGCCGATGCCTCCGAAGGCGGGAAAGCTGCTCGTGCGCAGAGCAGGTGTATTCATGGCCGAGGCGGTCAACATGCCCGTCGGAGAGGAAAAGGCGCGCTGAGTGAGAGATCCTGCTGTGGAGACTGCCTTGGCAAAGTCTGCCTCGCTGCTGGGTGGGGTGAGAGACCGGGGCGCCAAAGTTTGCGCCACGCGGGGAAGCAGTTCCTCCGGCAGGCCGATCCAGAAATCGAGATCCAAAGGCTCGGCAAAGTTTCGGCGCCAATAGTCCTGAATCGAGAGCCCGGTCAGGCGTCGCAGGATTTCATCAATGACGTAGCCGTGCATGCGAGGACCGTAGCCATGATGATGGGGGGCATCCCAATTCGGTGCCTGAGCTTCGATGGCTCGGACCACGGCTTCCCGATCATTAAAGCGAGCGGTCTTGTCATCAAGAGCGGCCAATCCTGCACGATGCGCCAGGACATCGGCGATCGTGAGGTGGGCTTTGCCATGGGCGGCAAATTCCGGCCAGACATCCGATACGGGCTGAGTGATTTTCTCTCCGACCTCGGCGAGGGCGTGCAGCAGGCAGATGCTGGAAGGGCCTTTAGTGGCCGACCAGACGAGGACTGCCGTATCTTCTTCCCAAGGAGATGTTTCCTCGGCGTCCCTCCAGCCCTCGTAAAGATGGAGGCAGGATTTGCCGGACCGCCAGATGCTTACCGCAGCTCCGGTTTCCTGAGCATTGGCAAAATTTTTCTCAAAGGCCGTGGTGACCCGTTCGATGGCGTCGGCGTCGATCTTCACGCCAGTCAGAGCAGGGAGCGGATGGACTGAAGGTCAGGGTCAACCATGGCGATTTCTCGAAATTTCTTATCCATCTGAAAGCTTTTGCTGAGGTGCCTCTGGGCATCCTCGATATTGCCGAGGATAGCGTTGTAGCATCCCAGGTTGTAGTGAAATGTGGGTTCCTCCTGGAGGAGGGCTGGTGCCTGGAGGAGGAGTTCTTTGGCCTCAGAGGTGCGACCGAGCTCATGAAGACAGAAGGCTCCATGGATATAGCCACTTGAGCAGTCGGGGGAAGTGTGACGCAATTGCTCGCACACCGCGAGCGAGGGGAGCCACTCCTTGGCACGCATGTGCAAGAAGAGTCGCATTTGCAGGGCGTCCTCTCCGGCTTGGGCCTCGGCAGGAAGGGAGTTCAGCTCCCGCAACGCCTCGTCAGGCATGTCGAGCTCCATATATCCCTGGGCCGCCAGTAGTGTTCTCTCCACACTCATGAGTGAGGCATTAAAGGGAAAAAGAGCCTCCTTCAATAGCACAAAATCAGCGATCAATTTTTTCCTCGAGAGGTCATTGTTACTCGCCGGTGGGGCGGGGGATGCACGACGTCTTTATCGCGTGAAATCCCCTGACAGGAGGCATTTACGGGTTCTCCGCTAAAGCATGGTGACAACTCGGCTTTAAACCGTATAGTGTTTCATCTCCGCTGCACCCGTAGCTCAATTGGATAGAGTGTCGGCCTCCGAAGCCGAAGGTTGTGGGTTCGACCCCCGCCGGGTGCACATTTTGAAATTTTTCCTTCTCTTGATGATGTGTGGTCAAAATAGAAGACGAGCAGGTATTTATTACCTGCTTTTATCGGCTGCCCTGACTGCGTTCTATCCTATGGGAAGGCTCGCAGCGCAGACGCCTTCGCCTACCCCTGAGACGGTTGCCTCGGAACGAGCCTTCTGGCGGGCAAAGATGCCAGCGGGCCACTATATCGTGGATATCGCAAAGGTGACCTCCGTCAGTAAACATTCGTATGTGGTGGATGGAGCGGTCCTCGTAACCGATGTGACCATCGGGACCGAAGGCTCCGAACTGGCGCGTTTTTATTATCTCGAGCCCCTCACGCCTCAGCCAGCAAATGGCGTTGGACAGGGGACCGTAAATGTCCTCAAGGATAGAGCCAAAGAAGCAGCGGATCGTGTGGATGGCGTGGCTGTGTGGAAGCAGGTTGTGAAAAACTACCCCACCACGACCCATGCCAGGACTATCGAATATCGCCTCGAGACCCTTGAGAGCCTCAATAAACTCTTCTACAGTATCGAAGACTGCTTCCTTCAAGGAAAAGGAGGCACATTCGAGCCTTGAAACCTGTCTTCGAACCGAGCAGCCTCCGCACCACCATCTTGCAAGCATCTTCATTTCCCAAACATAAGCCGACTCACGAATGTGGCGTTTTCGCGGTCTTTGGCCACGATGATGCCGCCATGCTCACCTACTACGGGCTCTTCGCCTTGCAGCATCGCGGGCAGGAAAGCGCAGGAATTGTGACTGCCAAGGGCTCGGACAGCCCCTTTGCTTTGCACAAGGGCATGGGACTCGTGTCACAGGTCTTCAAGGGGGACGAGTTGGATGCGCTGGTCGGCACGCGGGCCATCGGTCACGTGAGATATTCCACCACGGGCTCCAGCACTCATAAAAACGCTCAGCCCTTCCTGGTCGATACAGCGCGCGGACAACTCGCGATTGCGCACAATGGCAATCTTGTCAATGCGGCGGAACTCCGTGCCGAGCTGGAGGCAAAGGGGTCAATCTTCCAGACCACGGTGGACAGCGAAATTGTGCTCCATCTCCTGGCTCAACCGAGGGATTCTTCGAGCGTACTCGCCGTCCTGCGTCGTTTGCAGGGAGCCTTCTCCATCATACTCATGGGGGAACGTGAAATTATCGGCTTCCGCGACCCACATGGCTTCCGGCCGCTCTGTCTCGGCAAGAAGGATGGTGCCTATGTGCTGGCCTCCGAGAGCTGCGCCTTTGACCTGATTCAGGCCCAGTTTGTTCGCGATGTGGAGCCGGGTGAGGTGGTCATCATCGACAATAGCGGATTACGCTCGGAATTTCCCTTCCAGCCTTCCCGCAGTGCCTTTTGTATCTTCGAGTACGTGTATTTTGCGCGCCCGGACAGCCTCATCGGCGGCATCACGGTAAGCAACGTGCGCGTTGAAATGGGCCGCGAACTAGCCCGCCAATTTCCCGCGGAGGCAGACATGGTCATTCCCGTGCCGGACTCGGGCGTGTACGCAGCCTTGGGCTTTTCCGAGGAGTTGGGGATTCCCTACTACCCCGCCTTTGTCCGGAATCACTACATCGGACGCACTTTTATTCAGCCTACCCAACGGATTCGTGACTTCAACGTCCGAGTGAAGCTCAACCTCATCCCGGAAGCGGTCCGAGGCAAGAGAGTGGTCGTCGTGGATGACTCCATCGTTCGCGGGACGACAGCACGGGCTCGCGTGGTGAACCTGCGTGAGGCCGGCGCCAAGGAGGTGCACATGCGCATCAGTTGCCCGCCGCACAAGAATGCGTGCTACTATGGCATCGACTTTCCCGATCCTGAGAAACTCCTGGCGAATCAGTGCACGCGGGAGGAGATCCGCAAATACCTCGGAGCTGACTCGATCGGCTATCTCAGTACGGAGGGAATGATTCGTTCCACCAAGCGGGCTCCCTCGGAGTTCTGCACGGCGTGTTTCACCGGTGATTACCCGGTGCCGTTTAATGCATCGTTTGACAAATTGATTATGGAAAAGCGAGCGGGACGGGCTCGCTTGCTTGAGAAGGAAGAACCTAGATTGTTATGAGCAGGAAAAAGCAGAAGGCTTACGCCAAGGCGGGAGTGGACGTTGATTTGGGGAATGCCGTGAAGAGCGGCATTCAGGCCTTGGTCAAGTCCACCCACGGTCCCCAGGTATTGGCCAAGATCGGTGGATTTGGCGGTCTCTTCCGTCCGGATTTCAAAGGAATGAAGGAACCCGTGCTTGTCTCCAGCGTGGATGGCGTGGGCACGAAGCTCAAGGTCGCCTTTGCCCTGGATCGCCACGACACGGTCGGACAGGATCTCGTGAACCACTGCATCAATGACATCGCGGTCACGGGCGCTCAGCCGCTCTTCTTCCTCGACTACATCGCGGCAGGTGAACTGAATCCCATGGTCTTCCGCTCGCTGCTGAAGGGCTTCGCTAAAGCCTGCAAGGCGGGAAATTGCGCTCTCATCGGTGGCGAGACGGCTCAGATGCCGGGCATGTATCAGAGCGGAGAGTATGATCTCGCGGGAACCATCGTTGGTGTGGTGGACCGCGCGAAGATGCTCGATGGATCACGCGTCAAGCCGGGCGACAAGCTCATTGGCTTGGCCTCGAATGGCCTCCACACGAATGGTTACTCTCTGGCTCGTCAGGTCTTGTTTGAGACGATGGGGCTGAAGCCTTCCTCGAAGTTGCCCGAACTGAAGCTTTCCGTAGGGGAAGAACTTCTGCGCGTGCATAAAAATTATCAGCCTCTGATGGCTTCCTTGCCGACAGGGGTGCTGCACGCCGCCGCTCACATCACAGGAGGTGGTCTGCTGGACAACCTCCCCCGCGTGTTGCCCAACGGCTGCCAGGCCAACATCCGCAAAGGCTCTTGGACAGTGCCTGCGATCTTCCGCATTATCGAGTCCGGTGGTAGCATTGATTCGACGGAAATGTTCCAGGTTTTCAATATGGGTATCGGTATGGTGCTGATCGTGGGAGCCTCAAAGGCCGACGAGATTGCCAAGTTGACACGAGGAAAAATCATCGGCGAAATCGCAAAGTCTTCCGGCCCCGATCCGGTGATACTGGTCTGACCCGTTCCGGCTACCCCCAGTAGCCTCATCGCTTTGCAGTGCTGAATAAGTTGTCAAAACTCTGACCTTGAGGCATTAGTGGAGATGTCAGGAAAACGGACCACCGTCAGATGAGGCTATGGAATAAAAAGCCGGCACTGGGAATAGGTATCGGTGTCGGGGTCGCAGGAGCACTTGTGCTCGCCCTCCGCTATGGTCTGCGCAAGACGGCTCGGGAGCCGATACCTGACGATATCTCCCCGGCTATCTTTGCCAGGCGTCTTTCTGCTACGACTCACGGAGAGATGGTTTATCATATCTCCGGTTCCGGGCAGCCAGTGGTATTTTTTCACGGCATTTATGTGGGAGCCTCGTCCTATGAATGGTCAAAGGTGTATCCCCGCCTCGCCTTGACAAACGAGGTCATCGCTCCCGATCTGGTAGGTTTTGGCGAGAGCGAGCGGCCCTCGGCGACCATGGATGCCTCGGACTATGCCGAGAGCATGGCGGATTTTATTTTGGAAGTCTGCGGAGGAGTACCACCGCTCGTTGTCGCGAGCGGGTTGTCGGCAGGGATCGCTTTACTGATGGCTTCCCGGCATCCAGAGCGGGTGGCGCGTTTGATTGTGCTTCTCCCCACAGGTTTGAAGGGATCAGGAAGCTGGCGCGCACCGGGAGTCGGAATCCTTGCCCGCCTACCGCTGATGAATCGCTTTGTCTATCGGAACTACCTCTCCCGCCCGCCCTTTCTTCGCGGATGGCTGTCGCGGTTTGGTATGGCCGACTCCAGCCATGTGACGGAGGAAATGGTGCGAAATCTGGCGGTCTGTGCCCAGCAGGCCGGAGCCGAGAATGCGATCCTGAATTTCCTCAAGGGACGCCTGGCTTTCGACCTGGCCGCACGGCTGCCCCGCATCCCGCATCCGGTAACAGTCTTGTGGCCCGAGCGAGCCGCCGGCTTTCCCTTGCGCAACGGCGAGCAGATTGCGCGATCACTGCCGCTGGGCGAGCTCAAGGTGCTTCCGGAAAGCGGAATCCTCGCTGCGCTGGAGTCGCCGGATCTCGTCGCCCAGGAACTCATGCCCGACATTCCCGCAGCCTTTCGTAGCGATGATGTGGCCTGATATTGCAATTTACCGAATGCGCTCTCATACATAGCCCGCTGTGAACGTCTCCGACCTTCGAGAAATCCTTCAATATGTGCCCCGCTTCCGCGAGCGGATCTTCGTTGTTGCCGTCGATGGTGAAGTGGCGGCTTCGGAAAATTTTGCCAATGTCCTGCTGGATCTCGCAGTATTACGCTCGCTCAGTATCAAGGTCGTCCTCGTGCATGGCGCGAGTCATCAGATCGTCGAGATGGCCCGGGAGATGGGCCTCAAAATCACGAACTCCGATGGCACCGGCGTCACGGATGAGAAAACGCTGAATCTCAGCATCTCTGCCGGCGTGCGGTTGACGAATAAAATCATGGAAGGCCTCTCCGCCGTGGATCTGCGTGCAGCCTATATCAATGCCATCATCGCACATCCTGCGGGTATCCTTGGCGGTACAGACTATCAATACACCGGTCGCATCGAGCGCGTGGACGTGAAGGCTCTGCGTTTGCTCCTCGACGAAGGAATCATGCCAGTCGTGCCCCCTCTGGGCTTCGATGGTGAGGGACGCACCTATCGGGTGAACTCCGACTCCGCAGCCGTGGAAGTCGCCGAGGAACTCTCCGCCGCTAAGATCATCTATCTGGCACCCTCAAGTTCCTTTAACCACACCCTCAAGCTTCCGCGACAGCTATCGGTCTCTGAGACGACAGAGTTGTTAAAAAAGCAGGGAGCCCAACTCTCACCTGGAGTCGTCTCCAAGCTCGAAGGCGCAACCAAAGCCTGCATCCAAGGCGTGCCCCGCGTCCACATCCTGGATGGCGGAGTCAATGAGGCTCTGCTTACCGAGATTTTCAGCCATGAGGGATTCGGGACCATGGTGTATTCCAACGAGTACCAGCAGATCCGGCGTATTTTCAAAAAGGACGTCCGGGCCGTGATGTCCCTGATCCGGCAGTCCGTGCAGAACGAAGAACTCGTGCGACGCAGTCGGGTGGAGATCCTGGAGAAGCTGGAAGACTACTGGCTCCTCGAGGTGGATCGCACCGCCGTCGCCTGCGTGGCGCTGCATGTCTATCCCGAAGCCAGCAGCGGGGAGCTTGCCTGCCTTTACGTCAGCAAGGTGCATGAAAATCAGGGCTACGGTCGCAAGCTGATGGCTTTTGTGGAAAACTTGGCACGCCAAAAAGGGCTGAAGAGTCTCTTCGCTCTCTCCACGCAGGCCATCAATTACCTACAGCAAAAGGGAGGATTCCGCGAAGTATCGCCGGACATCCTGCCGTCCCCCCGCCGCGAAAAATATATGGCCAGCGGACGGAACTCCAAGGTGCTGCTCAAAACGCTGAGCTAAAAGTGAGGCGGCTATTTTCCTCTCCCTTGAACGAGGCTCTCCCGGCGTCGTGAAAAAACTTCCCACGGAACTCGCCGGTGGCAGCCGCCTCAAGTTGCTGGAGTTGATCAAGGCTGAACCCGACCTTACCGTGAGACAACTTGCGGAGCGTCTAGGCATGAGTTACACGGGCGTGAAGGCGCAGTGCCTCATCCTGGAGAGGAAGGGATACCTTTCCGCCCGGCAGCGTCGCCGTCCTTTTGGACGCCCCGAGGTGCTTTACGTGTTGAGGGAAAAAGCCCGCCCTCTTTTTCCGGAGGGAGGCGTGGATGTCTCGCTTTCCCTACTGGACCAGTGCCGCAAGCTCTTCGGTTCCCAGGCTCCGGAAAAAGTCCTCTTCCTCCATTTCCAAGCCCAGGCGGAACAAATCAGTCAGGCCATCGGGGAGGGGACGACCACCGAGCGGGCCCAAGCTCTGGCGGCTATGCGGAGCACAGCCGGGTACTATTCGCAATATTCCCCCGGCCCCCCTGCGCGCCTCATCGAGAGGCATTCCCCCCTGGCAGGTTTATTCAAAGTCTGGCCGCAGGCGATGGCCATGGAGACCGCCATGCTGGGCAAGATTCTCGGCTGCTCGGTGCGACGGGTGCAGGATGCCGGCAACGAAGCGGAAATCATTTTTCTTTTGGGCTGTTGAAGCCGACTCGGGATGGCTATAGCCTCCCTCATGAAGATACTGATTCTTTCCGGCACGAATCGCCCCGGCAGCAATACCAGGATCGTGGTCTCTCACATTGATGCCATCTATCGGGCTTTTGGGCAGCCGACAGAGATTCTCGATCTGGCCGATCTGCCTCCGGAGATTTTCTCTCCAAAGAGCTATGCGGATAAGCCCGCATCCTTTGCCCCCTTTTCCGATGCCATCCTGGCATGTGACGGGCTGCATGTGGTCACGCCCGAGTACAATGGCAGCGTGCCCGGCATCCTGAAGTACTTCATCGATATGCTGAAGTTCCCCGAGAGCTTTGAGCGTCGGCCCGTCTGCTTCACAGGAGTGGCCACTGGTATGTGGGGAGCCCTTCGACCGGTCGAACAATTGCAGGCCATCTTCGGCTACCGCAATGCCCACATCTACCCGGAACGTGTCTTCCTGCCGAGCATCAACGACCTGATCTCCAAGGAGAACCGTTTGACCCATGAGGAATCCCTCACCCGGCTGCGCAAGCAGGCGGAGGGCTTCACCGCCTACGTGAAACTTCTCTCCGGTAAATCCTGATCTGCGATTATGGTTTCAGGCCGAAGAGCCGCACGAGCTGGTTCTTGCCTTTGAGCTGATGCTCGCCGAGATCGTTGAAGCCGCGCATATTCGGCGGCAGCATCTGCACAAAATCATCCGAGGCGGCGAGTTTCTGCCCGAGCGGCTTCATCACGCCTTCGATACGGAAAACCGTATTCACAGCGTCACCAATGATGGTGGCGTCGCGTTGCGCGACGATACCGATGTTTCCGCAAGTCACCGAGCCGTGATGCAGGGCGACGGCAATATTGAGGGGCTTCTTGGCAGATTCCCCCGGTAGCAAAGGCCAGGCACGAGTTGCCGACTTGGCCAGCAGTGCCTGCCCGGTGGCCAGCGCATTCATGGCTTCCTTGCCCTTGTTGTCCTCTTGAATCCAGTAGGCCAGGATCGCGTCGCCGATGAATTTATCAATGATCCCGCCCGAGTCCTGCACGCTGTTGGCAGCTTCGCGGAACCATTCGCCCAGCGTTCGGGCGATGGCGTCTTCTGGCAGAAGCTCGGACATGGTCGAGAACCCGCGGATGTCGCAAACCATGATCGCGACCGTGGCACTCTCGTCATGGTCCACATCCGTACCCGCAGCGAGGGTGACATCATAGCCTCCCTCGACGGGCTGTTCCTCGATTTGCTCAAAAACGATTTCATTCGTCGTGATGCGGATCAGCGCTCCGTGGTTCAGCGTGACCGGCGTGATGACGCGGCGCCCGTTGACGAAGGTGCCATTCCGGCTCCCCAGATCCATGATCTGGTACTGGAAGGCATTGTGGCAGCGGATGATGGCATGCTGCCGGGAGACATGAGGACTCGCCGATAGGCTGACCAGATTTTCCCGTCCACGACCGATCGTGGCGGTATTGGCGACTTCGACTTCAAACGGCTCTCCTTCGCCGGGTCGGACCTTCAACTTTGCTCGCATGCTTCGTAATCAGTAGTTTCACGCACTCAGGCGCGACTTTCAGGGCCTTGGCGGCGGTTTGGTGATGAGACAGCATGGTTATTTGGGACCGTGCAGCACTCATTTCTCGTCATCACGACCTGATTGAATCCTGTGCAACGGCATGGGGTCAAGAGACGAGATGAGGATACTGCTTGAAAGTCACCCTGTGTGGTATTCAAATCACACCTTCTTCCATGAGTTCTCTTCAACGTCCTCCTCGCCATCGTCCCTTGGCTCTTTACTCGGAAACCACTGATAATCAGAAGCCTTTCCTGGTTCCGTTTTACTCCACCCAGCAATCGACTTCCTCTCAGGCCATCATCGTTCTGCCTGGCGGAGGTTATGGAGGACTGTCTGAACACGAAGGCGAAGGCTATGCAAATTTCCTGAATCTCATTGGAATTCACGCGTTCGTGTTGCACTACCGCCTCGGTAGCGAAGGTCATCGCCACCCTTCCATGCTGGAAGATGTGGCTCGCGCCATCCGTATGGTGCGCGCATATGCCGAGGCTTGGGGGATCGATCCGTCTCGCATCGGTGTGATGGGCTCATCCGCTGGCGGTCACCTGGCTTCCACGGTCATGACGCACTTTGACGCTGGTAATACTGCGTCCACGGATCCCGTGGAGCGTGTCTCCAGCCGCCCCGACATTGCCATTCTGGCCTATCCGGTCGTCACCATGCTGGAGAAGACTCATGTCGGGTCTCGCAACAATCTTCTCGGCGAAAATCCCTCGCAGGAACTCCTCGAGAAACTCTCCGCCGAGCTTCAGGTTGATGCAAATACCCCGCCGTGCTTCATCTGGCACACCCTGGAGGATGGGGCCGTTCCCGCCGAGAATAGTTCCCAGCTCGCTGCCGCCATGCGCGCCGCCGGAGTGCCCTGCGAACTGCACCTTTTTGAGCACGGTGGACACGGGCTGGGGCTGAAGTCTCCTCATCCTTGGCTCAGTTGCCTCTCCTACTGGTTGCGTAAGCGTGGCTGGACTCCCCATTGTGAATAACTTGCGAAAAAAGCGCGTTTTACTCGGGGATTTGTTCGCGGTGGCATTGTGAACTGCTGGGTCTTGCGTTAGCGGAAAACCATGACACTTACGGAAATCCAGCGCGCTCTGGAGAGCCTCGAAGCGAAGCCTCTCAAGAGCCTCGGACAGAACTTCCTGCACGACCAAAATATCGCGCGTTGGATCGTCTCTCAGGGCGACATCCAGCCCGGTGATCACGTCGTTGAGATCGGTCCAGGACTGGGGGCCTTGAGCCGTCTCATTCGGGAGCGTTGCGAGCGATTGACGCTGCTGGAAAAGGATGCCGCCATGGCGCGGTGGTTGCGCGAGTCCATGCAACTTCCCGGCGTGGAACTGTTCCACGGTGACGCCTTGGATTTTGACCTGCGGAACCTTTATGGAAATGGCCCCGTAAAGGTCATCGGAAACCTCCCCTATTACATCTCGTCTCCCCTCATCGCAAAATTCGCTTCCGCCCTCTCACCCGCATCAATCCTTGTTCTGATGCTGCAACACGAGGTCGCGGAGCGCATGGGAGCCACTATCGGAACACCCGAATCCGGAGCCATGACTGTCTGCACGCAGAGGCGCTGGAAGGTGCGTTATTTGCGGAAGGTGCCGGCCTCCTGTTTTTTCCCTGCACCGAAAGTCGCTTCGGCTGTCGTCATCATGGAGAGAAAGCCTGCCAGCGAGGTGCCTCCCTGCGATGAGGAACTCTTCGAATCCCTCGTCCGTGGGGGATTTTCCCAACGCCGCAAACAGCTCAAAAATCTCCTCCCCCAAGCCCGCGAAAATTGGTCGGAAATCTGCCGCACTCTGGACCTTCCCGAGACCTGTCGCGCAGAGGATTTGAGCCTGAAACAGTGGGTGGACTTTGCCCGCATCCTGGGGGGCAGGGAGGCGCAACGGGGTCAGGAAATGTTTGACATCGTCGATGAAAGCGATCGTGTGATGGGGCAACTTCCCAGAGAAGAGGTCCATGTGAATAACTTACGGCACCGCGCCGTACACATGCTGCTCTTCAATAAAGCGGGCGAAATTTTCCTGCAAAAACGCTCGATGTGGAAGGATAAGAACCCCTTCGTCTGGGACTCCTCCGCCGCCGGGCATGTCGATACTGGAGAGACTTATGAACAGGCGGCCGTCCGCGAACTCCGGGAGGAAATCGGAGCGACGACTTCTCTGACGAGCTTGGGCAAACTGCCCAATTCTCCCCAGACAGGGTGGGAGTTTATCGAGGTCTTCTTCGGACAAAGCGAGGGACCCTTTTCTCTGGACCGTCTGGAGGTCGAAACCGGAGCCTTCTTCCCGATTGATCAAGTCGAGGCTTGGACGCGGCAGAGCCCGCGGGATTTCAGCTCTGTCTTCCTGTTGGTCCTGGAACTGTGGCGTAAGGCTGGGGGAACGTCCCTGCTTCAGAGCTAGAGCAATACCAGCCGGATCGCTCCCAAGAGGGAGAAAATAATCAGAAGCCACTCAAACATGGTCTGATTGATTTTGCCGAGCAGCCAGCGCCCGCAGAAAACGCCCAGAATGACGGCGGGAGCCGCCATCAGATTGAGCCATAGGCTACCCGGATTGATCAGCCCGAGTCCCCAACTGAAGGGCACCTTTGCCAGATTCACGGCAAAGAAAAACCAGGCAGCCGTACCGACAAAGGCCAGCTTGGGCAGTTTGCAGGCCAGGAGATAGATCGTCATGACGGGGCCGGCGGCATTGGCGAGCATTGTGGTGACACCTGCCAACCAACCCAGAGGCCACGCGAAGCGACGCTTTTCAGCCGCCACTTTCAGCAGATGCGGAGCTTGTTTCTGGATCAGGACCAGAGCGATGAGGATGATGGAGAGCCAGCCGATCAGTCTGGCAAAGGACTCCGCTGGGATGCGTGGCATGAGCCACCAGCCGCAAATAATGCCAGCCAGAGCCGGGGGCAACATGCGCAGTACCAGGGCAAGTCGGGCATGAGCGTGGAACACCCTCACGGCAAAGATATCCGCGAGGATGAGCATGGGGAGGATCACGCCGGTCGATTCGCGGGCAGGCATGATCTGAGCCATGATCAGGATGGACAGCATCGCAACGCCACCAAATCCCGCCTTGGAGAGGCCGATGCAGACAGCCGCGAGCATGATCAGGGACCACTGCAGCGGAGAGAAATCAAACGAGGACATTACGTGGTGGCATCCTGCTGGCAGGGCCTGAGTTTGAAAAGCTCCCGCGTGAAAATGTTTTTACTCAAAACTCGGCCCCCCGGGCTGAATGGCTCTTCCCTCGCGGAGAAATTTTTGTCAGAACCTCCGGCATGAAAATTGTGGTCGCCTATTCGGGAGGTCTCGACACCTCCGTCATCCTAAACTGGCTCAAGGAAGTTTATTCCGCTGAGATCGTTGCATTCTGTGCCGACGTCGGACAGGAGGAGGAGCTGGATGGCTTGGAAGAGAAGGCTCTGCGGACAGGCGCCTCGAAGTGCTATGTGGACGATCTGCGCGCGGAATTCGCCAAGGATTTCATTTTCCCCATGATGCGCGCCGGAGCGATTTACGAGGGGCAATACTTCCTCGGTACCAGCATCGCCCGTCCCTTGATCGCCAAGCGCATGGTCGAGATCGCCGCTTCTGAGAATGCCGCAGCCATCGCCCATGGGGCCACGGGCAAGGGCAATGACCAGGTGCGCTTTGAACTCACTACCGCAGCGCTCGCGCCGAATCTGGAAATCATCGCTCCCTGGCGGGACGAGCGCTTCCGCGCGAAATTCCCAGGCCGCTCCGAGATGATCGCCTACGCCGAGGCTCATGGAGTTCCCATTACCGCCTCCGCCAAGAAACCCTATTCCATGGATCGCAATCTCCTGCACATCAGCTTTGAGAGTGGCATTCTGGAAGACCCGTGGTTCGACGCCAGTGCACCGGAGAGTAAGGAAATGTATATTCTCAGCGTCTCGCCCGAGGACGCCCCTGATACGGCGGAGTACGTGGAGTTGGACTTCGAGGCCGGCAACTGCGTGGCGATCAACGGCGAGGCTCTCGATCCCCTCGCCGTCATGCAAACCCTGAACAAGCTCGGCGGACGACATGGCATCGGCCGTGTGGACATGGTCGAGAACCGTTTTGTTGGTATGAAGAGCCGCGGCGTGTATGAGACCCCCGGTGGAGCCATCCTCCACTTTGCCCATCGTCAGATGGAGTCCCTTACCATGGACCGCGAGGTCATGCATCTGCGGGACTCACTCATTCCGAAGTATAGTGAGCTGGTTTACAATGGTTTCTGGTTCGCCCCGGAGCGGGAGGTCCTTCAGGCGCTTGTGGATGAGTCCCAGAAGCATGTTTCCGGTACCGTTCGCGTGAAGCTCTACAAGGGCAACATCATCGCTGCCGGTCGCAAGAGTTCAGTGAGCCTTTACAATCCCCACATCGCCACCATGGAGGCTGACCCCACTCAAGCCTACAATCAGGACGATGCCACAGGCTTCATTCGTCTTAATGGCTTGCGACTTAAGGTCGGAGCCGGAGTCCACGGAAAATAAATTAAAAACTTCCCTCCCGCCTTTAGCGAGGGCGGGAGGGGGCTTGCCAAGATTTTTTTCTGAAAAAATCGTTGCAATCGTTTTTTAAGCAACCAATATAGACAGTTCGCCGCTCAACGTGTCCGCACTCTGTACTGTCTGAAATCTGAAACTTATCCCTTTGCGTCCGAGTTCGAGTCGCAGCCTATGGCTGTCCTCGCGCATGGACGTTTTTACGTGTTTCAGAAGTGCTTTTTGTCGATTCGTTAGCACGCCATATCCCGTTTGAAACCGAGCACCTATCATGTCTGAACGCATCCATTTCGGCAAACTCAAAGAAGTCATCGCCCCCCCAAATCTGATTGAGCTTCAAATCAACTCCTACAACGAGTTCTTTCAGAAGGACGTAGATCCCTCGAAGCGCAAGTTGGTGGGTCTTCAGGCGGTCTTCCGGGAGTTTTTCCCGATTTTCGGCTTTGAGGAGAAATCCAGCCTCGACTTCGTCAGCTACGACCTCGGTGATCCGAAGATGTCGGCTCTCGAGTGTCAGCGTGAGGGTCAGACCTTCAGCGCCCCTCTCTATGTGACTTTCCGCTACAAGGACGAGCGCAGCACCAAGGAAGAAAAGGTGTACATGGGTGAAATTCCCCTGATGACTCCTCAGGGTACTTTCGTCATCAATGGCGCTGAGCGTGTGGTTGTCAGTCAGTTGCATCGTTCGCCCGGCATCTGCTTTGAGACCAGCGTTCACCTCAATGGCAAGTTGCTCCACGGCTTCCGCATCATTCCTGATCGTGGTTCCTGGATTGAGGTGCAGTTCGATACGAGTGATCTGCTCTACGTTTACCTCGATCGCCGCAAGCGTCGCCGCAAGTTCCTTGCCACCACTTTCCTGCGTGCCCTGGGACATCCCTCGGATGAGGATATTATCAAGCTTTTCTACGGCATCGTTGATCTGAAGCTCAGCGATTCCATGGACGAAGAGGAGATCGCCACCAAGGTGCTGATCGCTGACGTCCGTGACGGTGAGATTACGGTGGCTCGCGCCTTTGAGCCCCTGAACCTGGCAACCGTTCGCCAGCTCCTGTCTCTCGGCCACAAGACCGTCAAGGTCGTGGATACCGCAGCCGACGATACCATCATCAAGTCCCTCAAGAAGGATCCTGCCCACGACGAGGAAGAGGCCCTGAAGGACATCTACCGCAAGCTCCGCCCTGGCGATCCGCCCACCGTGCAGAACGCCCGTAGCATGCTCAAGCGTCTGTTCTTCGATCCCAAGCGCTATGACCTCGGTCGCGTGGGACGTCACAAGATCAACCAGAAGCTCGGCCTTACCACTTCCGAGGATGAGCGCACGCTCACCAAGGACGACTTCATAGCCGCGATGAAATATCTCGTCGAGCTCCGCAAGGGCGAGGGCATGACCGACGATATCGATCACCTGGGCAGCCGCCGCGTGCGGACCGTGGGTGAACTGCTGGCGAATCAGTGCCGCGTGGGTCTTGCCCGCACGGAACGTCTCGTCCGCGAGCGTATGACCCTGTTTGATGCCGGTGTTGATCAGATCACTCCGCAGAAGCTCATCAATCCGAAGTCCCTGAGCGCCGTTGTGCGTGACTTCTTCGGTCGTTCGCAGCTGAGCCAGTTCATGGATCAGACGAATCCCTTGTCCGAGCTGACTCACAAGCGCCGTCTCTCCGCCCTCGGGCCTGGAGGTCTCAGCCGTGATCGTGCAGGCTTTGAGGTTCGCGACGTTCACCCTTCTCACTACGGTCGTATCTGTCCGATTGAGACGCCTGAAGGTCCGAACATCGGTCTCATCAGCTCACTCAGTACTTTTGCTCGCGTCAACGAGTTTGGTTTCATCGAGACGCCATACCGCACCGTGGAAAATGGACACGTCACCGATAACGTTGTTTACCTCAGCGGTGATCGTGACGAGAATTACTACATTGCGCAGGCCAACTCGCCGCTCGACAGCAAGGGCAAGTTTGCCAGCCCGGCAGTATCCGCCCGTTACCGTGGTGACTTCGTCGAAGTTGAGCCCGAGAAGATCCAGTATATGGACGTCTCGCCGAAGCAGCTCGTCTCTGTGGCTGCCGGTTTGATCCCCTTCCTGGAGCACGATGATGCGAACCGCGCCTTGATGGGCTCGAACATGCAACGTCAAGGTGTGCCGCTCCTTCTTTCCGACGCTCCGCTCGTCGGTACCGGTCTGGAGGCCCGTGTGGCCCGTGACTCGAAGGCCGTGGTTGTCGCCGAGGGCGATGGTTTCGTCGCTTCCGTCACTGGCAGCCACATCATCATCACCAAGGACGGCTCACTGCCCGAAGGTAAGAAAAAGATCAAGACAGACGAGGAAGCCGGTATCTGGGTGTACGAATTGCGCAAGTTCATGCGCTCGAACGCCAGAACCTGCATCAACCAGCGTCCTATCGTGGCGAAGGGTCAGCCGATCAAGAACGGTGATGTCATCGCTGACGGTCCTTGCACTGAAAATGGCGAACTCGCCCTCGGTCGCAACGTGCTGGTCGCCTTCATGCCTTGGAATGGTTACAACTTCGAGGACGCCATCCTTATCTCCGAGCGCGTTGTCAAGGAGGACATCTATACTTCCATCCACATCGACGAGTTTGAAATCGGTGCCCGTGACACGAAGCTCGGCCCGGAAGAAATCACCCGCGATATTCCGAACGTCAGTGAGGAAGCTCTGCAAAACCTCGGCCCCGATGGCGTTATCCGCATCGGTGCGGAAATCAAGCCTGGCGACATCCTCGTCGGCAAGATCACTCCGAAGAGCGAGACTGAACTCGCCCCTGAAGAGCGCCTCCTGCGCGCCATCTTCGGTGAAAAGGCTGCGGACGTTAAGGATACCTCTCTCACCGTTCCTTCCGGTACCTACGGTATCGTCATGGACGTGAAGGTGTCCTCCAAGAAGGAAGTCACTCGTGCCAAGATGACGCCGACTGAGTCGAAGCGTCAGCAGAAGATGATCCTTGAGGACTACAAAAAGCGTAAGGACGATCTGCACGAGCAGCTCACCGCCGCTCTCTCGAATATCCTCCTCAACGAGAAGATTCCTCTCGATGTGGTGAATGCCCAGACCGGCGAGATCATCATTCCGGCCAACCGCAAGATCACCAAGCAGCTCCTCCGCAAGCTCGCCGCCGTTTACGATCACGTCGAAATCGACCCGAGCCCGATCCGCAACAAAATCCGCGAGATCATCGGCCAGTTTGAGCACCGCTTTGTCGACATGGAGAATGAGAAGGATCAGAACCTCGGCCGCATCGAAAGCGGTGACGACGTCGATCCCGGCATCATCAAGCAGGTCAAGGTCTACATCGCCAGCAAGCGTAAGCTCTCTGTCGGTGACAAGATGGCCGGTCGTCACGGAAACAAGGGCGTCGTCGCCAAGATTGTTCCCGAGGAAGACATGCCTTACCTCTCCGATGGCCGTCCTGTTGACATCGTGCTCAACCCGCTGGGCGTGCCTAGCCGTATGAACGTCGGTCAGGTGTTGGAAACTCACTTGGGCGTCGCTGCCAAGGCCCTTGGCTTTAAGGTGGCTACTCCGGTCTTCGACGGTATCCCCGAATCCAAAATCAAGGAATACCTCCGCGAGGCTTCGACCAAGGAAAACTTCTCCTGGGTCACCGAGACCGGCAAGTCCACCGTTTACGACGGACGCACCGGTGAGGCCTTCGACCAGCAGGTCGTTGTGGGCTACATCTACATGTTGAAACTCGGTCACTTGGTTGCCGATAAGATCCACGCCCGTGCGGTCGGACCTTACAGCCTTGTCACTCAGCAGCCACTGGGCGGAAAAGCCCAGTACGGTGGCCAGCGTTTCGGAGAAATGGAAGTGTGGGCGCTCGAAGCATACGGAGCGGCTTACACCCTGCAGGAACTTCTTACCGTCAAGTCGGACGACGTTCAGGGCCGTACCCGTATTTACGAGTCCATCGTCAAGGGAGACAACTCCCTGGAGGCCGGTACTCCCGAGTCCTTCAACGTCTTGATCAAGGAAATGAAGGGTCTCTGCCTCGACGTCCGCGTCGGTGGCAAGGCACCGTCCCTCACCGAGTCTGCCGCCTAAGTTAGAATTCATCCCAAGTGCCGGGCGTGATGAGCGCCCGGCCGCTCGACCAAAAGCACTACCAATCCAATCAAATTATGAATCAGGTCAACATCGGAGACATCTTCGGAGAGCAGAGGGAACTCGGATTCGACGAGGTGGCGATCACTGTTTCGTCCCCCGAATCCGTCCGTAGCTGGAGCAAAGGAGAGGTCAAGAATCCCGAGACCATCAATTACCGTACCTTCAAGCCGGAAAAAGGCGGCTTGTTTTGTGAGCGTATTTTCGGCCCCACACGTGACTGGGAATGCTCCTGCGGTAAGTACAAGCGCATCAAGCATAAAGGCGTCGTCTGCGATCGTTGCGGCGTTGAGGTGACTCTGAGCCGTGTGCGTCGTGAGCGCATGGGCCACATCGATCTAGCGGTACCCGTCTCCCACATTTGGTTTTACAAATGCATGCCTTCCCGCATCGGTCTGATGCTGGATATGACCAGCCGCCAGCTGGAGCGCATCATTTATTATGAGGACAATATCGTCATCGATCCCGGCAACACTCCTCTCGAGCGCTGCCAACTCCTGACAGAAGGCGAGTTCCGTGAAGCTGAAGAACAGTACGGCGAGTCTTTCGTGGCCGGCATGGGTGCCGAAGCCATCCAGAAGCTCCTCGAGCAGATCGACCTTCAGACTCTGAACGACGAGATCGAGCAGCAGATGACGGCAACTCGCAGCAAGCAGCTCCGCAAGAAGCTCGCCAAGCGTCTCAAGCTCGTCCAAGGCTTCCTGACCTCCAAAACCCGTCCTGAATGGATGATCCTGAACGTGCTTCCGGTCATCCCTCCGGATCTGCGTCCGCTGGTGCCTCTGGAAGGTGGCCGCTTTGCCACGTCCGATCTGAACGATCTCTATCGCCGCGTCATCAACCGTAACAACCGTCTCAAGACCCTGTTGCAGTTGAAGACCCCGGAAGTCATCATCCGCAACGAGAAGCGCATGCTTCAGGAAGCGGTTGACGCTCTCTTTGACAATGGTCGCCACGGTCGCGCCGTTACCGGTGCTGCGAATCGTCCGCTCAAGTCCCTCAGCGACATGCTCAAGGGCAAGGGTGGCCGCTTCCGTCAGAACCTGCTCGGTAAGCGCGTGGACTACTCCGGTCGTTCCGTTATCGTCATCGGTCCTGAGCTGAAGCTCAACCAGTGCGGCTTGCCTAAGAAGATGGCTCTCGTCTTGTTTGAGCCCTTCATCATTCGCCGCCTCAAGGAGCAGGGCCATGTGCATACTGTGCGCAGCGCCAAGAAGCTCATCGAGCGCCAGACCCCCGAGGTTTGGGACATTCTCGAAGAAGTCACCAAGGGTCACCCCGTTCTCCTGAACCGTGCTCCGACTCTGCACCGTCTATCGATCCAGGCTTTCGAGCCGCTTTTGATCGAGGGCGAGGCCATTCGTATTCACCCGCTTGTTTGTACGGCTTACAACGCTGACTTCGACGGTGACCAGATGGCTGTGCACGTACCGCTCTCCGTGGAAGCCCAGTTGGAAGCCCGCATGCTCATGCTGGCGACAAACAACATCTTCTCGCCTTCCAGCGGTAAACCGATCACGACGCCTTCACAGGACATTCCGCTCGGTTGCTATTACCTCACGCAGACTCCTCGTGGTGAAGATGCCCGCAAGGACATCCGCCTTCCGCTGTTCGCCAACCCTGACGAAGTGGAACTCGCCGTCGCCGAGCACTCGGTCCGCATTCACACCCGCATCCGCTACCAAAACCCGGATTTCGGCCTCGATACGGTTTACGGTAACAAGGATCTCCGCGTCATCGAGACCACGGCAGGACGTGTTATCTTCAACCAGATCTGGCCCAAGGAAATCGGCTTCTATAACCGCGTCTGCGGTAAGAAGCAGCTCTCCGACGTCATCTGGCGTTGTTACAAGGTCACCGGCCAGCAGCAGACTGTCGAGACCCTTGATCGTCTGAAAGAGATGGGCTTCCGTGCAGCGACTCGCGCCGGTATCTCCATCGGTATCAGTGACATGATCATCCCGACCGAGAAGCAGGCCCAGCTTGACAAGGCCTACAAGGAAATCGCCGAGGTCGAGAAGCAGTACCGTCGCGGTATCATCACCGACGGTGAGCGCAAAAACAAGGTGCAGGATATCTGGACCCACACTGGTGAAGAGCTCGCCAACGCCCTCTTCCGTACTCTCGAGTACAATGATGGCCGTCGCGAAATGAACCCCGTGTTCATGATGGTCGACTCCGGTGCCCGAGGCAACCGTACGCAGGTCAAGCAGCTCGCCGGTATGCGCGGTCTGATGGCCAAGCCGTCCGGTGAGATCATCGAGCAGCCCATTATCTCGAACTTCCGTGAAGGTCTCTCCGTTCTCGAGTACTTCATCTCGACTCACGGTGCCCGTAAGGGTCTGGCCGATACCGCGCTTAAGACCGCGGACTCTGGTTACCTCACCCGTAAGCTCGTTGACGCGTCCCAGGACGTCATCATCACCGAGCCCGATTGCGGCACTGTCAACGGCATCGTTGTTCGCCCGATCTATGAAGGCGACGAAGAAGTCGTCAGTCTCGCGACCCGTATCGTCGGTCGCACCAGCTGCGAGACCATCAAGGATCCCGTCCTCGCGAAGATCATCGTCAAGGCCGGTCACATGATCGACGAAGAGACTGCCGCTGCCATCGAGAAGATCGGCATCGAGCAGCTCAAGATCCGCTCCGCACTCACCTGCGAATCCAAGCGCGGTATTTGCGCCACTTGCTATGGTGTAAACTTGGCAACAGGCGGCGTCATCAAGCTCGGCGAAGCTGTCGGTATCATCGCGGCTCAGTCCATCGGTGAACCCGGTACTCAGCTCACCATGCGTACCTTCCACGTCGGTGGTACGGCGAGCCAGACCTTTAAACAGCCTATCATCAAGGCGAAGAACGACGGTGTCATCCGCTTCAACGAACTCAAGGTCGTGCAGAGCCTCGACGGTACCTACGTTGTCCTCAACAAGAACGGTTCCGTCAGCATCCACGACAAGGATGGCCGCGAACTCGAGAGCTACAATATCGTCATCGGTTCCGTCATCGCCCTCGGCGACGGCGACATGGCGAAGAAGGGCGAGACCTTCATCCAGTGGGATCCGTACAACGTGCCGATCATCACCGAGAAGACTGGTAAGATCGAATTCCGCGACATGATTCCCGGCGTCACCATCCGCAAGGAAGTGGACGAAGCCACCGGCGTCATGGGCACCGTGGTCATCGAGCACAAGGAAGATCTCCATCCGCAGATCGTCATTGTGGACGACGCGAAGGAAATCCTGGCCAGTTACTCCATCCCGGCCGGCGCTCACATCGAAGTCAAGGAACACCAGAAGGTGCCTGCCGGTACCCGTCTGGCGCGTACTCCTCGTAAGATTGCCAAGACCAAGGACATCACCGGTGGTCTTCCCCGTGTGGCCGAGCTTTTCGAAGCCCGCCGCCCGAAGGACGCTGCCGAGATCGCCAAGATCGACGGTGTTGTCGACATTGGTGGTACGGTCCGCGGCAAGCGCCGCCTCATCGTTCGCGATGTCGCTACAGGCACGGAAGAGGAGCACCTCATTCCTCTGGCCAAGCACATCATCGTCTTCAAGGGCGACCTTGTGAAGAAGGGCCAGCAACTTACCGAAGGTCCCGTCGTTCCGCACGAGATCCTCGAGGTCTGCGGACCGCAGGAGTTGCAGGAGCACCTGCTCAATGAAGTCCAGGAGGTTTACCGCCTCCAGGGTGTCGAAATTAACGACAAGCACATCGAAATCATCGTTCGTCAGATGCTGCGCAAGGTGAAGATCTCCGATCCCGGTGATACCTCCCTGCTGTGGGGTGATCAGGTGGATCGTCAGACATTCGACAACGAAAACGAAAAAGTTATCGAGAAGGGCGGCAAGCCCGCTGAGGCGACGCCAGTCCTTCTTGGTATCACCAAGGCATCGCTGGAAACGGACAGTTTCATTTCCGCGGCCTCCTTCCAGGATACCACCCGCGTACTCACCGAAGCCGCCACCCTCGGCAAGGTCGACCGCCTCCGTGGATTCAAGGAAAACGTCATCATGGGCCATCTCATCCCCGCCGGTACTGGTTTCCGCACCAACCGCGAGATCGAGATCGACCAGATCAGTGACGAAATCGCACCGCAGGAAACAGAACCCCAACAAGCAGCAAGCTGAAAACGAAATAACCCAAATCCCAAACTCCCTTTGCAAGTCCGCCAGCAGTTGCTATAAGCAACCGTCGCAACCCCGCTGGCTCACCGGCATTGGACGTCCCAGACTGGGATTGAACTCACTATGTCTTCACAAACAGAAATCATGACCGAACTCCTCGAAGCCGGTGTCCATTACGGACACCAGACCAAGAGATGGAATCCCAAGATGCGGGACTTCATCCTGGAAGAAAAAAACTCCATCTACATCATCGACCTCTCCATTACCGTCGATCAGCTCGCTGCTGCGGCCAAGTATCTCGGCGGAGTGGTAAAGGGTGGCGGGAAAGTTCTCTTCGTCGGTACCAAGAAGCAGGCTCAGGAGGCCGTTAAAGAAGCCGCACTCGCTACGGGGCAGTTCTTCGTCAATCAGCGCTGGCTCGGCGGCACGTTGACAAATCTCCAGACCATCCGTCGCAGTGTGGCCCGGTTGCGCGAATTCCAGGAACTCGAGAAGACCCCTACCTTTGCTCGTATGAACAAGGCCGAGGCCTCGGCTCTCCGCCGCGAAGCGACCAAGCTCCACAAGAATCTCGAGGGTGTGCTCGACATGGAGAAGCTCCCGGACGCGATCGTTATCATCGATACAAACCGTGAGTCCATCGCCGTGGCAGAAGCTGCCCGTCTGAAGATCCCGGTTGTCGCCATCGTTGACACCAATTGCGACCCCGACAAGATCGACTACCCGATTGCCGGAAATGACGACGCCATCCGCTCGATCCGCGTGATCCTGCAAAAGCTCGTTGACCCGATCGTTGAGGCTCGTGGCGTCCGCGCCAAGGTTGAGGCTCCTTCTGACCTCGCCGCCGTCGCCGAATAATTATTTGCGCGTGTTCGGTGGTCTGGTTCCTGACGTTCAAGATTGAGCGTCAGTAGAGTTTTTTCTCTGGAAACCGAATCACCGAAGACTCCAATTCATAGATTACCTTATGGCTGATATTTCACCCGCACTCGTAAAAGAACTCCGCGAAAAGACCAACGCGGGCATGATGGACTGCAAAAGAGCCCTTGAGGAAGCCACCGGCGACCTCGGCAAGGCTGAGGAGATCCTTCGCAAGAAGGGCATCGCCAGCGCTGGCAAGAAAGCCTCCCGCGCCGCCAAGGAAGGCATCGTCGCCTCCTACATCCATCTCCAAGGCAAGGTGGGCGTCCTCGTCGAGATCAATTGCGAAACTGATTTCGTGGCAAAGAACGAAATCTTCCGTGAATTCGTTAAGGACATCACTCTGCACATCGCCGCAGCTAATCCGCAATGCGTTTCCCGCGAGCAGGTTTCTGAAAACCTCATCAAAGCCGAGCGCGAGATCTACGCCGCTCAGGTCGTTGGCAAGCCCGCCAATATCGTTGAGAAAATCGTGGACGGCAAGGTGGACAAGTTTTATGGAACGATCTGCCTTCTCGAGCAGGCTTTCATTAAGAATCCTGACCAAACCATTAAGGATCTCGTTAATTCGAAGATCGCGGAACTCGGTGAGAATATCATCATCCGCCGCTTCACCCGCTACAGCGTGGGCGAAGATCTCGGTGGCGAGGCCTGATAGCCCTTTCCGTTAAGTCATAGATTTCACCCCATGGTGTCGCAAGATACCATGGGGTTTTTCTTTGGTGGCAAGGGCCGGTTGCAGGAAGGAATATTTAAACAAAGGGCTTCTTTACCCGATCCCAGACCTCACCGTGCAAAGAGGAAGGCTCAGGGTGCAGTGGGAGTCGCCCCCGCAGCCAGGGCCCCTGCGCCGAAGCCGAGTGCCACCAGTGCGCCACAACAGAAGAGGACGGGTACCAGTACCGCAAAGACGGCCGTTGTGGTTGTGATCTTGTGCGCATCACGCAGGCCGATGACCATCAGTACGAGGGTGTAGATCATCAGGATGTAGCTTCCGCACACCGGCACAAGCTGAAAGACGCTCGCTGCGGCCCCGGCGTAGCAGACTACGCGGAAGGTGGTCTCAAAATTTTTATCCGATCCTCCCAGCACCAAAACGGGAAGGTGAAACAAGCCGGACGAAACGAAGGCTCCGATGGCACATAGCACCGGCGTGATGAGAAAGATGAACCCGAAGACGACTAAAATTGTTCCCTGTGTGATCTTTCCGGCATTCTCGCCCATGGTCAGGGCGGGATTTACCAGAGTCAGCGCCAACTGATAGGCCATCGAGACCCATGAGGTGAGCGTGCCCACGATGACGTAAAACTTCAGCGGTTTGAGAAACCCTCCCGTAGTCGGCATGTTGGCAAAGGTCTTTGCCGGGGTGGAGAGTATCTGCGTCACCGAGGTGACCATGGAGGGCCATAGTTTGGCCGGAGGATGGTTTTCCCATGCTGGCTCGGGGACGACAGAAGGCGGCACCTGGAAGGTCTCCGGCTCGGATGCCGACTCAGAGATCGCAAAGTCATCGACGGGGGCGGGAGTGAGATCTTGAAATTCTGCCAGAGGCTTCCATTCCTGCATGGGATCTTCCCAAGCCAGATCGGTGGGAAGAAATCGGCCGTCCTGGAGGCCTTCAGCAACTTGCTCGGGGGTGAATTTACCGAGTTGGCGTCGGTCGCGGGCGATGTGAATGATTCTCATGGGCAGATGGCATGCAACAAAAGCGAAAGTATTCGTTCCGGTCAATCGTGCGGGATGGCATTATCCGGCATTTTTCATTTAGAAGCTTGTTTCTTTCCCAAGAAAAGCCCTATTAGCAGGGCTTCCCTCGACGATGACGGCATTCGAAATTTTCGCAGGTCTTTTATTCGGCATTGCCATCTATCTGATTGGCCGCGCGCTGCTTACTGGTTTTTACACCGTGGCTCCCAATGAGAGAGCCGTGCTGACCAGCTTTGGCCGCGCTCATCGCGTCCGTGGACAGACGACGCTCGATACCCCGCTGGCCGATCATCTCTCTGAGGCGGATCGCCAACGCTACAACTATCCGCAAATCGAGGTCATCCCGCCCGGTGGGCCGTACTTCTGCTGGCCATGGCAAAGAGTGCACAAGGTCAATATCGCCATTGTCACCGCGAGCATAGGCTACGATCCGGATTCCCCGGAAGCCAATCAAGGCGGCCTCGTCCTTGATGCCGTGACGCAGGATCAACTCAATATCGGCGTCACGGGCCAGATCCGCTTCGGCGTTTGCGAGGGAAATCTCTATGCCTTCCTCTTCGGCGTGAAGAGTCCTGTTTCCCATGTGATGGGGTACTTTGTGTCCATTCTGCGCGAACGCATCGCAACGTTCCGCGCCCTTCAAGCACAGGGTCAGGATCTGACGCAGCAGATCGAGGTGCATTTTGAGGGGATCTCCATCAATGACCTCCGCAAGAATCTAAATCTTCTGAATGAGCAGATGGACGCCGAGTGCCGCTCTTCCTCGGCTCGTTACGGCATTCAGCTCGATGCCTCCCTTATTACCGGCATTGATCCTCCGAACCAGATCGAGTCCGCTCTCGCCGCCATCAATACGGCGCACAATGAGGTCTCCTCCGAGCTGAGCATCGCCCAAGCTCTGGCTGATCAGCGCATCGAGGAATCGAAAAAGGCGGTGGAGATTCAGACCATGAAGGCGGAAGCCGAGGTGGAGCCCTTGCGCTGGCTGGCAGAGCAACTCCGCCTGCTGCGCGAGAGCGGCCCGGAGGCGATTCCCGGTTATTTACGCAATGTGAAGCTGGATCTCTTTCAGCGTGTGCGTCAGGTCTTCCTGCCTTTCAAGCCATGACCTTCGTTTTTACCACTCTTTTTACAGCGATCCTGCTCATGATTGGGGTGCCGATTGTTACCAGGCTGGCTCAGTTTTTTTGCCTCTACGTGATCGTACCGGAATGCCAGGCACAGGTGTTTTTGCTTTTTGGCCGCGTGGTCGGTGTCCTCAGCGAGCCGGGCTTGCATATCCTGCCGTTGAGCTTCGGTCCCCAGGCCCTGCTTATTCGCTTCTTCGGCAGCGTGAAACATGTGGACCTGCGTCTGGATCAGGAGTATCTGCGCAGCCAACCGGTCAACTCAGAGGAAGGTACCCCCATGGGTATTGGCGTTTGGTATGAGATGCGGGTGGCCGATCCTGTGAACTATCTCTTTCGCAATACCGATCCCCGTGGCTCTCTCCGCGCAAATGTGCGCAATGCCTCGGTACGCAGCTTGAGCAACATGCCCTTGCAGAATCTTCTGGAGGATCGTCACGGCATGAGCCATCTCGTGCGGGACGAGGTGGGTCCGAAATCCGATGCCTGGGGCTACGCGCTAGGGTCCGTCTATATCCGCAAGGTCCACTTCCGTGATGTCGGAATGATCGAGCAGATTGAACAAAAGGTGGTAAATCGTCTGCGTCAGGTCACCTCGGCCATCCGCCAGCAAGGGGCCAATCAAGTCGCGGTCATTAAGAGTAGTGCCGAACGTACGGCTGCCGTGGAGTTCGCTCATGCCGCCGCCGTCCGACCCTTTGTAGTGGGCAAGGCCATCCACGAGATTTCCGAAGATAAGGAAATCCTGAATGCCGTTTTTGAGATTCTTGAGACCCAGCGCATGCTGGAAGGCGATCCTCAGGTGACGATCCTTCCTGCCAGTGACGAAATGTTATCCCGACTGCTGGCGGCCAAGGGAGCATCACAAGCGATCTGAAAATATGGGGGAAGCCGGGGCTAGGAAAATTGTCGATCATTTGCGGGAGCATGGTTTTGAGGCCTATTATGCGGGGGGGTGTGTTCGGGATCGCCTTCTCGGCTTGGAGCCGCATGATTATGATGTCGCGACCAATGCTTCTCCGGATCAAGTCCAGGCACTCTTTTCCCGGACCTTGGCCGTGGGGGCGCAGTTCGGCGTGGTGATTGTTCTCGATGAGGATCAGGAATTCCAAGTCGCGACTTTTCGGGCCGATGGGGCGTATATCGACGGGCGGCATCCCGAGGGGGTGGTCTTTACGACAGCGGAGGGCGATGCCCTCCGGCGGGACTTCACGGTCAATGGCCTCTTCTACGATCCTATTGCCGAACGCGTGATCGATTTCGTGGGAGGACAGGGCGATCTGGAAAAGCACGTCATTCGTGCCATTGGTGATCCATCGGCCCGCTTTACGGAAGATAAGCTGAGGCTCCTGCGGGGAGTTCGTTTTGCGGCGACGCTGGATTTTGAGTTTGATCCCGAGACATGGGAGGCTTTGCGACTTCATGCTCCGGACATTCATCAGGTGAGTGCCGAGCGCATCCGGGAGGAATTGGTTAAGATTTTCACCTCACCGAGCCGAGTACGAGGCTTCGATCTGCTCGACGCCAGCGGCCTCATACAGGAACTGCTGCCGGAGCTTGCTGCAACGAAAGGCTGTGAGCAACCGCCTGAGTTTCACCCCGAGGGCGATGTCTTCGTGCATACGCGCCTGATGTTGTCCCTGCTTCAGGAGCCTGTCTCGCCGGCTCTCGCCTTCTCGGTCTTGTTCCACGATATCGGCAAGCCGCCTTGCTTCAAAGTAGATGCGACTGGTCGCATCCGCTTCAACGGGCATGAGCATGTGGGCGCTGAGATGACTGAGAAGATCATGACGCGTCTGAGATTCTCCAATCATGAGATCGACGACACCGTGGAGATGGTGCGGCACCACATGGCATTTAAAGACGTGCAGAATATGCGAATCGCTAAGCTTAAGCGATTTATGGCGCGGCGGACCTTTCCCGAGGAAATGGAACTTCATCGTGTCGATTGCCTCAGCAGCCATGGCATGCTGGATAATTACGCCTTCCTCCGCGAACGCGAAGCCGCCTTTGCCCACGAGCCTTTGATCCCACCTCGATTAGTGACGGGCGATGATTTGGTATCCTTGGGATGGAAGCCTGGCCCGGTTTTTAAGCTCGTTCTCGATGCCGTGCAAAATAGACAGTTGGAGAATGCTTTTTCCTCTCGCGAAGAAGCGATAGATTGGGTGAAACATAACTACCCATCTTCCTGATTTCTCCATCATGGTTGCTCCAAACAGTGCTCCTCTTCACGTCGCCCGCAATGGGCAGGTCCTTGGTCAATATCGCCCGGAGCAAATTCCTGATCTCTTGGAGTCGGGAGGATTGCTGCTCGACGATCACGTCTACGACACCGTCAAGGGAGCTTGGGTGCTCATATCGGAGTGGCTGAAGGAGCAGGCCTTAGCCGCTAAAAAAGTAGAGGAGAAAAAAGACAAGGAAGAGGCTGCGAAACAAGTCGAGGAAGAGGCCGCCGAGAAAGCAGAGAGTACCAGCAGTCGTCGCTCCCGAGGATCCCGCAGCCATAGTCGGCCTCGTAAACGGAATCCCGCTGAGTCTGCGTTGCCGGGTTGGATTGCCTGTCTCTTTGCCCTCGGTCTCGCTGTGGGCATATGGGCTTGGGCGCAGAGCCTGCTCGAGGAAGTTCGCGTCGCTGAGGAGCGTGCGCAGTCATTGAGCGAAACTGTGGCAACTTTACAGCGTCAGAATGAATTGCTCCTAGAGATGGCACCTCCCGGTCACGTGCGTGGCATCCTGACTCAAGAACCCATGCCTGGAAAAATTGCCATCATCAGCGGAGCCACCATAGGCTTGATCAAGCGTAGCGATGTGGAGGCGGCTTTGGAAAAAGTGCAAAATACTCCCTCACCAGTCTCTGATGAAGAGTTCTCGGGATTGATCAATGCCGTCCAAGGCGCGCTCCCTGCACCCTTGGAGATTGCCCTCACCGATTCCAGCGGTAGATTCGATATGAAGGTGCCGGAAAATGGGGACTACGTGATCGTGTCCAATGCCATCAAGCAATCCTCCTCCGGCCCGGAGCGCCTTTTCTGGCTCGTATCCTTCCAGTCGAACGAGGATCCCAGCCCGGTCATGCTGCTGAATGAGCGCAACGCCATCTCCCTCCGCAAACCTGATCTCGGAATCGCCCAGCCACGCTCTCTCGCAAATTAATCGAGTGAAAAAAATGCCTGATTAAAAAAGAGAGGTTTATTTACCAATCTTTTACAATTCTCTGACAACGCTCCCCCACCGATCAAGCAAGGTTTCACCCATGAAAATTTTCGTTACCTCTGCTCTCTTCCTGGCGTCCGCGCTCATCTCTCTGCAAGCGCAGCCAGCCCTGACCATCTATAACCAGAACTTTGCCGTGGTCCGTGACAAGGTTCCACTTCAGCTCTCGAAAGGGCAGACCTCCGTCACCTTCGATGGAGCGACCATGATGCTGGAGCCTGACTCCGTCATCCTTCGTGATCCCGCAGGTACTCCGCTCAACGTGCTGGAGCAGAATTACCGCAACGATCCCGTGAGCCAGGAGCGCCTCCTTCAGATCTTTGAAGGGAAGAGCATCGAGTTCCTTATCCAGGAATCTGCCAAGCCTGATCGCATGGTCTCTGGGAAGATCATTCGCAGTGGCTATGTGCCTCCCAACGCCGCAGGCACGGGCTATCCCATGCCCGGTGGCAATGTCCCCATCATCGAGATTGAGGGTGCCGTGCGCTTCGGTCTGCCGGGGCAACCTTTGTTCCCTTCGCTGGGAGATGGCACCATCCTTAAACCTCAGCTGTCATGGGTCATCTCTTCACCCAAGGAAGTAAAACTCGACGCAGAACTCGCCTATATCACTGGCGGCATGTCCTGGCTCGCCAGCTACAATATCGTGCTGCCTCCGAAGGGTGATCGTGTCGATGTCGTGGGCTGGATCACCATGGAGAACCAGACCGGGCGGGACTTTGTTGATGCCAATATCAAGCTCATGGCGGGAGATGTGAACAAGGTGCAGCCGCAAGCCCTTGGTGTCTCGAAAATGCGAGCCAATGTCGCCTTTGACATGGAAGCCGCCGCCCCGGCTGTGACCGAGAAGACTTTCGACGAATACCATCTCTACACGCTTGCCCGTCCCACCACGCTACAGGATCGCGAGACGAAGCAGGTCGAATTCGTACGCGCATCGGATGTTCAGTCAGAGACTCTGTATATCTTCGACGGGGTCGGTAACGACTGGCTGCGCTATCGCGGATGGGATGACATGGCCCGTCGCGTAAATTCGGAATTTGGCCTCGGCAGTGGGAACCAAAAGGTCACCGTTGTCCGCCAATTCCTCAATACCAAGGAGAACAACCTCGGCCTCCCTTTGCCAAAGGGCCGCGTACGCTTCTATCGCAGTGACGACGATGGTCGGATGGAATTCATCGGTGAGAATCAGATCGATCATACCCCTGTGGACGAGACTATACGCATCGTGACCGGTGAGTCTTTTGATCTCGTAGGCGAGCGCAAGCGTACCAATTTCCAGGTCGATAGTGCCAACAACCGAGCGGAAGAATCCTTCGAGATTCAACTCCGCAATCGCAAGAAGGAAGCCGTCGAGATCCGCGTCGTTGAGTATCTCAATCGCAGTAACAACTGGACCATCACCGCCAAGTCACAGGACTATAAGAAGGTTAACTCCCACGAAATCGAGTTTCTGGTGCCACTCGCAGCCGGTGAGGAGAAGACTGTGACCTACACCGTGAAGTACACTTGGTGAGAGCGACGGAAGCAGCGTGAAGTCGGCGGTCGATTTAGACCGCCACTTCCTCTCGCGCCGGAGCATCGACCCACTTGCCGTGTTCCTTGATCAGATCGACCAGTCGCTCGACGGCTTCCGATTCCGGGATATTAAACTTCACCGCGACTTTGCCGACATAGAGATTCACCTTTCCCGGTGCACCTCCGACATAGCCGAAGTCGGCATCGGCCATTTCTCCCGGCCCATTGACGATGCATCCCATCACGGCAATCCGGACGCCCTTCAGGTGAATCGTGGAGGCCTTGATCCGGGCCGTGGTCTCCTGGAGATTGAAGAGCGTCCGCCCGCAACTGGGGCAGGCAACATAGTCGGTCTTAAAAATACGGGCTCCAGCTGCTTGCAGGATATTATAGGCAATGCGCAGGGACTGTCCGGGAGCAGGCTCTCCACGGACGAGCACGGCATCCCCGATGCCATCGCAAAGCAGAGCGCCAATATTCGTGGCGGCTCTCAATAAGCATGGTAGGAAGTCGCCTGCCGCTCCTTCCGCCGAAGTGAAGTCCCCCAGGGTATCCTTGAGCAGGATGGGATGCCTGGCGTCGAGGCGCAGTGAGAGCAGTCGGAAGGCGGTGATGACGGGCATATCCAGTCCATCACGAACAGTCACAAGGTGCGCTTGAGCTGAGTGATTAAGGTCGGAGATGGCGGCTTCGTCGCGAGGATCGAGCTCCACCACGCCGCTGGTTTCCACCGTCGTTTCAGGAGCAAAGTCGCCCAGCCGGTCGATCTTATGAGCCAAAGCCTGCCAGCGATCAGCAGTCGTGAAAACGCGGAAGGTTTCCTCGCCACCGAGCTTGAGGCCATTGACTTCCAAAGGAGCGGATGGCCGTCTGACGTAAGAAAAGGGATCGTTGCAGGGGAAAGCCCTTCCGGCGATTTCCGCAGGAGGGGTACGCAAATCGCGCGCAGCCAGCAGAGCCTTGGCGACAGGGATCTCGTGGATGGCATCTTCCGTGAGGGAGACGCGGATCGTGTCGCCCATGCCATCGGCCAGCAGACTGCCGATGCCGATAGCACTCTTGATGCGGCCATCCTCCCCATCACCGGCCTCTGTGACTCCGAGATGGAGGGGATAGTTCCATCCTTCGTAAGAACTTCCGTCGGCGGCTGCTTTCTCGGCGGCATCAAGCTCTGCCAGACGGCTGGCCAGCAGTCGGTAAGCGGCGATCATGACCTTTGGGTTGCTCGCCTTCATGGAGAAGACAAACTGATGATAGCCGAGGTCGCGGGCGATGCGGGCAAACTCCAGCGCACTCTCGACCATACCCGCAGGGCTATCGCCATGGCGGTTCATGATCCGATCACTCAGGCTGCCGTGATTCGTGCCGATGCGCATCGCGACGCCGCGTTCCTTGCAGAGTTCGACAAGCGGAGTGAAGCGTTCACGGATACGGTCGATCTCTGCGGCATATTCAACGTCGGAGTACTCGCGGGTCTTAAATTTCTTGGAGTCTGCGTAGTTGCCCGGATTGATGCGGACCTTCTCCACCCATTGAGCTGCTTCCATGGCGGCATCCGGTTTGAAGTGGATGTCGGCGACTAGCGGGACATCACATCCGGCCGCAAGAAGAGCTTTTTTGATCTCACCGAGATTGCGGGCGTCCTTGACCGTCGGCGCGGTGATGCGCACGATTTCGCAGCCAGCCTCAGCCAGCCCCAAGGCCTCTTTCACGCAGGCCTCCGTATTCATGGTGTCGCTGGTGAGCATCGACTGGACGCGGACAGGATTGCTCCCGCCCAGCCCGACATGCCCGACCATCACCTCCCGGCTGGGACGCCGACCGGAAGGAAACCATATATAGCGTGGGGTCATTCTGCTTTCTGTGTTTGCTCGGGTACGGGATGATTCCCGAAGAAGTCACCGATATCAAAAAATGTGACGTAAAGCATGAACCCGATCAAGAGCATCGCGCAGGCGGTCTGCACCACTTCCAGGACCCGGATATTAATGGGCTTCCGCCGGATGGCCTCCACGATCGCCAGCACGATGTGACCGCCATCAAGGACAGGGAAGGGGAGGAGATTCAGCAGGGCCAGGTTCACATTGATGAGAACGCTGAGCGACAATGCCAGTCTCCAGCCGTAGTCGGTCTCGAAGACTTGGTAATAAATCTTCATGATGCCCAGCGGGCCGCTGAAATGAGCGGCCTTCACATCAGACTTGGCCGAGAAGAGCGCGCCCACCATGCGGAAGATGCTCGTGGCAGCATCCTTCACCTGGGTAAAGGGATCGGGATGGGCAAAGCTGATGCGGCCCCACTCGATCCCGAGATTCACAATGGCATTCGGTTTTGCCGGATCAGCGGCTGGGAGCGTCAGGGTAATGGGGACCTCCTGCCCCTGACGGGCAACGACGAGGTCGAGCTTGCCACCGGCATTCGCGGTGACGAGAGGGCCCATTTCATCCAGGTTAAAGATTTTCTGGCCGTTAGCCGAAACGATTAGGTCTCCCGTTTGCAGGCCAGCTTGTTCACCGGGGGAGCCTCGCACGACGAAATTGACGCCGGGAGGGACATGGGGTCCGACCTGTATCTCACGCAAAGCTGGGCGGCGCCAACCAGCCGTCTCGGGTTTGGTCCACGTGGAGTTGACAGTGACCTCTTGGCCATCTCTCTCCACAACAAAGGGGATCGTCTCGCCTTCACTGCGGACGATACGCCACTTCACGCTGTCCGTGCCGGACATGAAGTGCTTCACCGGGTGGCCATCCACCGAGACGATGCGATCTCCGACTTTCAGCCCGGAGACAGCAGCGGGGCCACCTTCCTTGACGTAGCCGATCATGGTGGAGTCGATCTCACTCTCGGGCTTGCCTACGACCCAGACGATGCAGGCCATGGCGAAGGCCAGACCCAGGCTAAAAACGGGGCCTGCTGCTGCGACGATGATCTTGTCGAGGGGCTTGACGGGGGGGAGCTTGGCGCGGTCGGATTCCGTGTCGCCCTCCAGAGCTTCCATGGGGGCAAGCTGGGGGATGGCTACAAAACCACCGGCGGGAATGCTGCCGAGGCGGTATTCGACTCCGCCGATTTTGCGGCTCCAGATGGGCTTGCCGAACCAGATGGCGAATTTTTCCACGACCAAGCCTCTCCAGCGGGCGGCGAGGAAGTGTCCGAGTTCGTGAACTAGGATCAGGAGGTTGAAGAGGAGGATGACCTCCACACAGATGAAAATGAATTTTACGACAGTCGCAAGCATGAGCATCGGCAGCATCGCTTCATCCGCAAAAAAATCAATCCTCGGTCCTGCAAGATTATTCCGGGATGGCTAGATGCCATAAAAACACTTGGTTGATTTCGATGTACTTTATCTGCAAAGAAATCGGAGAAGGGAATTGGCGGGAGGGAGTTTTGTAGGTTAATGTGGCGGATTCTTATGCCCCGTCGTCCTATCGTCTCAGTCGGAAACCTGCGTATGGGTGGTCCCGACCTGCTGTTTTTTTTGGGGCCTTGTGTGATCGAGACTCCGGCTTTTGTGCGCCGCATGGCCAAGAAGATCCATGCGATCTGTCAGGATCAAGGGGCCTCTTTTGTCTTTAAGGCTTCCTACGATAAGGCCAATCGCACCTCCATCCGCTCCTTCCGTGGGATGGGTGTGAAGGAAGGTTGCCAGCTTCTGGCGGAGATTGGCGGGGAATGGAAGGTCCCGGTGACCACGGATGTGCACTCCCCCGAGGAGATCGAGATCGCGGCGGAGTACATCGATGTCTTGCAGA
>Ga0351838_1004_pt1 | contig 46173 bp, 52 predicted proteins | sample BONcelHFGM3001E3_FD_206742 | JGI IMG/M metagenome (GOLD analysis project Ga0351838, IMG submission 206742) | Enriched cells from coal bed in the Powder River Basin, Montana, United States - BONCAT cells FGM rep1 HSBNCT.FGM.300.1.E3 ... | reverse complement strand
CCTTCTTATACTGCAGGATCATGTTAATTGGGAAAGTGTTGAAGGCCACGAAGTAAGTACCTACGATAGCCCAAACGAACCACGGAACCATGTCATAATTACCTGTGCCCGTCATGTAGATAATGATAGCCGCCCAGGGTGCAAGTCCTGCGATGGATCCCCAAACAAACGGCCCCCAGTTAACCTTACCGTCTGTTCGGTTCGAATTGAGCTGCTCCATCACGAGCCCGAATAGGTTCATCGAGGCGTTAACAACAAAAATAAGAACCAACGAAGCAATATCATAGATGCCGAAAAGTGTGGAGATCAGTACAATCATCACCGATGAGCTCAGTGCGTACTCGAACCAGCGAAACTTATTGATGCCTTTTTGAAGATCTGCGTTATATACCGCGTTAAGCTTTTTAGGTACCGAAATCAGAGCGTGCGCTGCTGCTGATATCAGCAAAAATAACGCAACAAAGACTCCAAAGGGCAAATCAAAAAGCGCGCGTCCTGCAGTTTCCAAAGAACGTGTATCTACATTGTATGTAATATAGAACTGCTTGATCTGCGGTGTAAATTCCGAGATTTTTTGAATGACGCCCGTGGCGAGTATAAGCATCAATATGCCCTGTACCAGATGTAGCGCCCCCATGATCATGTTGTACCTTCTGAGCTTCCCAAATACTGTATCCATGTATCATACCTCCATCCTTAATAATAATAATTATATTGATAGAATTCCGTATGACTATAACCATATCACCATCTGTGAAATGTTATCAGTAATCTTATGGTTTTTTTAGGGTCTTGTCGTGCTCCCCAATATTTCTCAGCAATATAGCTCCATCGTCCATATACTGAAACGTCAGCCGAATTCCCATCGTTACGCTTACCTCAAATATTCCATCCGTCCCTTGAATCTTTTTTGATCGAAGGGACGGATGCTGTGGATTTTCTACTAAACGCTCCAGCTTTGCTTTTAAGGTTTTCTTGACCTCTGGAGACAGTCCCGCTACTTTCTTTTTGAACAGATTCGAATACAGTATCCTCATCATTCATTGAGCCCCAGATCAGTAAACAGCTCTTCTTTATCCTTAGCTTCCTGAACCTTCCCCTCGGCTATTTCTTTTTCAACCTGTGCCTCTTCTTTTTGCCATTGCTCAGAATAAAACCACGCCTGGTTTTTGGGCACCATTATGACTGGCGTCAACAATATTTTGCCTTCCTTTTCGGTGATATCAAACTTATCACCCGGTTTGAGCTTCATTTTTTTAATGAGCGAAGCGGGAATTGTCACCTGCGATTTGCTTTTTAAATCGACGAGCACTCCTAGCACCTCTTTTCCTACTTTCTAACTTTCTGATACTAGTATACCCGCTTTGTGCGTTTTATGCAACCAAAAATATTAATCAAGGCGTGCGTATCAGAAACTCAATATGCCCCTCACATCATACACACTTCCGCCTCCACCAGTTCTTAGGCCCGGCACGTGATTTGAGCCAGCTTATGAGTCTGTTTTCCATTAATCTCCTCCGTAAAATTGAAAACAAAAAAAGCATCCCCCTATGAGATGCCCTCTTGGTTTTTCTTTTTAGCGCTTATTTTCCCTTGGCTCTATTCTTAATGATGGCTTCAACTTCAGCGTAATTCTCTCTTGTACAAAAGACCGCAATGTTTTCTGTGAACCCACCCTTTATAAGGATTGTAAATTGCTTAGGGTAGTATTTTACCTTCCGGATATTTTTCCATTTTATGTGCACCACTTGCTTTGACTGTGCTATCATTCCTGCACCCATTGCCGCTGGTTTACCTGATACCGCACCCAAAACTACTGCAAGCTTATTGACGGTATTGCTGCGCCTTGCGTGTTTAGCCTGCGTATAATTGACTATACCCGTATCATCGATGGCAAAACCCGCTGCATATTTCCCACCGTATATAATGAGAATCAACACAAATGCCAATAAAAACAGCAGGCCTATGAACAGCAGGGCATACTTGGCATCCGATTCAGCAGTGAAGAGAATAATGGCTATGACAACACCAAAAGGAATCCCTATGGCCAATCCAACGGCTTTGAGGATAAAGCGGTTTTTAAAGATTGGGACTTTAATCTCCCATTGCATTTTGTTCATGACTCTGTGGCCTCTCTATTGATTATCTTATCCAGATCCATCTTTGCATACAAAATGCGCCGGATTTCCACTTGTTTTTCCCGTTCCTGCACCACATAGAATACGGCATAGTTTTTAACTGGCAACAGCCTATACTCAGCCTCCAAGGACTTGACAGCGCGGTAGACGGGATGCGCATACGGAAAATCTTTAAGCAATGCTATCGCATGGTCAAATTCATCAAGTAAGTCCAGCGCAGCCTTGTCTGCTTTGAGAAATTCCGAGATATACGTGATGATACTAAAGATGTCTTGTCTGGCTGTGGGTAAATAAGAGATCTTATACATCCTCGTTTTCCGCCTTGCTCTTAAGCGTTTTTCTCAAGCCATCAATAACGTCCTTGTGCGAGTACCTTACACTGATTGTTTTGGCTTCCAGTTCGGCTTCTTTGAGTTTAAAATACACCTCACTTTCAAACTGAAGTTTCTCATACGCTTCATAGCTCATAACAACCATATCACCGTATCCGTTCTTTGTTAAAAACACAGGTTCGGCGGTTTCATGGACGGTTTTTGAGATATCCGCAAATTTGTTTCTTAAATCGGATACAGGCCTTATTTGTGGCATGACATTCACCTCACATTTATTTTAGCACTATATTATCATAATTATGCTAAGATTACAATAAGGTGCGCATTCTAAATAGAAAGAATTTCCCTGTTATCATACACGCTCCCCCAGCCGTTATCGTTGCCCTGATGCCTCAGCGCGCGGTTAAGCGCCATGATTGTGGCCACAGCACCGTCTATCTTCAATCATATATGACTGCAATAATTAAAATTTAACAAAATCCAGTTTTTCTTTTTAATAAGAGCCGCCTTATCTCTTGGATAATCCATTCTTATGAAGCGCGAATTATGATATAATACGTCGATGACAAAAAGGAGAATTGTTATGACGGTGCAGGATTTCATGTCACGCTTCGATATAAAGAAAAAGGAAACAGTCGAGGAATGGATCCAAAAAGGACTTATCCCCGGCGCTAAACGAGATAAGAAATCTAACCAATGGTTAGTTCCTGATCTAGCTCGTCCGCCATATACTGGCGCTCGTGCAAAAACAACCACCGCGATATACACGAGTATAGTTAAAGCGTGCATTAAAAGAAAGGGCGTTTTTGCCGCCCTTTACAACCTCGATGAAAGAGAATTCGATGTCTATATCTCGGTTTTAATAGAGGCAAACCTCATCCGTTGTGTAGAGGAGGATCGTGTAAGATACTATTACTCAACATTGAAGAGCGAGGAATATGCAAGTAGAAACTCTAAAGACCTTGCAAAGTTCGTCAAGTCCTGTGTTTCGACTGTTACGGAGGCCGCTGCCAAAGGAATGACCGCTGCCTTACTTGCACACCAGCCACCCGCTGCGTCCTAAAAAGCGATCAATCCCCTAGAATCATACACACTTCCCCCATCGCCATCGTTGCCCTGATGCCTCAGTGCACGATCCAGCGCCATGATTGTGGCTACTGCACCGTCTATCTTCTCGGTCGATTTCTCCTTGTCCGGCTTTATGTTCCCCGCCGGGTCTGTCCTGACAAAGATGTTATCCATCATCCACCGCAAGACCGGGTGTCCGCCATGCGCGAGTTTCTCTTCTAGCGTCAGCTTCATCAGCTCCTTGGTCGGCGGCGACATGTCCTTAAATCCCTGTCCGAAAGGAACCACGGTGAATCCCATGCCCTCAAGATTCTGTGTCATCTGCACAGCGCCCCATCGGTCAAACGCAATCTCACGAATGTTGTACTGTGTGCCGAGCTCCTCAATAAAGGTTTCTATGAACCCGTAATGCACAACGTTGCCTTCTGTGGTTTTCAGATAGCCCTGCTTCTCCCACACGTCATACGGCACATGGTCACGCCGGACGCGCAGGTCAACTTTCTCTTCCGGCATCCAAAAGAACGGCAGGATATGATACTTATCATCCTCGTCTACTGGCGGGAACACCAGCACAAATGCCGTGATGTCGATGCTGGACGACAGGTCGAGGCCGCCGTAGCATGTCCTGCCCTGCAGCGCTTTGGTATCAACCGCGAACCCACATTTGTCCCATTTGTCCATAGGCATCCAGCGGACAGCTGTGGAGGTCCACTGGCATAGAAAGAACTGCCGAAACTGCATTTCCTCCGCCGGGTTTTGTTTGGCGCTCTCGCATGACAAGCGCAGATATTCTTCATCCACTGTGATACCAAGGCTCGGGTTCACGGCTTTCCAGACTTTGGGGTCCGTCCAGTCGGCGTCATCCGGCGCGCTATATACAACAGGATAGAATGTGGAATCGTGTTTTCTGCCCACGAGGATATCCACCGCTTTGCTGTGCACTTCATAGCAGATGTCGTCGAAGATCAGCGTCCCGTCCTTGCTGACTGTGAAATCGCCTATCTCATAGGCAAATGTCGGGGCTTTTTTAAAGATAGCGGGCCAGTCGGCAATGTCACTCACCGCCTTGACCAGCTGCTTTCTTTTTTCACCTGTCACGTTATACTTGATTTCCATACCTGTTTCCTACCTCTCTTTTGTTTGGTAGTACATATATGTCTCAAATGCTGTGAAATATCAAGTAATTATTTTACAAATTACGCGTGACATTGCTGTTGTATTCTTCCCACAAAACCGATTTGAATATCGCCTTGTGGTTAACCCAGCGGGCAAAGGCCTTTTGTTCTTTACCCGGCTCGCTGTTCGTGCGAAAATCTCTATACGGCTGCGCAAAAGGCTCCACGTTGAGCATTTTGAGGAACCGTATCCGCTCGAGTGCATCTTGGATGTCTTTTACCAGAACATATACAAAATACGCTCTGGGCGTCGCGTTATGCCAGCGCAGCAATCCCACGGCCCTTTGTACAGGTGCCATCATTGCCTGACTGTCACAGGCCAGACGGATGGGTTTGAGCCATTTGACCTTTGCCAACAGGCGCGCTGCGGTGTCGTCAATAAGGCGGGCGTCAAGTCCTTGATTGAAATCAACCTTAAGGTTCATCTCCGCTATTTTTTCAAGCTGCCGAACCCCATGTTCACAGGCGAGCACGTTGTTGTCCATGAGCACCACATCACGGTGCCGTGCAAACTCGGTGATATCGGCATGCGCCTTTATCTTGCCTTCTTTCTCAGGCACAATACACCATGCGCATTTTCTGATGCATCCGCGGGTAAGAAACCCAAGAGAATAATCAAGGCCGTACAGGCTGTAGTCCGGGCAGATATGCTCTATTTCATCCGGCAGCTGTGTTTTCAAATCAACGCCAGAACCTCCGATGACTATTTTATCCGGTAGCTGCTGCATCGTTGTAAAAGAAAAGACCTTGCTCGCAAACCCGCGTTCAAAGTCCTTTATTTTGTCCGGTGCTGTGAGCTGCACCTCGTGCCCCTGCGCTTTATAGTATTGGCCGGTGAAAACACCTTCATAAAGTCATCACTACATTGCTCTTGGCTTGCAGTATGTTGATCATACGCAGTGGCTTTCTTCACAGCCTGAATTAATGGAACCATTATATGCTGTTGAAATTGAGAACAGCTTCGTTGGTGCGTTGTCCAAAGAATCAAGCGCTGCACTACAATTGCATGCTCATCACGGCTTAGCTTTCGATGGAAACTATACTGCGAAACATAATTTGGTGTTCGTGGTGTCGTTACAATAATTTTTTATTGGCTGATATTCGCGTGTAGAAGACAACGGTGATATAATAAGACACGGCCACAAAACCGTGTCTTAAAAAAACTTAATCAATAGAAGCTAAAAGTTTGTCCTATTGATGATAATGGCGGAGAAGGAGGGATTTGAACCCTCGCACCGGTCACCCCGATCTACTCCCTTAGCAGGGGAGCCCCTTCAGCCGTACTTGGGTACTTCTCCAAAAATAAAAAGCTAGTACATTATAAGAGATGAGCCGCTTTTCTGTCAACACTTAACGCAAACCAAAATATCAAGCTGTTTTATCTTGATCTATCCTGCCGCATTTACTGCTGCTTAGGCCTGTACTCCTCAGCAAGTAAAGCATAAACAAGTTCATTGTGCCAGCCGCCGTGCTTAAACCTGGCCTTGCGCAATTCGCCCTCTTTTTGCATGCCTATTTTTTTCATGACCTTTTCGGACGCCTTGTTATTTTCGTTGCATCGTGCGCAAATCCTGTGCAGTTGCAGAACTGAAAAACCAATCTTAAGAAGAGTGTTAGCGATTTCAGTCGCATAGCCCCGGCCCCAATATTGCGGCAGCAGCAGATAGCCGATCTCACCGCAGCCTCCGAATTCATTCTTACAGGCAACGTCAATGATGCCAAGGCCGATGAAACTGCCGACTTCACGCAAATATACCGGATATCCATATGTTTTATGGCCGCCGGTGTTCGCTTGATTCATAAGCACATCATCAAAAAACGGACTGAAGCCTGATTTTTCCGCACATGTATCAAATATGGTATAACGCGTCACATCATCGTTGCTGAACAGCGTATACAGCAATTCAAAGTCAGCTTTAGCACATGGCCTCAAATACAGCCTCTTGCTTTCCATAAAGCCCCCTCATTTTTACGTGTATTCTAAGAAAGACGGCTCTCAAAATCCTCAAAGCCGAATGTGCGCACGATCTTGTTTTGGCCGTCAATGGTATGCAATGCTATCGCCGGCAGCGGCATGCCGTTGAATGTATTATTCTTGACCATCGTATAATGCGCCATATCACAGAATACGAGCTTATCTCCCGGTTTGAGCGGCTTGTCAAAAGCATAATCGCCGATGATATCGCCCGCAAGGCAGGTCGGCCCAGCGAGCCTGTAGGTGTGCGCTTTCTCCCCCGGCCGCGCTGCATCGATCAGTTCGGGACGGTAAGGCATCTCCAGTACATCCGGCATATGGCACGCCGCGGAGGTGTCGAGAATAGCGATATCGATGCCATTATTCATCGTGTCTGTCACGCTTGAAACAAGGTACCCCGCGTTTAAAGCCACGGCCTCGCCCGGCTCAAGATACACCTGTACGCCGTATGTGTCACGCAGGCGCACGAGTTCCCGGATCAGTGTTCCCACATCGTAGTCTTCGCGCGTGATGTGGTGTCCGCCTCCAAGATTGAGCCATTTCATTTTTTGCATATATATGCCGAATTTTTCTTCCGCCGCCTGCAGCGTTTTTACAAGCGCTCCCGCGTTCTGTTCGCAGAGCGTATGCATGTGCAGCCCTTCTATGCCGTCAAGCTCTTCCGCGTGAAAATGCGCCATCGTCGTGCCAAGCCTTGAACCCGGCGCGCACGGATCATAGATCGCATGTTCCTGCGTGGAACATTCCGGGTTGATGCGCAGTCCGCATGAGCATCCGGCTTGCAGCGCCTTCTCTTTGTAAAGCTCCCACTGTACAAACGTATTGAACACGATATGCCCGCATATGCGCGTCAGTTCATCGAAATCGCTTTGTTTGTATGCGGGCGAATAGACATGCGTTTCTCCTCCGAATCTGCTTGCGCCGAGACGCGCCTCAAACAGGCCGCTCGCCGCCGTACCGCAAAGATAACGGCTGATCAGCGGGTAGAGGCTGTGCATGGCAAACGCCTTCTGCGCAAGCAGTATCCTGCAACCGCTGCGCTCAGAGACGCTTTTGAGCTGTTCAAGATTGCGGATTATAATGCGTTCATCGACCACATAGCACGGCGTAGGCAGATCATGCATCCAGCTTTCCATCAGTCTACCATCTTGGGTGAGAAGCTTTCCTGCCATGGCAGCCCCCACCTTGTAAGTTCGGCCATGAAAGGATCCGGGTCAAACTCCTCAATGTTGAACACGCCCGGCCCTTTCCATGTTCCTGTCATTATCATTATTGCGCCTATCATCGCGGGCACGCCTGTGGTGTAGCTGATGGCCTGACTGCCCACCTCGCGGTAACATTCCTGATGGTCGCAAACGTTGTAGACATAATAACTGCGCGGCGCGCCGTCTTTGATGCCTTTGAAGATGCAGCCGATGTTGGTTTTGCCCACCGTGCGCGGCCCCAGAGAAGCGGGGTCGGGCAAGACTGCTTTTAAGAACTGCAGCGGAATGATGTCCTTCCCTTCAAAGGATATTGGTTCGATCGATGTCATGCCTACATTTTCAAGGCATTTTAAATGCGTCAGATAGCTTTGCCCGAATGTCATGAAAAAGCGTATCCTGCGCACGCCCTTGATATTCTTAGCAAGGCTTTCTATCTCTTCATGGTGAAGCAGATACATGTCCTTCTCCCCCACTTCGGGGAAATCATACACGCGCTTTATTTCCATCGGCTCAGTCTCCACCCAGCGGCCGTCCTCCCAGTAGCTGCCCTTCGCCGTGACTTCGCGGATATTGATCTCCGGATTGAAGTTGGTCGCAAACGGATAGCCGTGGTCGCCGCCGTTGCAGTCGAGAATATCTATTTCGTGGATCTCATCGAAGTGGTGTTTTGCCGCATATGCGCTAAATACGCCCGTCACGCCCGGGTCAAACCCGCTGCCCAGCAATGCCGTGATCCCCGCCTGCTTGAATTTTTCCTGGTAAGCCCACTGCCACTTGTACTCAAATTTCGCGGTGTCGCGCGGCTCATAGTTCGCGGTATCAAGATAATGTGTTTTCGTCGCAAGACAGGCGTCCATGACATGAAGGTCCTGATATGGAAGCGCGAGGTTGATCACGATATCCGGCTTGAACTTGTCTATAAGTGCAACAAGTTCATCCACATTGTCTGCATCAACCTTTGCGGTCTGTATCTTTGTTCTGCCGCCGCCAAGCTTTTCTTTAAGCGCGTCGCACTTTTCGACTGTGCGGCTCGCGATCATGATCTCTTCAAAGACTTGCGGGTTTTGGCAGCATTTGTGTATCGTCACCCCCGCGACGCCGCCGCACCCGATAATCATTGCTTTGCCCATGTTTTTACCTCCGTTTTACTTTTCCGATATCACCAACAGCAGTTCGCGCAAAATCTTTAATGCGGCAGCTGTCGAAATACCGCTTGGATCATAGACCGGGCATAATTCAGTCAAATCACAGCCTATGATATCAAGATTGCCGGCTACATACACAGCGTTGAGCAGTTGTTCAAAGCTGACGCCTCCCGGCTCCGGCGTGCCTGTCCCCGGAAAGACCGAAGGGTCAAGCACATCAAGATCCAGCGTGAAATACACCGGCTTTCCTTTTAAGTTATATATAACCGTGTCAAGCCCGGCAAAACCAAAGCTGTGAAGGCCGGTATGCTTTTCACCGAAGGCATGTTCCTCACGCGTGCCTGAACGTATGCCGAATTGAAAGATGCGCCCGTCCCCGACGATATCATGGATCCGGCGCATGACAGTAGCGTGCGAGAGTTTTGCCCCCAGATAATCGTCCCGCAGGTCTGCATGGGCGTCAAACTGAATGACATGCAGATCGGCGTATCGTTTTGCAGCGGCACGCACGGCACCAAGCGTGACGAGGTGTTCTCCGCCTATCATCACAGGGCGTTTGCGGTCATCAAGCAACTGCGCCGTCTTTTTTTCTATCGCATCAAGCGCTTTTTCAGTATCACCAAAACAAAGCTCCAAATCGCCTGCATCGCAGACCATCATATCCTCGATATCAGCGTCAAGATAGGGGCTGTATGTCTCGAGGGCGTATGAATCTGCGCGCATCGCACGGCTTGCAAACCGCGCCCCAGGGCGAAAGCTCGTCGTGGAGTCAAAAGGCGCGCCGAACAAGACGGTATCCGCCTTGGCATATGCTTTGTCACAGCCTAGAAATCTCTCCATCTTCCACTTCCTTGATGATGTCCTCTACATAGGTTGGCAGCGCAAACGCAGCCTTATGCAGATTGGTATTGTAGTATCTTGCCGTTATACCGTATCCTTTCCAGCGATCTTCATCGATATGCTGGGTCGGATGATACTTCTTTGATGAAAATCCGAAAAGCCAGTGGCCCGAAGGGTAGGTGGGTATGTGTGCCTGATAAAGCCGGCTTAACGGAAAACTCTGGACGATGCGGTGGTGTATGCGCTTAACCGCAAGCGCGTCTTCAGGATAAAACGGGTTCTCATGCTGGTTGACCAGTATGCCGTCTTGTTTGAGCGCTTTGAAGCAGTTTCCGTAAAATTCCTTTGTGAACAAGCCCTCTCCCGGCCCGAACGGATCGGTTGAATCGACTATGATGACATCATACTGGTCACAGCAGCGGCGGACAAACCTAAGCCCGTCTTCATAAAAGATATTCACGCGCGCATCGTCAAGGCTGCACGCCACTGTCGGCAGGTATTCGCGGCAAACGGAGACGACATCTTTATCAATTTCCACAAGGTCGACCTGTTCGACACAGCTGTACCGGCATAGCTCCCGCACGGTGCCGCCGTCTCCGCCGCCTATGATCAGCACACTGGCTGCGCTGGGATGCACAGCCAGCGGTACATGCACCATCATCTCATGGTAGATAAACTCATCCTTTTCGGTCAGCATGAGCACGCCGTCCAGCGTTAAAAGCCGTCCGAATTCGTGCGATTCAAAAATATCGATGCGCTGAAACCGACTCTGTGCCGTATAAAGCTGTTTGTCAACATCGATGCAAAGGCCGACATGCGGTGTATGCTTTTCCGTGAATACAAGCTGCATATGCCTTCAATCTCCCTTCAATACGTTTAAGTATTCTATGTTCAAGTCTTCAGGTCCTGTCAGTGAGCCGCCTTTTTCCTTCATATAGTTGATATAATCGAGTATCTGGCTGGTGATGCGCTCTCCGGGTGCAAGTATCGGGATGCCCGGCGGATAACACATGACTGACTCAGCGCAGATGTGCCCTTTGGTCTTTTCGATGGGCAGCGCTTGCTTGCTGGCGTAAAAAGCCTGCTGCGGCGTCGTCATCACCTTAGGGCTTATGTATTCAAAGCGCATCAGCCCGCTCTTGTCACGTTTGTACCTGCGGCGTATCTCGGCAAGTGCGCTCACAAGCCTCTCGATATCGCGTTCTCTGTCGCCCACTGATATATAGGCCAGTATGTTGGCGATATCCCCGAATTCGACCTGTATATCATATTCGTCACGCAGTATGTCATACACCTCTATACCCGCAAGCCCTGCTTCAAGCGTATGGACGGACAGCTTTGTCGGGTCAAAGTCGTAAATAGAATCCTGATTGACGATCTCACGAGAGTAGGCATAATAATCGCCGATCTGGTTGATTTCCTCTCTCGCATATTGCGCAAGATCGCAGACTTTTTCAAAAATATTTTCGCCCCGCAGCGCAAGGTTCTTGCGTGAAATATCAAGGCTCGACATCAAAAGGTATGAGCCGCTTGTCGTCTGCGTGAGGCCAATGACCTGACGCAAATGACCTGCATTGACACGCGGCCCCGACACGAGCAATGAGCTTTGCGTGAGCGAGCCTCCCGATTTATGCATGCTGATACTTGCCATATCCGCGCCTGCGCCCATCGCGCTTTCTGGCATGCCGCTGCCAAAGTAAAAGTGCGTTCCGTGCGCTTCATCCGCCAGCACCGTCATTCCGTGCGCATGTGCTGTTTTTACGATCTGCTCAATGTGAGAGCATATACCGTAATATGTCGGGTTATTGACAAATACGGCTTTTGCCTCCGGGTTTTGTTCTATGGCTTTATTGACATCATCCATCGCCATGCCCAGCGCGATGCCGAGCCTCTTGTCCGTCTGCGGATTCACATAGACGGGGACAGCGCCGCACAAAACCAGCGCGCCGATCACGCTGCGGTGTACATTGCGCGGCAAAATGATCTTATCACCGCGTCCGCATACGGAAAGAATCATGCTCTGAACAGCTGATGTGGTGCCGCTGACCATGAAATAGGCATGGGCAGCACCGAAAGCCTGCGCCGCAAGTTCCTCGGCTTCCCTGATAACAGATACGGGATGGCACAGGTTATCAAGCGGTTTGCTGGAGTTGACGTCCGCCTCCATGCAGGCGCGCCCTAAAAACGCAGTCAGTTCCGGGTTCCCCCGCCCCTGTTTGTGACCGGGGACGTCAAAGGGCACCACCCTTGCGGCCTTGTGGTGCTGTAATGCCTCAAGTATCGGTGCCCTGCTTTGATCCATCTTGATTCCTCCAAGCCCTAGTAGACGTTTCTCCCGCTGAAGATATCGATCATCTCCCGCCGCAGGCTGCCTGTGATCTCAAGCCTCTCACGCGGCGGCAGTTCCTGCACATCCCTGTTAAAAAGATAATTCTGCAGATCAAGCTCTTTGAGCAGCATTTTTGTGTGGAACAGGTTGGCCTGATAGACGTTGATGTCAATCGCATCATACCGGTCAAGCGTCGGCTGTGCGATAAAGTTCTGTATGGAAGACATTTCGTGATCTACAAACAGCTTTTTGCCGTCCACATCACGCGTAAAACCTCTGACGCGGTAATCCATCGTGATGATATCCGAATCAAAGCTGCCGATCAGAAAATCCAGCGTACGCAGCGGCGTGATCTCACCGCATGTGGCCACATCGATATCCACCCGGAACGTCGCAATAGACGTTTCAGGGTGGTATTCCGGGTAGGTATGCACAGTCACATGGCTTTTATCAAGATGCGCGAGCACAGCATCCCCGCGTGTACGAAGCCCCGACATAGGTTCTTCGGCAATCAAAAAAGTCACACTGGCGCCCTGAGGGTCATAGTCCTGTTTTGAAATGCTCAGGACCTGCGCGCTGATCATAGCCGTCACATGTTCGAGTATGCCTGTCAACCGGTCGGAGTTGTATTGCTCATCAATGTACGCAATATAATCGCGCTGTTCTCGCGCGCTTTTTGCGTAACACACATCGAATATATTAAAGCTTAATGATTTTGTCAGGTTGTTAAACCCGTAAAGCTTAAGTTTGTTTTCCATTTTTCGCAGCCTTCCTTGACGGGGGTGATCTATGATCATCTTATATCCAGCGCCATTTAAAAAATATAAAACGCTCAAGTCAAAATGCCTGCCGACATCCGCTTGAGCGTTCAATCTAAACCTTTGGTTATCTTTATCAGAATTTTAAGGCAGAGTCTATATAGCAAGGAATTACTTTTACTACTCTTATTGATTGATTCACAAGCGTGATGTGCGTTATGCACACGGCTTTAAGCAGCCAACTTCTTTTTGAGCGTGATGCCCAACCAATAAGGCAACAAAGTTGCCATTTCCGGCTTTTGACCCGGCTGTCCGTATGGCCTTGATCTTTTAAAAAAGATGGTCAAAAAATTCATTGCCGGCAGCATAGCTGCCCTGCCGCAAGGCTCCTCCGCGCCCCTCTTAAGTTACTACTGCATTATAAGCAAAGGTGCCGAAAATTACAAGTACTATTTGACTGCCCGGTATTTTCCCATATGATCACAAAAATAATTAGAATCCATCGCTAACGGGATATACTTTTTTCAAGTGGTTCGGATCATATTTGTTTGGTGATCATAGGCCGGATTTGAACCGAATTTTAACATTTAGCAGACCCTATCGTTATTTTAGTATAAGCGGCTTTTTATTAGAGTTTTTATAGCCTTTTGCTTTGTTTTATTCATTGTATTATTGGCATCAATTTAATAAAGAACTTGACTTCATCGCTTTATAAGAGCATACTCTAATCAGGTAAAGATCACATCGCATCTCGTTCAACCACATGAAAAAATTGAATATAAGGAGGAGTATTGTTATGGGAAAATTTGTAGTTAAGCAAACCAATACAGGTTACAAGTTTGATCTTAAGGCATCCAACGGAGAAACCATTGCGACTTCTGAAGTTTATACAACCAGCGGGGCCTGCCTTAAGGGTATCGAAAGCGTGAGGAAGAGTGCGCCTGCCGCGAAGATCGAGGATCAAACAGAGGAAAATTTTAAAACCGTTACGAATCCAAAATTTGAAATATACCTCGACAAGGCAGGCGAATACCGTTTTCGTTTAAAAGCACGGAATGGCGAGAACATCGCGGCCTCAGAAGGTTACAAGACAAAGAAAAGTTGTGTGAACGGCATTGAGAGTGTTAAAAAAAATGCCCCGGAAGCTTCTGTGAAAAAAGCAGAATAAGGAGAAAGTCATGGATATAAAAGCGAAGATACAAGAGATTATTGAGAAAGTAAAAGGCGATAAATCGTTCGCGGAAAAATTTAAAGCAAATCCTTTGCAGGCGGTAAAATCTGCGCTTGGCATAAATGTCCCTGACGACCAGATCAAAGCTGTGATCGATGGTGTGAAAGCCAAGCTTTCATTGGACAAAGCTGATGAAGCGCTCGGAGGCGTTAAGAACTTGTTCAAAAAGTAAACCGGATGTTTCTACCAGATATCGTCTTTTGTTTGTTGCTTTCATACTGGCTTATTTTTCTCTGTAGTAAAAGCCAGATGTGAGTGTGTTAGTGTCCATTTAAGATTGGATTTATTATGAGTTTATTTGATTTTGGGAGTATTGGAATAGATTTAGGCACAGCGAATGTGCGTATTTATGTTAAGGACAAAGGTATCGTTCTTAACGAACCTACTGTTGTTTCCGTTGATAGAATGAGCGGAAAAATACTGGCAGTCGGAGAAGATGCTCGTTTAATGTTAGGACGGACACCTGAAAACATTGTAGCTGTTCGCCCCTTGAAAGATGGTGTCATTGCCAGCTTTCACGACGCAGAAAGAATGCTTAGATACTTTTTAAGCAAAGTTTTAGACAAAAGGATTTTTTTTAAGCCAAATGCGGTTGTTTGTGTCCCATCTGGGGTTACTGAAGTCGAAAAAAGGGCAGTAATAGAAGTTTCGCAGGATGCAGGTATCCATCACGCTTTTCTTATGGAAGAACCTGTCGCAGCAGCAATAGGCGCAGGGCTTGATGTCAGCGCAGCCTATGGGAACACGGTCATCGATATTGGTGCCGGAACGACTGATGTTGCCATTTTTTCTCTGGGCAGCATCGTCATCAGTAACTCAAGCAAAATAGCGGGAAACGCTTTTGACGAGGCAATTATTAATTATTTGCGCCGAAGATTCGATATTGTTATTGGAGAAAGCACTGCTGAGCAGATCAAAATCAATATAGGTGCTGCAATGGAGCAGGCAGATAACAAAAAAGTTCACATAAATGCAAAAAGCCATATCACAGGCCTTCCAAAAACCATTAGTATCAGTACAAACGAATTGGCCGAAGCGATCAAAGAACCTTTAGACTCTCTTATTGACATGTTGCTTTCTTTTTTCGAACAGGTGCCACCTGAGCTGTCTGCGGATATTTATGGAAGCGGCATATGCATAACTGGCGGAGGAGCGCTGTTAAGAGGGATTGACAGCCTAATTACTCAAAAAACCGGATTAGAATGTATGATAGCAGAAGACCCTATGGCGTGTGTAGCCATTGGAGCCGGGGCAGCTGCAGAAAATATTGACTTGTATTCTAATTGCATGGCTATTGACTACCGCAAGGGTGAGTATTATTGATACTTAAGCCTTAGACAACAAAATCGTCGTCAAAAAACAGTGAATAAAAAGCCCTCCGTATAGAAGGGCTTTTTTGGTGCCGAAGACCGGACTTGAACCAGTACGGTGTTGCCACCGCGGGATTTTAAGTCCCGTGCGTCTGCCGATTCCGCCACTTCGGCAAAACGGACTTCCTTTTAAGAAGCCCGCAATTTTGGAGGCGCCACCCGGATTTGAACCGGGGAATGAAGGTTTTGCAGACCTTATATATTAGAGCTGAAAAGTGGCTTTTTACCTAGTGTTTTGAGCAATCTGTTTATATTTATCCACTATTTTACCCACTACTTTTCTAAAGGTTTCTTGCTTTGACTTTCGATCCAATTCGGGCAAATTCGGTAGGCGCAAGGTATGTTAGTGCACTGTGTGGTCTGAACTCGTTGTAGTCTTTTCGCCAGCGTTCTATCCACCTTAATCCGTTTGGGCAGCCCTCTTCAACGGGAGTTTCAGGGACGAATGCCTGAACACGAACTGATAGCCCGGAATTTATTTCACGGGCACTGGACGCATGGGCATATTTCAACAAAAAGGCCTGCTCGTCCCGCTCCGGCTGCCTCCGGAATGCCGAGCGGTATATCCTTAATGCCTTGCAGGAATGGCGTTCACTGACCTCATACTGGCTCTCAAGGTACTCAACCGCTTCCCGCTTTTCGGCAGGCCTCACCATTTTTTTGAGAGTACATCCTGCAGCATGATTTTATCCAAGCTTAGGTCGGCTACGAGCTTCTTCAATTTGACATTCTCTTCTTCAAGTTGCTTCATTCGCTTTACATCGCTGGGCAGCATCCCGCTATATTTGTTCTTCCACCTGTAGAATGTCTTCTCGGAAATTCCCAGTTTTCGACATACATCGGATACTGGTGTACCCACTTCCGCCTGCTTCAGAGCAAAGGCGATCTGCCCTTCGGTGTACCTGCTTATCTTCATTTGTCTGTCCACTCCTTTTTTGTATTGTATCATTTCTCTCATTTTGAGTGGACCATATTTTCGGGGAGCAGGTCATTTCGTTTAATTTGAATCAATATGGATATATAGCAAGGTTTTACGCGCCAATGGTCAAATGTCGTTAAATGTTGTTTAATATCACAGAGGCCAAACGGCGGGAAAGGCAGTTTATAATCATGCTTTGTAGTCTTGTTGTGGAGTATATGCTATAATTGTTATAAAATATTAGCAAATGGGGATTAGGGCAAAAATGTTTTATGAGCTAAAAAACGGCAAGCTGATTAAAGTCGACTTTGACGCAGTCACTTATAACCACCGTCAATATGTTGCCTTTATCAAAAATACCCAACGCGAAGATCTCTTTCAAAGCTTTGGTTTATCTGAAAATCAAAATACCACCAAACAAGAAAGAAATTTCATGATCTTTGAAAGCCATACTAGCTTTGACTATATACGTCTTAATAAACCTAGTTATACAGTTTCGCATGATTCCCCGGATAGTGTACACATATATTTTAAAAGAGGTATATTGTTATTTGCAGATAAAAATGGCACTGCGGCAGCTGAAATATTAGGAGACCACATTCTAAACGAAAATCTGGATCTCAGTCTTGAACGCTTATTGATGCTTTTCTTTGAAAGGCTTACCTTCGACGATACTGAGTTACTCGAGACCGTTGAACAGGAAATATTCGAGTTAGAAAATGCAATACTTACATCTGTAAAGCGCAATTTCGTGCCCGAGATTATCTCATTAAGAAGACGGTTGATGAGTTTAAAACGGCACTACGAACAGCTTCTTGACGTACTTGATCTTCTTCAAGAAAATCAGAATGGTCTGTTTAGTGATAATGCCATTCGCTTTTTTAAGATATTTTCCAGCCGAGTAGATCGAATCTATCGCGTTGTGCTAAATTTGCGAGACTACGTCACTCAGGTTCGCGAGTCACTCCAAGCGGAGGTGGACATCGGCCTAAATAAAATCATGAAGATATTTACAGCCATTACCGCAATATTTTTACCCTTGACTCTTATTGTCGGCTGGTATGGTATGAACTTTGATATGCCAGAATATAGATATGTTGTTAGTTATCCTTTAGTCGCTATTCTTTGCGTTGCTGTTATCATTTTATGTCTGGTTTATTTCAAGAAGCATAAATGGTTTTAGTGAAAATTTAATTCACTGAGAGATGGGGAATTCCCCGATTCTTGCAGCGTACCTTTAGGTTATAGAGGAATACTCCCAAGCCGCGTACCCGCTGACAGAGTATCAGCGGTGCATTGTTCGTGTGGTGCGAAATACGCTCAAGTACGTATCGTACAAGGACAGAAAAGCATTTGATGCAGGCCCGAAGACAATCTATCACGCCAGCGATGATCGGGATTTCATTTTTCCAGCTATTGGGGATGTTTATAAAAATGTAAAAATAAAACCCCTTATCCTTCAAAGTGGCTTGGATAAAGGGTTTCTGCGTATTGGTGCCGAAGACCGGACTTGAACCGGTACGGTGTTGCCACCGCGGGATTTTAAGTCCCGTGCGTCTGCCGATTCCGCCACTTCGGCAAAACGGGCTTCTTTGTAAGAAGCCCGCAATTTTGGAGGCGCCACCCGGATTTGAACCGGGGAATGAAGGTTTTGCAGACCTTGGCCTTACCACTTGGCTATGGCGCCATCACTGAACATTGTATTCTATGAGCGTATCTTCATGTTTATCCCCCGCCCTTGAACGGACGAGGGACACGCACTTTCGCTGGAGCGGAAGACGGGATTCGAACCCGCGACTTCGACCTTGGCAAGGTCGCACTCTACCACTGAGTCACTCCCGCACATCGCTTGAGACGCACCTGCCGCTCTTAAACGGACTTGCACGCCCTTCATATCCGGCGCTTAAGGCTGGCGTACAATCCGCCTTAAACGGGCAGTTTGGTGGGAGCAACAGGGCTCGAACCTGTGACCCTTTGCTTGTAAGGCAAATGCTCTCCCAGCTGAGCTATGCTCCCCCGTCAGGCCTTTTCGCCAAATATGAACGCTGCGATATTGTATAATACACATCGCGCTGTGTCAAAATTCAAGGAATTCGTTTAATGCGATATATTGCCTTGAAGCTTGCGCATTGTTTCATTCTCGCTGATTTACTGGTAATATTGCTTTTCAAGCTCAGCCCTGTTTGTTACCGGCGCTTTTCAAGCTCAGCGAACACCTCAACAGGCGTCAGCCCGCGTTCACAAAGCAGCACAAGCAGGTGGTAGAGAAAGTCCGCGCTTTCCGCGCGTATTTGCTCTGGCGACGCATTTTTTGCTGCAATGATGATTTCAGCCGCTTCCTCCCCTATCTTTTTGCATATCTTGTCGATGCCTTTGTCAAAAAGATAGTTGGTATATGAACCTTCCTTCGGGTTCTTAAGCCTGTCTTTGATGACGGTGAACAATTCATCGATGATGCGGTAACCGCCTCTATAATCGCCGCTGCCAAAAAGCGATTCAAAGAAACACGAGTAGTTGTCGGTGTGGCAGGCAGGCCCCTGCTGTTCCACAAGAGCAAGCAGCGTATCGCCGTCGCAGTCAATGCGCATTTCTTTGAGCGTCTGAAAATGGCCGGAAGTTTCTCCCTTGCGCCACAATTCTCCGCGGCTGCGCGAATAATATGTCATATCGCCTGTTTGCAGCGTCTTTTCCAGCGCCTCCCGGTTCATATATGCCAGCATCAGGACGGCGTTCGTCTTAATATCCTGCACCACAACCGGCACAAGGCCTTGTTCGTCAAATTTTATGTCTTTTGTATTCACCATCATTCCTCCTGCAGTCTGACCGGTATGCCCTCTTGCTGCAAATACCGCTTTGCCTGCTCAACTGTGTATTCGCCGTAGTGGAAGATCGACGCCACGAGCAGCGCGTCAGCGCCACCGAGCAGCACAGCGTCGCGAAGGTGCTCAAGCGTCCCAGCACCGCCCGACGCGATCACAGGAATGCGCACAGCGTCTGCCACAGCGCGCGTCATGGGGATGTCGTAGCCGTCCTTTGTGCCGTCCGCATCCATACTGGTCAGCAGGATCTCGCCCGCTCCGCGTTTTTCCGCTTCCATGGCCCACTCCACAGCGTCATGTCCCGTGGGTGTGCGCCCGCCGTTGAGGTAAACTTCCCAGCCTTCTCCGCTTATCTTTTTCTTTGCGTCTATAGCGCACACCACACACTGGCTGCCGAACTTCTCGGCGGCATCGGAAATTAGCGCGGGGTTGTTGTATGCGGCCGTATTGACCGAAATCTTGTCCGCACCGAGCCGCAGTATATCCCGGAAATCTTCAACTGTGCGTATGCCTCCGCCGACTGTGAAAGGTATAAAAACCTGCTCGGCCGTGCGCGCGACCACATCCTTGATGATGTCTCGATAATCCGAGGATGCGGTGATATCTAAAAACACAAGCTCGTCAGCACCCGCTTTGTTGTATGCTTTTGCGAGCTCAACCGGGTCTCCTGCGTCTTTGATATCCACGAAGTTGACGCCCTTGACCACTCTGCCGCCCGATGCGATGATCTCCATCCCTGTTTGATCGACCATCATTTTGAGAGCTTCAATATTTGGCCCTGTGAGCATGCCGTCACGTGCAATGTCTGTATAAATAACGGTGCGGATGCCGCGCCGTTTCATCTTAAGCGCAAGGCTGACCGGGTCTTCACCCGAATCCTTAGCCCAGCCGCGTGTTGCCACACGCCCGTCTTTGGCGTCAATGCCGACAACGATTCGTCCGGGGTATCGTTTCGCAGCCTGCTTTGCAAGATCAGGGTCTTCGACCGCAGCCGTGCCGATGATGACGCGCTCGATGCCAAGCGCAAGGCGTTCCTCAATGTCTGCCATATGGCGTATGCCGCCGCCGAGTTGCACAGGTATTTTCACGGCTGCGAGTATGCTTTTGACAGCTCTTTCGTTTGCGAATGCCCCGGCAAACGCCGCATCAAGATCAACGACATGCAGAAACTGCGCGCCCTGCCGCTGCCATTCTTTTGCGACTGCCGACGGGTCGCCGTATTCCGTTGCCTTATTCATATCACCCATTTTAAGGCGCACGCATACGCCGTTTTTTAAATCTATCGCAGGGTATATCCTCATGTCAGTCCTCCAAAACGCCGCAGCATGTCAAGCCCGATATCCCCGCTTTTCTCGGGATGGAACTGCAGACCGAATACATTGTCCTTTTGCACAGCGGCCACAAAGCGGCAGCCGTAATCCGCTTGAGCGATGATGTATTCATCGGACACATTTGCCGCATAGTACGAATGCACGAAATAGACAAACTTTTGCCCGTCCGCGTCAAACAACGCGTTGGAGCGCGCTGCAAGGTCGTTCCAGCCCATATGCGGGACTTTGAGCACCGTATTGGGGAAAGGCACCACTTCACCGGGAACGAGCCCGAGGCCGCCATGCAGCCCGTTCTCGAGGCTCTTTTCAAACAACAGCTGCATCCCAAGGCAGATACCGAGAAACGGTTTCCCTTTGCTTATTTCTGCGCCTATGGTTTCGCACACACCGGTTTTTTCAAGGCAGCAGATAGCGTCCCCAAACGCGCCTACGCCGGGCAGCACGATATGCGAAGCGTCTTTCATCTCTTGTTTTTGGCTGGTAATACGCGCATCAAACCCAAGGTATTCAAACGCCTTCTGCACACTGCGCAGATTGCCCATGCCATAATCAACGACAGCTATCATAGAATGCCTTTTGTTGAAGGGATACCGCTGCAGCGCGGGTCAGCCTCGAGCGCAAAGCGCAGCGCCCGCGCGACCGCCTTGAACACCGCTTCTATCATGTGGTGTGTATTGGCGCCGTAAAGCACGCCGGTGTGCAGCGTGATACGCGCGCCCATGGCAAAAGCGCGAAAAAACTCTTCAAATATTTGTGCCGTGACGCCGCCGACCGTTTCATCGGGGCACGCCGCGCTGTATGCAAGATAAGCCCTGCCCGAAAAATCCACGCTCGCAAACGCCAGTGTTTCATCCATCGGGACGAACTGCGTGGCATACCTGCAAATACCTGCTTTATCGCCCGCAGCTTTCGCAAAAGCTTCGCCCAGCACGATGCCGGTATCTTCTATGGTGTGGTGTTCATCGACCCTTGTATCTCCCTTGACGGACAGAGCGATATCAAACAGCCCATGCCGCGCGAACAGATCAATCATGTGGTCAAAAAAACCGATACACGTATCGATGCTGCGCTTGCCTTCGCCGTCGATCACAAGCCTAAGGCTAATGCGTGTCTCCCCTGTTTCTCTTAAGATCTCCGCGCTTCTCATTGCGCTTCCTCCTCAAATCTTATTGCGACGCTCCGCGCATGGGCGTCAAGGCCTTCTGCCGCTGCGAATCTTTCTATATCATTATAACATGCTTTTAGGCTGCTTCTGTCATAATAGACGTAATTCGTCGTCTTTGTAAAGCTGTCCACCGAAAGCGGTGAAGAAAACCGAGCCGTCCCCGCTGTGGGCAATACGTGGTTTGTGCCAGCAAAATAGTCTCCCAGCGGTTCGGGCGAATATGCTCCGAGGAACACCGCGCCCGCGTTTTTGACCTTTGCAAGGTGCTGCATGGGGTTTTCTGTCAGTATTTCCAGATGCTCGGGGGCATAGCTGTTGGAAATTTGGAAGGCTTCTTCGAGCGAAGCCGTTACCACGATCGTGCCGTATTGTTCGACGGATGCTTTGGCGATCTTTTGCCTTGGCAGCAGCGCAAGCTGCCGTTCGATCTCCGATGCTGCTTTCTCTGCAAAACCTCTGTCGGGGGTCAGGAGCACGCTTGCGGCCATTTCGTCATGCTCGGCCTGCGAGAGAAAGTCCGCCGCCGCATAAGCGGGATCGGCCTTACCGTCCGCGATAATCAAAACTTCCGAAGGCCCGGCTATCATGTCGATGCCGACTGTACCGAACACTTCGCGTTTTGCCGCCGTCACATACGCATTGCCGGGGCCTGCGATCACGTCCACCCGCGGAACGCTGGCCGTTCCGTATGCGAGGGCTGCGATGGCCTGTGCACCGCCGATTTTTAGTATCACGTCTGCGCCCGCAATATCCGCAGCAACGAGAGTGAGCGGTGCGATCACGCCCGTTTTGCCGGGCGGTGTGACCATGACGACCTGCTCCACGCCCGCTATTTTGGCAGGTATAATGTTCATCAGAACGCTGGAAGGGTAAGCCGCCTTGCCGCCGGGCACATAGACGCCCGCGCGCTGCACAGGCAGCACAAGCCTTCCGGTGACCGCACCGCCGTCTTTACGCTTAAAACCCTTTGCTTTCTGCAGCTGATGAAAAGCAGCGATGTTCGCCGCACATTTCTTCAGCGTTTCGAGCAAACCGCCCGGCACTGCCGTATATGCGTCGTCTATTTCCTGGCGTGTCACACGGATATTCCCGGCACTCAGCGCAAACCCGTCAAAGCGCTTTGTCAGCTCAAACAGCGCCTGATCGCCGCTTTTTTGAACTGCCTTAATGATGCCTCGTACGTTTTCCAGTATGCCTTGTTCAAAATCCGCCTTTCTTGATAGACGTTTGCTGACAGCCGCCATATCCGCCGATTCGTAAATGCGCATCTATCTCTCCTCCACGGCCTGAGAAATACGTTCGATGAGCGGCTTTAAGACAGCAGCTTTAATCTTAAGGCTCGCCCGATTGACCGCAAGGCGTGCGGAAACATCACATATTTCCTCGATGATCACAAGCCCGTTATCTTTGAGCGTACGACCGCTTTCCACGATATCGAGTATCACATCCGAAAGCCCAAGCATCGGCCCGAGCTCCACACTGCCGTTGAGTTTGATGCATTCGACAGACTCCCCTTTGGCTGCATAAAACTTTTTGGCGATCTCGGGATACTTCGTGGCCACGCGCTTAACAGACGATGTCAGTGAATTGTCTTTTTTGTCGGGATAGCCGGCCACAGCAAGCCGGCATTTGGCGAATTTCAGATCCGCCATCTCATAAAGCGGCAAACCGGCCTCAAGCAGCGTATCCTTGCCCACGATACCAATGTCCGCCACGCCGTGATCCACATATGTCGGAACGTCAATGGGTTTGACCATAATAAAGCGCACATCGTTTTGCTTATCAAAGAAAATAAGCTTGCGCGAATCCCTGCGCACTTCACTGCAGTTGATGCCGCATTGTTCGAGTATGTCCATCGCCTTTTCAGCGAGCCGCCCTTTTGCGAGCGCTATGGTGATCTGCATATCCTACTCCTCAACGATCTGCCTGGTACCGTCTGTGTCAAAGTACACCGCTCTTTTGGCACCGTAGCTTTGCTTTAATGCAAGCAGCGCTTCTCTTGTGAGCCCCGCCACAAACAACGTGCGTTTGCCCCTGTTTCTCTGTTGCTCTGCAAATGCATATGCCGCTGCGGATGCGGTATTTTCGCACGATACCACGGCATCGGTACCATAATGACCGCAGAGCAAACCCTGCCGTTCCATCGCGATCATCACGCGTTTTATGCCGAGTGCAAAGCCAGTGGCGGCTTGAGGCCTGCCGAACTTCTCTAGCAGCCCGTCGTACCTGCCGCCAGATACAACCGGAAAACCGATGCCTTTGGCGAGGCCGCGAAACACGATGCCCGAATAGTACGCGATATCGTGCAGCAGCCCTAAATCTACAGAGAGGTATTTGGATAGACCGTATTCGCAAAGCATGTTGTACACGCTGCGCAGGTTTTCGACCGCCTGCGCACATTCATCGGTGCCGCCGAGCGCGATAGCCTTATCAAAAACCTCACTGCCTCCGAACAGCGCAGGCAGCCCGAGTATTTTTTGCTTAAGCGCACCGCTTATCCCAAGTTTTTCTGAAGCGGCTTTGATCGCCTGCGCATCTTTGGAATCGACGGCATGGCGCAATGCGTCGAGCGCGCCGTTAGAGAGCGCAAGCCCGCCGACGAGCGCCTTAAAAAACTGCACCTGGCCGATATCGACAGCGAATTCCTTAAGGCCTGCCGTACACAGCGCCTTGACAGCAAGTGCGATGACCTCCGCGTCTGCACGGCTGCTTTTTTCGCCGATAAGCTCTATGCCCGCCTGCGTAAACTCCCCCGCTTTGCCGATGGCGGGTTCGGCAGCCGCAAACGAATTCTGAATATAAAAAAGCCGTTTAACGCCCTCTGGCATTTTGGTGGCAGCAACGCGCGCTATAGGCACCGTCAGATCCGGACGCAGCACGAGTATGCGCCCGCCCGTATCGACAAACTTGATCATGCTTTCCTGCATGTATGAACCCACGCCGCTCTGGAACACATCGTAATACTCATACGTAGGCGTTTCTATTTCGTCGTAGCCGTTTGCTATAAATTGTTGCCGCAGCGCGTTTTCCATGTTCTTTTTGATGCAGCATTCGGCTGGCAAACAATCTTCCACGCCGTCAGGTACGTGTTTTTTATAACTGTCCATACTCATCCTCTTTAACGTTTTACTATGTTAAATCGCTAATACGTTGAATAGTATAAATAAAACCATACCTGTTGTCAAGCATAAAAATGCAGGTTGTTTTGCATTTTCGGAACAAAGGCTGCGTTAATGCCGAGAGAAAATGAAGCGCAATGATATTTTACGTTTTTTGCTTTCATTCCACTTGGGTTACTTAAGCGCAAGTTTATCTTTCCGGCTCATTCTTTTGAAGGCGTATTCACGGCGCATGGCTTCGGAGCGGGTTTCAAACGTTTCGTAATGCCAGATATCGACTGGCAAGCGGCTGCGTGTGTATTTACTTGCGAGGCCTGCGTTGTGCGCGGTGAGCCTTTTATTAAGATCATCCGTCCATCCTGCGTACAGGCTGCCGTCAGCGCACTTTAATAAATAAGCATAATACATCATCTATCGCTCAATATAGAGGATGCCGAGCGTACCCGGCCCGCAATGTGTGGCGATCGTCGGCGATGCGTCGGTCACCATCACGTTGGCAAAACCGTAATCTTTGTGCAGCATCTCTTTGACATCGTTGGCTTCTGGCGCCATGCAGTGTGTGACAAATATACGTTTTGGATCGATTTCCGCCGCTTTTTCGAGTATATGCGCACAGTATTTTCTGATATAGCCGCTGCCGCGGAATTTGGCGCCCGGAACGATCTCCCCGTTTTTAAGCTCAAGCATAGGCTTGATCTTAAGCCTGCTGCCCACGATGGATTGAAGCCGGGAGCACCTGCCGCCCATGTACAGGTACTTAAGAGTATCCACGACAAAACTTGCCCTCACTTTTTCCCGCAGGCGCTCGGTATGCGCGGCGATCTCCGTAAGGCTTGCGCCCGACTGCGCAAGGTCAGAGGCCTCAAGCACGAGCAAACCCACGCCCGTCGACAGGCTCAATGAATCGACGATAGCAATACGCCCTTTATCAAACTGCTTTGCGGCTGACATCGCGCTTTGCATCGTTGCCGAAAGCTTGCTGCTGATACCTGTAAAAAAGATGTCATAGCCTTGATCAAGCCACGCTTTAAAGACTTCCTCAAATTCGAAAATATTCACTGCGGCGGATTTTGGCAAAGTGCCTGTCTTATCCGCAAAACCAAACAGCTCGTGCGTTTTTAAATTCTGGTCGTCAGGATATGACTTTTCGCCTAAAATGATATGCAGAGGCACGCGCACAATACCACAACGTTCAATGACGCTGTACGGCAGGTCGGCGGTGCTGTCTGTCATGATCTTGACTCTGTTCATGCATAATACTCCTGTAATGATGATAATTTGCTGGCTGTAATTATACCATGAGCGTTCATGTCTTGTCTAAAGAACATATGCCATATTCACTCCTGAATCAAATGTAAATTTTTTAAAAACTCGCTCCTTTTTTCCCAAAGAACAGATCATGTGTGTTATGATGATGGCAAGCTTATTTGTTAGTATTTCTAATATTTCAACTATGTGGTATTCATTTTATAATACCTTGATTGCTGAATGATAAGCATTAAAATGAGGGAAGCAAAGACATGAAATGCTTGGCCATTGGCAATTTTAGGATCAATCTGCCTATTATACAGGGCGGTATGGGCGTAGGCATCTCTCTGAGCGGGCTTGCGTCCTCCGTTGCCAATCAGGGCGGAATTGGTGTTATCGCGACAGCAGGCATAGGCATGCAGGAGCCGGATTTCTTTTCCAATTTCGCCGAAGCCAATGTGCGGGCTCTCAGAATGCAAATTAAAAAAGCACGTGCCTTAACCGAAGGGATTCTTGGCGTCAATATCATGGTTGCGCTCTCTAACTTTGCGGATTTGGTCAAGACGGCGATCGATGAAAGCATCGACATCATATTTTCCGGCGCGGGTCTGCCTTTGAGCCTTCCCTCTTTTCTCAAGGGCAGCGAAAAAACAAAGCTCGTCCCTATCGTTTCCTCAGGCAAAGCTGCAAAGATACTCTCGCAAAAGTGGCTGAATGATTACGATTACCTCCCCGATGCTATCGTTGTGGAGGGCCCGAAAGCGGGCGGTCATTTGGGTTTTAAGCCAGATCAAATCGACAACCCCGAATACGCTTTGGAGAATCTTGTTAAAGATGTGATAGAAAAGGTCAAACCGCTTGAGGATACGAAAGGGAAGCCCATTCCCGTCATAGCGGCAGGCGGCATATACACCGGGCAGGACATCTATAATATGATGCAGCTTGGCGCTGCAGGTGTACAGATGGCGACACGCTTTGTGCCAACAGTGGAATGTGATGCTTCTGATGCGTTTAAAAAATGCTATATCAACGCCAACAAGGATGATATCGGTATCATAAAGAGTCCTGTCGGCCTTCCGGGAAGAGCCATCATCAACAACTTTTTGAGAAGCTCTTTTGCCGGCAAGAAGAAACCTCTTGTTTGTCCGTACCACTGCATATCCACCTGCGAATCCAAAACAAGCCCGTATTGCATCGCTCTTGCGCTGCTTAATGCCAAAAAGGGCAACATGAACAATGGTTTCGCGTTTGCCGGGCTCAACGCCTATCGGTCAACATCTGTGATCCCTGTCAAAGAACTGATCGAAACGCTGCAAAAAGAGTATGCGCAAGCCGATCGCCAGCAGACAATTGCTGCCGCACTTGATTCATAAACTGTCTGAAACCTCTGTTAAATGAACAGCCTGTCTGCAACCGAAGAAGGATAAACCGCAGTTGCAGACAGGCTTTTTTTCATGTATAATACACCAGCAAACCGCCCATGGAAAGCTTGTGATTTTGAAAGTGGCGGGCAATAAACACAGGGAGGCCGGAATGGTCAGCAAAATGCCGATGGTCGCTTTGCGCGATGTCATCGTTTTTCCGTATATGGCCCTTCATTTTGAAGTAGGGCGGGACAAATCCATCGCTGCGCTTGAGCAGGCGATGGAGATAGACCAGACTATTTTTCTCGCAGCTCAAAAAGACAAGGAACTGCTTGATCCGCAAGCGCACGATATCTACGAAGTGGGTATCGTATCAAAAATCAAGCAGATCTTAAAATTGCCTGGCGATATCATCCGCGTCCTCGTCAAGGGGACTTACCGTGCCCGCATAAAATCTTTTTCGAAAACCGAACCTTATCTTGAGGTGGAGACGGAAGAACTGGTCTCTTCGCAAGTACAAGAACCAACCACTGAACAACAGGCTCTCAAACGCATGGTGATGGGCCTGTTTGAGCAGCTTGTCAGCATAAGCACCAAAGCATCTTCCGAAATGCTCTCTTCGGTCAACAGCGTTTTAGATCTCGGGCAGATGGCTGATGTGATCGCTTCGGGACTGCTTTTTAAGCTTGAAGACAAACAGCGTATATTGGAATGCGTTGATGTGACAGAACGTCTCGAAACGCTTGTAGAGATCTTAACCAGCGAGCTTGAGATTACTGAAATCGAAAATGAGATACGCAACAAAGTCAGGAAACAGATAGATAAATCGCAAAAGGAATACGTACTGCGCGAACAAATGCGTGCGATACAAAATGAGCTTGGCGAAGCAGGCAGCTTGCAATCGGAAGCAGATGAGCTGCGCGAGAAATTGAATGCGCTTGATGTCAGCGATGAGATACGGGAAAAGACAGAAAAAGAGATCGCGAGGATGGAAAAGCTCTCTCCCGGGTCTCCCGAACTGGGTGTGATACGCACCTATGTGGAGACCATCATCGACCTGCCCTGGAACGTGATGACGCAGGATAATCTTAGCCTTGACCATGCGCGGCAAATACTCGATGAAGACCACTTCGGGCTTGAAAAAGTCAAAGACCGCATCATAGAGTATATTGCGGTACTGGCACGCAAAAAAGACCTGCGCGGCCCTGTCTTGTGTTTTGTTGGGCCTCCCGGCACTGGCAAAACATCGATTGCCCGCTCTATCGCCCGTGCTCTCGGGCGCAAATTCGTACGCACCTCTCTCGGCGGCGTGCGTGACGAGGCCGAGATCCGGGGGCACAGGCGCACATACATCGGCGCGATACCGGGCCGCATCATCTCGTCTGTCAAGCAGGCAGGCAGCCAGAACCCTGTGTTTTTGTTTGATGAAATAGACAAGATGGCGAGTGATTTCCGCGGAGATCCTGCCGCTGCCATGCTTGAAGTCCTTGATCCTGAAATCAATAACAGCTTCCGCGACCATTATCTTGACCTGCCGTTTTCACTCGAGCATGTGATGTTCTTAACGACAGCAAACAGTTACGACGGCATCCCTGCGCCGCTGCTGGACCGCATGGAAACCATCGAACTTTCAAGCTATACAGAGCTTGAGAAGATCGGCATCGCCCAGAACCACCTTATTCCCAAGCAGCTCAAGGCGCACGGGCTTGAGCCTGCAGAAGCGGGCATTGAGAACAGCGCGCTTGTGGAGATCATCCGCCGGTATACACGCGAGGCCGGCGTCAGGGAGCTGGAGCGCAAGATCGCCACCGTTTTCCGCAAATGCGTCGTGGATCTTAGCAGCCCTGCGCGCAAGCGTGTGTTAGTTCGGAAAAGCACGCTGCAGAAGTATCTTGGGCCACCCGCATACACACAGGCCGAAACTGAAGCCTTGGACCGCGTTGGGGTTGTCAACGGCCTTGCGTGGACAGCTTCCGGCGGCCAGACGCTTGTTGTCGAGGCCATGCGCATGCACGGAAAAGGCAACCTGACGCTTACAGGCAAGCTTGGCGAGGTGATGCAGGAGTCAGCCAAAGCCGCCTTGAGTTATGTGCGCGCCAACAGCACTGCGCTCGGCATCAACGAGGACTTTATTGACAGCACGGATATCCATATACACCTGCCGGAAGGCGCGATCCCCAAAGACGGCCCCTCCGCCGGCATCACCATCGCCGTAGCGATCGTCTCTGCTCTTTCGGGACGCAGTGTCAAAAGCAGCGTCGCCATGACAGGCGAACTCACACTCACCGGGCGTGTTTTGCCGATCGGGGGTTTAAAAGAAAAAGCACTGGCGGCTTTGAAAATGGGAATAAAAACAGTGATCATCCCTGCCGGCAACGATAAAGACCTGCAGACTTTACCTGCGGCAGTCCGTAAAAACCTTAAGTTTGAACGCGTGTCTGAACTTGGCGAAGTGCTCGGCATCGCCTTAAGCAAGGAATAGCTATGCTGATAAAAAGCGCCCGGTTCTTAACAAGTATGAAAGATAAAACAGGCTATCCACAGACAGGTTTGCCGGAGATCGCTGTGTGCGGCAAATCCAACGTCGGAAAATCTTCTCTCATCAACTATCTGACAGGCCATTCAAAACTCGCCAAAACGAGCGGGAGCCCCGGCAAGACAAGGCTTGTTAATTTTTTTGTGATCAACGAAGAATTTGTGCTTGTTGACCTGCCTGGCTATGGTTATGCCAAAGTCTCTAAGAGCGAACAGAAAAACTGGGCTCAGATGATAGAAACGTATCTGGGGCACTCTGATAAATTGCGCGCGCTCCTGTTGCTGCTTGATATACGCCACACGCCTACGGCTGACGACAAGCTTATGTTTGACTGGGCAGCGCATTTTGGGCTGAATGTCATCATCGTCGCGACCAAAGCAGACAAAATTGCAAAAACGCGGCGGCCGGCACAGCTTTCGGCCATCAAAAAGGCCGTCAGCATCGGCGTGGATTACCCGATCGTCGCCGTTTCTGCGCAAAACAAACTCGGCGGCATGAAGCTCCTTGAAGAAATCGAAAAGGCCATTCTATGAAGATATACGCAATAGGCGATTTGCATCTTTCCAGCTTTTCACCCAAACCGATGGATATCTTCGGCGCGCATTGGGACGGCCACTGGGAACGCATCAAAAAAAGCTGGCAGAGCCTTGTGTCGGAAAACGACGTCATACTGCTGCCCGGTGACTTGAGCTGGGCGATGCGGCTTGATGAGGCAAAGGCTGATCTAAAAGAAATTTGCGCCATGCCCGGGAAAAAAGTACTTCTCAAGGGGAACCACGATTTTTGGTGGGGCTCCTTGGCGCAGGTCAACGCGCTGCTGAGCGGCAGTGCTTTCGCTCTGCAGAACAACTGCTTCCAATTCGGCGAATATATGATCGCAGGCACAAGAGGCTGGCTTTTCCCCACAAATCGCCAATATAAGCCGGAAACGGATGAGAAAATCTATGTGCGCGAAGCAGCCCGTCTTGAGCTTTCATTATCTTGTGCGCGCAGCAAGGCGCCTGACGCGGCGCTTATCGGCATGATCCATTACCCGCCGTCTGATTCAGAAGGCTCACCGACACTGTTTACGGATTTATTTGAGAAATACGGCGCACGTCATGTGGTTTACGGCCATCTGCATTCAGCCTATATCAGCGGCGCGCTGTCCGGCAATATCCGCGGTGTTGATTATTCGCTCGTTTCCTGTGATGCGATCGGCTTTTCGCCCGTCATGCTCAACGTTTAAGCTTTTACTGAGTGTCGCTGCCCTGCGCACTTAATATATCGTCAACAGATGTTGCCGATTTTTGAAATACGAGCCGGATGACCTCTGCGATATGGCGGGCACCTTTTATGCAAACGCCTTCGCTGCCCTGCACATCCTCGATGTTCTCTTCCGGCACGATCACCAGCGCTGCGCCCGCGCGCTGTGCTGCCAATGCTTTGGCTTTGACGCCGCCGACAGCCCGTATGCTTCCGTTGATGGATATTTCTCCTGTCATTGCCACGCCCTGCATGGCTTTGCGTCCTGTGACCGCCGAGAAAACCGATGCAGCGATAGCCACACCTGCCGAAGGCCCGTCAACCGGCGCACAGCCCGGCATGTTGATATGAATGTAATAATCCGAAGGGTTGATGCCGAAATTTTTTTGCAGGGCCGTCAGCACGTTCTCCACGGAGCTTTTCGCGGTGCTTTTCCGCCTGAATTTTTTACTCTCAAAGCCCATCTCCTCTTCATCGACCAGCCCGGTGACCGTCAGAGAACCGCGCGCCGCCCTGACTGCTACTGTTTCGATTTCAATGATCGTCCCAATATTGCTGCCATATACAGCGAGCCCGTTGATGCAGCCCACACTGTTTGCGCCCAGCCGCAAAACCGGACGTTTTAAATATTTGCCCGTTTCTATGACCCACAACACATGGTCTGCTGCAATGCTGCAAGTTCCTTTTTCACGTGCGATACCGGCAGACATCTGCACGATATTGACGGCGTCTCTCCCGTTTGCCGCATACTCACCGATCAATGCGGCTGCCTGTGCGCTGATGGTATAGCCTGCGCGCAGAGCCGCATTCTTCGATATCGTGACCACCTCTTCAGAATAAAGCGGCCTGAAGAATATTTCCATGCAGCGTGACCGTATGGCGGAAGGTATCTCGCGCGGTGATTTTGTGGTTGCACCCACCAGCCGGAAATCGGCCGGCATCCCCTGCGAAAACACTTCGTGTATATACGGCGGTATGCTTTTATTCTCTTTGCTGTAATAAGCGCTGTCAAAACAAACGCGCCGGTCTTCCAGCACTTTGAGCAGTTTGTTGATATGATACGGATGCAGTTCGCCGATCTCATCCAGAAACAGAATACCGCCGTGCGCCCGCGTGACCGCACCTTCTTTCGGCTGCGGTACGCCCGCCATGCCGTAAGCCCCTGCACCCTGGTATATAGGATCGTGGACAGAACCGATCAGCGGATCCGCGATATTGCGTTCGTCATAGCGCAGGCATGTCGCATCAATCTCAATAAATTTGGCGTCGCGCTTAAACGGCGAGCCGGCGGCCTGCTTCGCTTTGTTCATCACAAGGCGTGCAGCACAGGTTTTCCCCACGCCCGGCGGGCCGTAGATCAGCACATGCTGCGGATTCTCGCCGCACAGGGCAGCTGACAAAGCCATGATGCCTTCTTTCTGCCCGATGATCTCATCAAAATGCTGCGGCCGCGTTTTTTCAGAAAGCGGTACATTAAGGGAAATGCCGCGCATCTTTCGCAAACGCTCCATCTGTATCTTTGATTCCCCGTCAAAGCTTGTTTTGCTTGTGCGTTTTTGCTTGAGCTGGCTCAAAAAATAAGCGCCGATAATGACACTCACAGCCAACTGGATCATTATTATCAATTCGGTCATAAAAACTCCTTATCCCGTAAATCTAGTATACGGAATAAGGAGAATTGTATGCGGACATCATTCAACCATTGAATCAATATACGTCATTCCTGTTTTTTGAATGCAGGCTTACCGTTTTCAAGATACATGTGCACCTTGTCCTTGATACTGATCGTTCCCTTGAGTATCTCTTCGGAAAGCTGGTCTTCGACGATCTGCTGTATCATGCGCCTTAAGGGACGGGCGCCGTAATTCTCATCAAAACCTTCCCGTGCCAGATGTTCCACCGTATCTTCAGAATAGGTGAGGAAGATTTCGCGCTCTTCAAGCCGTTTGATCACATTGCCCAGCATCAGTCGTACGATCTGGCGCGTGTGTTCCTCATCAAGTTTGTGGAACACGATGATATCGTCAAGGCGGTTGATAAACTCCGGCCGGAATGCTTTTTTGAGTTCCTCGAGGATGCCCTGTTTCATCTGAGCATAACCACGGTCGTCATTTGCCGCTGCAAAGCCAATTTTTTTGGCATCGATATTGGCCGCACCGAGGTTAGATGTCATGATGATCACGCAGTTTTTAAAATCCACCACACGCCCTTTGGAATCTGTCAGACGGCCGTCTTCAAGGATCTGAAGCATGATGTTGAAGACATCAGGATGTGCCTTTTCGATCTCATCGAGAAGCAGCACCGAATAAGGATGGCGGCGGATTTTCTCCGTCAGTTGGCCGCCTTCTTCAAACCCCACATAACCGGGCGGAGAGCCGATGAGCTTCGAAACCGCATGCTTCTCCATATATTCGGACATATCGAGGCGGAGCAGCGCATCCTCATCGCCGAACATCGCCTCAGCAAGCGCGCGTGAAAGCTCCGTCTTGCCGACACCTGTCGGGCCGAGGAAAATAAACGAGCCCACCGGTCTTTTGGGGTCTTTGAGCCCGGCGCGAGAACGCCTGATTGCCTTGCTGACAGCTGTGCAGGCCTCGTCCTGGCCGATGACGCGCCGGTGCAGCGTTTCCTCCAGATCGAGCAGGCGCTTGGCCTCATCCTCAGTCAGTTTCACAACAGGGATGTTTGTCCATTTGGAGACGATCTCAGCGATCTCCTGCTCAGTTACTTTTGCTTCACGCTGGCTCGTATCATCTTCCCAGGCCTTTTTCATTTCTGTGATCTGCTGGCCGATGCGCTTTTCTTCATCTCTGAGCTCCGCCGCTTTCTCAAACTTCTGATGGGCGATGGCCTCTTCCTTCTCTTTGCGCAACTGCTCCTGCTTTTCTTCGAGCTCTTTGATATCCGGCGGCGCTGTGTACAGACTCAGGCGCACTTTGGAAGCAGCCTCGTCCATAAGATCGATCGCCTTGTCAGGCAGAAAACGGTCCATCAAATATCTGTCGGAAAGTTCGGCAGCCGCTTTTAAAGCTTCGTCCGTGATCTTGACTCTGTGGTGCGCTTCATAGCGGTCCCTTAAGCCCTTTAATATCTCAATCGTTTCATCGCGCGTGGGTTCGCCGACTGTGACAGGCTGGAAACGCCTCTCAAGCGCTGCATCCTTTTCAATGTGCTTTCTGTATTCATCGTATGTCGTTGCCCCGACGACCTGAATCTCTCCGCGCGCAAGCGCCGGTTTTAATATACTGGCCGCATCCATGGCGCCCTCAGCCGCGCCCGCGCCGACGATCGTATGTATTTCGTCAATGAACAATATCACGCTGCCTGATGCTTTTAAGTCTTTCAGCGCGTCTTTAAGCCTGTCCTCAAACTCCCCTCTGTATTTGGTGCCTGCGATCATCCCGGCGAGGTCGAGTGAAAAAACACGCCTGCCGCGCAGCAGCTCTGGCACGTTGCCGTCAGCAATGCGCTGTGCGAGCCCTTCCGCGATCGCCGACTTGCCGACGCCCGGCTCTCCGATCAGCACCGGGTTGTTCTTGGTGCGTCTTGAGAGAATCTGCGTGATGCGTTCTATTTCCTGCGTACGGCCGATGACCGGATCAAGCTCTCCGTCACGCGCTGCCTTTGTAAGGTCACGCCCGAATTTATCGAGTTTTGGTGTTTTTACATCCTTTTTATCGTCAGTCTCTCCCATGCCAGCGTTTTCGCCCGTCACGTTGTGGATGCCGTTTTCGATTTCGCCGAAATCGGCGCCCAGTTCATTCATAATCTTGAACGCAACGCCCTCCTTCTCACGGATCAGCGCCATGAGAATGTGTTCAGTCCCCACATAGCTTTGCCCGAGCTGACGCGAAAATGCCACCGACAGCTCGAGTATCTTTTTGGAGCGCGGCGTGTATCCAAAGCCCTGCGTAAACATAAAATCCCCCTGGCCGATCAGCGAAAGCACGTTTTGCATCACCGATTCTTCTGTAATGCCCGTCATTGCCAGCAGATTGGCGGCTGCGCCCTCTTTTTCACAGATCAGGCCGAGCAGCAGGTGCTCGGTACCCACATAATTATGCCCGAGCTCGCGTGCTTTTTTCTCTGCATGTTTGAGCGCACTTTTGGCACCCTCAGTAAATTTAGCAAAAAAATCCATATCTTAACTCCTTTCCGGCAGGCTGATTTCTGTTTGTCCAAAAAATCAGCGTCAACTAAAAATATTTCGTAACATCTCCGCGCGCACAGCATCGCGCTCATGCGGTTTTGCATATCCGCTCATCTGCGCGATGGTGGCCGGGCGCGTATTCATCATGAGTTTATATAGCTGCCCGCTGGTCATTCCCGGCACAATTCCGAGAGAGACGCCGAGCGCGACATCTGATATCAGTTTCTGCGCTTCGCTGTCGCCTATACGTCGTGCATACTTAAGTATGCCGATCGCGCGCCAAATGCGATCTTCAAGCAGCAACCCTAAGTTCGCATGGAGTTCCCGCCTTGTATTTCTTTCAAAATCGATCACCTTATTGACAGTCGAGAGCAGCCGAGATAATATCTCCTTTTCTGAAACGCCGAGCGTGACTTGGTTTGAGAACTGATAAAACGACCCGGCAGGCTTACTCCCTTCCCCCAAAGCACCGCGCACCGTCATTCCCACTTTACTGATCATCGCAGCGATACGCTGCATGCCTTTTGCTGCCGTGAGCGCCGGCAGGTGCAGCATCAGTGAAGCACGCAGGCCTGTGCCTACATTGGTCGGGCAGCTTGTGAGAAACCCAAGCTTCTCGTCAAATGCGAATGAGATACCCCCTGAAAGCATGTTGTCAATCCTGTCGGCCGTATCGTAAGTGTCCACAAGCGAAAGCCCTGACCCGAGGCTTTGTATACGGAAGTGATCCTCTTCCAATATCATCACGCTGATACTTTGGTCATTGTTTGCGATCAATGCGCCGTTTTTGCTTGCTGCATGGTTGCTGCTGATGATATGGCTCTCGATCAGCGCGCGCCTGTCGATCTCATTGAGTTCCAGTAGATGCGTGAATGTAAAATCAGGTGAAACAAGCAAACATCGTTTGGCAGCAGCATGGACCTTTTCGATATCATCCGGCAGCGTGATCCTTGAGGGAAATACAACATCAGCCATATTCCTGGCGAGCCTGATGCGCGTGGATACAACAACATCACACTGCGGGGCATCATCCTTAAGCCATCTCATTGTTGTCCCTCCTTATCAAGCAGCGCGATTTCATCCCGCAGACGTGCCGCCTCCTCGAAATTCTCCACAGAGACCGCTTTGCGCAGTTTACTTTTAAGCTGCTCTCTGGCCTCTTTTTTATTGACTTCCGGTTCCGTTTCCGGCACCGGTTGAGCCTCTACGCGCTCTCCGGGGCGCTTACCCGTATGCACTGTGTTCATGTGGATACCTTTAAGAACCGGCAAGATACTCTGTTCAAAAACTTGATAGCAGTTTGCACAACCGAGTTTTCCGCAGTTTTTAAAACTCATAAGGGTTGTGCCGCAGTTACCGCATTTTATTTCCTGAGCCTCTTTGCCGTCATAAAACGCACTTAAAAAGTCGTTGAACGAAAACCAAGGCAAATCTGCCGTGCTCTTTTTCTGTGCAGCACATTGTCCGCACAAATGAAGCGTTTTCATCTGTCCGTTTGCAAAACTCGTCATATGGACGCTTGCCGTATTTTTCTGACAGCTCTCACAAAGCATTATTTTTCCTCCCTGCTCATCAATACCAGAACAAGCTGCTTGAGTATCCCCGCTCTTATGTTGTCCTTCAATACCGCAGGGCTTTGCAGCGCTTTATCAGAAACCGCAGCAGCCATGAGTGCACCCTCGTTTTCAGAAACCGCCCCGCTTTCAATCAGGCGACAGATAACATCCTGTGCGTCCCGCTCAGAAATCCGCTCACCGATGCGCGACGTGACAAGCCGAAACAGGTGGTTTGATTCATCAATGCGCAAACGCAATACCCGGATATATCCGCCGCCGCCGCGTCTGCTTTCTATGATATAACCTTTGTCGGGCGTAAAACGCGTCGCGAGCACATAGTTGATCTGAGACGGCGCACAATTAAAATGCTGCGCAAGCTCGTTGCGCTGAAGTTCTATCTTGCCTTCATATTCGCTCATCAGTTCCTTGATAAATTGCTCAATAGTGTCGCTGAGTACCGACATGGCCGCACCTCTTCTCTTTTGACTATCTTTGACCTTTATATTTATTATACATGTTTATAAAAAAAAATCAATGGCTATATACATTAAAAACTTTAATTCATGCTGATGTTGCTGTTTTTACTGATGGATCTGGGCATAAGGATCAGAAACGTTACGCTGATTCAGGTACTGCAAAAGGCCGGTCATTATCGCTTCGGCACATTTTTGCTGGTATTCGTCCGTTTGCAGAAGCCGTTCCTCACGTTCATTGGATAAAAATCCGCATTCAACGATCACGCATGGCGCGCCGCCGGTACGCAGTATGAAATAGTCTTCCGGTTTATGCGCGCGCATACGCTGCGGCATAAGCTGTGTATTAAGCTTATCCTGAATGCAGGAAGCGAGCATTTGCCCGTCTTCGGAAGAATGGTAATAGAAAACCTGAGGGCCCAAAACAGCGGCATCGCCGTATTTGTTCATGTGTATGGAGATGACCACATCTGCACAGGATTCTTCAATGATATTCTTGCGCATCCTCATATCATCATGCTTGGTGCTGCCAAGGGCATTTTCATTCTCCCTCGTCATGACAACCGTATACCCTGACTGCGCGCACAGCTCCTGCAGCTTTTTCGCAACGGCTAGATTCAAACCATCTTCCTTCACTTTGGTTATCCGCCCTGTCGCACCGCCGTCGAACCCCCCGTGCCCTGCATCTATCACGATCACGGCATTGCTTTGCTGCATTACCCTCTTGGTTTTCGGCATCATACAAAGCAGCACCAAAACAATGTTCGCTACAATAATAATAAAAATGATATAACGCACAGTACGGTTCATGCCTGCCTCCGCCGCTATATCATCTATATTTGATTGTGCTTGAGGCTATGCTGTTATTTCTTAAAACAACGTTTTTGATGCGTTGGCGTTCAGCGCCAAAGGATCTTTACAGGGCTTAGAGTAAGCGGCGGCACACCCGATCATGGCCGCGTTGTCAGTACAGTACTGTTGCTGAGGCAGCAGCACCGTGACCCCTTCATGCTGAGCCCGCTTTTTAAACTCTTCGCGCAAAGCGCTGTTGGCGGAAACGCCGCCCGCGATCCCGATACGTTTGATACCCTCTCTTCTGGCCGCTTCAAATGTGTTGTCCACGAGGAACGCGACAGCTTCGGCCTGAAAGCTTGCCGCAATATCCGCTTTGCTGTACGCCGTCCCTTTTTGCTCAAGATTGTGCATGTGATTGATCACAGCGGTTTTCAAGCCGCTGAACGTGAAGTCAAGATGCGGCTCACCTTTGAAACCGCGCGGATAATTGTAGACAGGCTTTCCTTTTTGCGCGAGTTCTTCCAGCTTCGGGCCGCCCGGATACCCAAGCCCAAGCGCACGCGCTGTTTTATCAAAAGCTTCTCCCACAGCATCATCACGCGTTTTACCCACAAGGCGGTATTTTCCGTAATCCTCCACCACAGCGATATGCGAATGGCCTCCCGAAACGACAAGGCACAAAAACGGCGGCTCCAGCGTCTCATACGATAGATAGAGCGAGCATATATGCCCTTCGATGTGATGGACGGGAATGAGCGGAAGCGCGTGGTAGTATGCGAGCGCCTTTGCGTAGGACACGCCGGTGAGCAAAGCGCCGATCAGGCCAGGTCCGTCCGTCACCGCGATGGCCCAAAGAGCGTCAAACCCGACACCTGCAGCTTTCAAGGCTTCGTCCGTGATATAAGGCAGCTTTAATATATGGTTCCGTGAAGCGATCTCCGGCACAACACCGCCGTATTTTTCATGTTCTATTTGCGTAAAGACCGCATTGCTGAGCACACGCCGCCCTATTGTCACGGCGGCAGCCGTATCATCGCATGAAGTCTCAATAGCAAGGATCAATTTTTCCATATCAGTTTTGTTTTTTCTTCAACCTTTGTTTGTAATAATACAGCCCGGCTGCTGCCGCTGCATTCAGCGCCAGAAACATGGAGGCGAAGCGGATGATGATACGTGCCACAAGATCTGAGAAAAATTGCTGAGGCACCATCATAATCAGTACATCTGTTCTCGGATCCAGTATCCACAGGTCGTTGGTGAAAAATACATGATGAAAGGCTGTCCAGAACGAAGAAAAATCCACGGCCGCCCACAAACCTGCCGTCATGACCGCAGCAAGAAAAAAAGCCGAGACTGTGAGAAAAGCTTTGCAGAGCATCGGCAACGCCTTGACGCGGGCAAGAAGGAACAGCAACGCGGCAAGTATGATCACGCCAATCAGCGCTGCCGTGCGCACACCGCGCGCAGCAAGATATAGATGCTTGACGTCAACCATATGGTCTTTTTCACGCTGGCCAAAAACCTCTCTTTGTTCGCCGCGGATCTCCTCGCGAATATCAAGATTTTCATCTTCTCCGCGTGTATAATCAAGAAGTTTTTGCGTCACTCTTAAAAGGCCCTGCTCGCTGATGCCGATATGATCCGCAGTGCCGAGTTCTTGATAGGAACGGTCAAAAAACTGCTCATTGAGTGCGAACATTTCAATGCTGATAATCAGAAGGGCCATGATAAGCAGCAGTGCGATCGTTGCCGAAATCACAGCCGTAAAGGCCGTCTTTCTTTTTCCCATGGCTTGTCTCCTTTTTGTTTGGGCCGATACAAAACAGTGAAAACACAAAGCTGTCCCTTTTAAGAAACAGCCAATGACAACCCGCTTATCAATCGCTCACCCATCCGCTCGTGTCCGCTTCACCGTCAATATCCAGTTTAAAAAGCCATGCCTGCTTTGTCGTCACAGTGTCCGGATCGTCAAAAACAGTTTCGTTGATGGCAGATACAGTGCCGGATACCGGCGCACAGACCTCGACAGCAGCTTTCATGGATTCGACCGTCGCACAGGGCTTTCCTTTTTCGATATGCTGACCGGGCTTTGGCAGTTCAATATACACGATATCACCCATAAGCGCCTCTCGTGTAAGCCCTACGGTCAGCTGATTGGCGTCCAGCGCGATCCATGCTTTTTGCGGCGTATAGAAAACCTGACTCAAGCTGCTTTCTCCTTTGCCCAAATAAGTCATTTGATATATTTGTATGCAAAGAAGTCAGTACATCTTCTATTTTTTTAAGTACTGCTTAAATCTTTTTCTGAAAATAATATAGTAAATAATGATCCCCGGAATAATGATGGCGAGGCTGATATAATAAGCCCACGTGTAGCCCATATAATCAAGAACGCCTGTGGTAAGCATTATCGGGGCGACTATCCAGCAGAAGGTGCGCAGCATCTTGTTCGCTTCTTCCTTCATGGCTTTTGGATAGTCGTTTTTAAAGGCCGGCCCTTTTCCGGTCACCGCCGAATACAGCGCAAAAGCGCCGATGATGATCGAGAAGATCGCCATCATTTGGTTCATGTCGCCCATTGTATGCTCCTTAGGTTTTACTGATCTTAACGCCGTCAGGCGTGTCTTTTAACGTGTAGCCTAAAGACAGGATTTGATCTCTGATCCCATCCGCCGCGGCGTAATCACGCGCTGCGCGCGCCTCCTGCCTCTTTTTGACGAGTTCTTCGACCCTTTCGGGTATCTTATCTTCTTTCGGCAGCAGCCCCAGCACCTCAAGCACATTGTCAAGCGCAGTAAGCACCTCTGCCGCGGCATCGGCATCTTTGCCGTTTTCAAACAACTGATTGGCCTCGCGTATGAACTCGAATATCACGCCCAATGCTTCGGCTGTATTGAGATCATCGTCCATGGCCTGCCGGAAACGGGCATTCAGCGCTGTGATATGTGACGCAACGTTTGTTTCACCCGAGGCCCCCGACTGCGCGATGTGCTTTAAGTTGTCGCGGCAGTTTTTGATACGTGCCATTGCCGAAGCAGCCTGTGCGATCAGCTCCTCTGAAAAATTAATGGGGCTGCGGTAATGCGCAGACAGCATAAAGAGGCGCACCACAGAAAGATCATATTTTTTTGCAATATCGCGAACTGTAAAAAAGTTGCCTTTTGATTTTGACATCTTTTCGTTGTTGATATTGATATAGCCGTTATGCAGCCAGTAACGCGCAAACGGTTTGCCTGTCACCGCCTCTGACTGGGCAATCTCGTTTTCGTGGTGCGGAAAGATAAGATCCTGCCCGCCGGCGTGTATGTCGATCGTATCGCCGAGATATTTCATGCTCATGGCGCTGCACTCGATGTGCCATCCCGGCCGTCCTTTCCCCCACGGGCTGTCCCAGCCTTCTTCGCCGGGTCCCGCCGCCTTCCAAAGCGCAAAATCCTCAGGATTTTTCTTTTGTTCAAAAACATCGATGCGCGCACCGGCCATACGGTCTTGCGCCGACTGCCCGGAGAGCTTGCCGTAATCAGGGAAGCTTTTTACATCAAAATACACATCGCCGTCATTTACATAAGCATGCCCTTTTTCTATCAACGTGCGCACGATGCTGATGATCTCTCCGATGTGCTGCGTGGCGCGCGGGTGTACCGTCGCGGCGCGGATCCCGAGGCCCTCCGCATCCTTGAAATATTCCATGATGAAACGCTCGCCCAGCTCGGCAAGCGTTGTGCGTTCCTGCTCTGCACGCGTAATCATCTTGTCATCGACATCCGTGAAGTTCTGCACGAACGTCACCTTGAACCCAAGATACTCAAAATAACGACGCATTGTATCAAAAATGATGAACGGCCGCGCATTGCCGATATGAAAGAAGTTATAAACCGTCGGGCCACAGGCGTAAATTTTGACATGGCCCGGCTCGAGCGGCACGAAATCTTCTTTTTTTCTTGTCAGCGTATTATATAGCTTCAAAAACACACCTCACTAAAAATCTAGCCGCATCATTATAATATATGCTCTGCAAAAAAGTCAAACAAACGCAAGCCTGGCAGCCTGCGTTTCCGCATGCCGCCGCTCCATTTATTTAGATTGATATCGCTTTTTCGCACTTTTAGGTTTCAATGCCCTCTGTTTTAGGCTACAATATAATATCAAATAATATCGAATTGAATAAGGGGAATGAGTTTGATTTCACCGCGATTGGAAGTCGATTTAGGAAAAATACGGCACAACACACGCGTTATCGTCGGTACCTGCAAACCTTATGGCATTGAGGTCATTGGCGTCACAAAAGGTGTTTCCGCGATGCCGCAGGTTGGCAAGGCCATGCTTGAATGCGGCGCCGTCGGCCTTGCAGATGCCCGCATCCGCAACATTGACAAACTGCGTGCGGCAGGTATCGATGCGAAGATCATGCTGCTTCGTCTTCCGAGGATCAGCCATGCTGCGGCCATTGCCGAAAAAAACTGATTGCAGTTTAAACTCCGAGTTCAGGACGATCCGCCGGCTCACTGAAGAAAGCCAAAGGCTCGGCAGGCAGCATGGCATCATCCTCATGATAGATGTCGGCGATTTGCGCGAGGGCATCATGTACACGCATGCATTGCGCGGCATCAAGCGCATTCTTTCTTCAAAACATATTCATCTTTTGGGCATAGGGACCAACGTGGGTTGTTACGGCGGCGTTTTGCCCACGGAAAAAAACATGGGCATGCTTGCCGATATCGCGCAGGATATCAGAAAGCGTTTTTCCATTCCTCTGCCTGTCGTTTCTGTTGGCGGCACAAACTGTCTTCCGTTGATCCAGAGCGGACACATGCCTCCGCAGATCAACCAGATCCGTATCGGCGAAGGGATCCTGCTTGGGCGAAACAGCTGCTATAACACGATTCTGAATAACACATATCAGGATGCCTTTACGCTTTCGGCAGAAATTGTTGAGATAAAAGATAAACCCTCCCGGCCGATAGGCTCAATTGGCAAGGACGCTTTCGGCAACAAACCCTCATTTAAAAACCGCGGCGTACGGCGCAGGGCTCTGATCGCTTTGGGCAAGCAGGACGTCAGGCTGTCCGGGCTTATCCCGGCAGACAAAAGCATCAAGATCGTCGGAGGCAGCAGCGATTATTTTATTCTGGATATCAGTGACTGCGAAAAGGAATACAATCTTGGAGATGAGATCGCCTTTCATCTTTTGTATCCCGGGCTGTTGTCCGTTTCCTCTTCGCCTTATGTTACACAAGCCTTTAAGGAGGACGCTTTATGAGCTTTGATGTCATTATCATCAGCCACAATGATGCAGCATTATTATCGAGATTGATGGACATAGAAAAACAGGCTTTTGGAGAAGCCGGCCTTGATGCATGGAGTTTGGTTCCCCTGGTTCGCCATGGAAAAGTGCTTGCACTCAAATACGACAATGAAGTGATAGGAGGTGCACAGTTTATACGTGACTGGAGCGATCCAGCAAAAGCATATCTTATCGGCATAGCCGTTGACAGCAGCTTTCGGGGCAAAGGGCTTGGCACGCGTTTTTTATCAGCGTGTGTTGAACTGCTCAAAACCGAGGGCATCAAATGCATTGAATTGACGGTGGATCCGCAAAACTATGGCGCGGTCAAAGTTTACGAAGAAAAGCTTTCGTTCCGGACTGTCGCGAAGAGAAAAAACGAGTACGGCCCTAAAGAGGACCGTCTGGTAATGGAACTCGAACTTTAAAAATTGCCAAAAAACGTTTAATCTATCCCAAGGACGATCCTGATCGTTCCTGTCAGAAAGCCCTCCCACCCGTATTTCTCATATTCATTTTTTCTTCTCTGCCTTGCGGCTGCGCCTGCGCCGGTGCTTTGGCTTCTGCCAATTTCAATTGTCACAGACTTAAATCTTTCATTGACAGGCTTGTAATGCATGATTTGTTTGTCAATGTCTTTAAAGCAGAGGAGCGGCGTTTCTTTTCCGTCTATCATCAGGACCATGCGGCCATACTTGAAGCTGTAGACAAAACCTTCCGATACTGACTCCGCATAGTCGGTAAATGATCCCCCTGAGCCATTGAGGCCGTAAACGGAGGGTTCTGCACGAAGCGGATAACCGTTTTGCAGCAAAGCATTCGTTTTCTGAGCATGATCTTTGGATAAAGCATCGATTCTCTCGGTGACAAATCTTTTGTTGTAGAATGTCATCCCGCCCTGCTGATGCAGATCTATATAGACATTGGCTTTGGGTACATAATGATCAAACCATTTGATCAGCGCCCTCGTTTCGCTTTCCGAGCCAAGGCTGTATCCAGCGAAATACGCCATACCGGGCTTAGATGAAAAGTGGCTGGTCCTTTTTACGCCTTTTGCGTGCTGTCCTGCGTTGATCGACGGCATATTCCTATTAAGATCAACGCCTCTGGCATTTGATTTTCTGCTGGCATTTCCGCCATTGATGACCATCTCTCTCCCGTCAGGGCATAACAGCGCCAGGATCAGCTGGAAGAGCGTTTCACCGGCAAGCGGTTATGAAATTTTTCGTGCCACATCGCCCGATGGCCCCTACACCAGGATACACACTGCAAGGTCAAGGCGTACGGTCAGTCTGACAGATAAAAACCTTGTCACGGGCATGACGTATTATTACCAAGTGCGTTCATTCAGAAAAGTTGGTGCGGCAGTGGCATACAGCGATTTCTCGCCGGCCAAATCAGCGCAGCCTCTGCCTGCAAAAACGACGGGAATAAACTTTGAAAGGCCGGCGCAAACCAGCGTCAGAATGACCTGGGCGGGTACGCCCGGCGCAACGGGCTATGAGGTTTTCGAGGCGGCATCAAACCAAGGGGCATACAACCTGATTGCGTCGACAGTTTCAAGCAGCTATGAAAAATCGGGGCTTGATCCGGAACAAACGTATTTCTACAAGATCAGGGCGTTTTCTTCGATCGGCGATGAAAAAGCATACGGGGCATATTCTGATGCAGTGCCATTACTATGAAAGCAGGAATGACAGCATCATTATTAAGCTTTGTAATGCAGTTGAATGTTATGGGCAGCCGGTAAGACGAAGTGCCTGAGCGGGGCTTTTTTACATAAAACGCTCAAACCGTTCGGCCTTTGCTTTGCAGACCGGGCATACGCGCGGGGGCTTGTTGTTGGCGCAAAGATAGCCGCAGACAGTACAGCGATAGACGGGATATTTGAGTGCCAAGGGCGCTTTGCCGTTTGATATCTGAGCCTTTGCGCCCATGGCCCTGCGCTGCTCAAGAGGCGGGCGTCGTTCAGGCACCTGCTTTGCTGGCGAATAATCCTCTGAAACATAAAGCGCACAGAAACATGCGCCAAAGTCCGCCAGGTCGTCATCCCTATAGATACAAGGACAGACGATATCCAAGTTGTCTTCTTTGTCTTTTCCCTCAAAAAGGCGGCACGGGCAGCTTTCTATGCCGTAACGCTTTTCATTTGCGATAAGCCCTTCGCATAATCCTCTCACAAATTCCTGATCGGGATTCAGCGCATAGCCACCTTCCTCTGCCTCCTGCTGAAGCTTTTCAAGCCTTTCATCAATCTCCACTTTAGTCCTCCACCAGCTCTTCCAAAGCATCTTCATCATAACCTACAATACACTTGTCGTCATTGATGACTATTGTCGGAAACGAGCCGTTCGGGTTATGGCGAATGTGCTCTTTGCGCACAGCCTCACGTTCATCTTCTGAAAGTGTATCCACATCCACATAAGCATAGCCGATATTGTGATCGTTTAAGTACGCCTTCGTCTTTTTACACCAGCCGCATGTGCTCAAGGCATATACTTTGATGTTCCCTGCATCGCGGCCGCTGACTTTCTTGAATTCTGCCATTTGCTTCTCCTAAATATATTTTTAATTTATTCTACCTTACCAAGAGAATAGTGACA
>Ga0351838_1002_pt1 | contig 73321 bp, 60 predicted proteins | sample BONcelHFGM3001E3_FD_206742 | JGI IMG/M metagenome (GOLD analysis project Ga0351838, IMG submission 206742) | Enriched cells from coal bed in the Powder River Basin, Montana, United States - BONCAT cells FGM rep1 HSBNCT.FGM.300.1.E3 ... | reverse complement strand
ATGCCGAGGTCTCCCGAGAGTATCGCCTGCTTGAGCTTTTCTTTGCCGGTCTCCAATACGAAAGGGGACAAAAAGACAGTCGTTATTGCGACAGTGCGTGGAGATATACACGATATCGGTAAAAACCTTGTTGCGATGCTGCTGCGCAATCACGGCTTTGAAGTTAAAGACCTTGGCAAAGACGTTCCGGCAGAACAAATAGTGCAAGCTGCCAAAAAGCATGGAGCGCATATCATTGCGTTGTCGGCCTTGATCACGACAACGGCCAGTGAAATGGAACATGTGATCGCGCTCGCAAACCGCAGCGGCCTTCCGGCAAAGGTACTGGCAGGCGGTGCGGTGATAACTGAAGATTATGCCAGAAGCATAGGCGCTGACGGCTATGCCCCCGATGCGGCGGGCGCAGTCAAAAAAGCGTTTGAGCTGCTGGAATAAAATATTTTTTGGAGATAAAAATGAGAATAGAAGTTGATACACATACGCATACGGTGCTTTCCGGGCATGCGCATTCGACGTTGCTGGAAAATGCAGCTGCAGCAGCGAAAATCGGACTTAAGGGTTTTGTGCTGACGGATCACGGGCCTGCGATGCACGCCGCGCCGCCGGAATTCAACGTGCTGACTTATCCTTTCCTGCCGCGCCACATCGACGGAGTGCGTGTTTATCCGGGGCTGGAGGCCAACATCATCGATTTCTACGGCGGAATGGATGTGCGTAATGAATACCTTAAGTCAGTTGATTTTGTGATCGCTGCACTGCATGATGCCGTGATGCTTTCAGGCGGCAAAAAGGCGGATACTCAAGCCTCGATCGGCGCGCTGCACAATCCGCATGTGGATATGCTCGCACATCCCGACAGCCCTTCCTATCTGCTTGACTACGAGGCTGTCGTCAAAGCGGCGGCACAGAACGGAAAACTGCTTGAAGTTAATGACCAGTCTTTCAGTTTCCGGCCCGGCGGGATCACCAATGCGGTCAGGTACCTGGCACTATGTAAGCGTTACGGTGTGCGAGTGGCAGTTTCGAGCGATGCGCACTTTGCGTATAACTTGGGGCGCCATTCTGTAGCCCTGCGCATACTGGAAGAGAATGATTTTCCGGATGAGCTGATCGTTAATCTGACAATGGAGCGTTTTGAAAAATACCTGCTTGAACGTCAGAAAAGACTTGTGCACAAAGAATCCTGCAAAACACCATAGAATACAGACTTATAATATGTTAGTATAAATGCGTTCATACTTTGGACGCATTTTTTATTTTTGGAGGCATCAAAAAGAAAATGAATATGGTGACAAGGAAACTTGCCGCGTTAAGAGAAGAAAAAAGCTTTAAGAACCTTTTTTCTCTCATTTGCAGCAACGCAGATGCAGTTGCTGCCGAGTATGATGACGGAGACGGCATTAAAAAAATAAGCTTTACAGACTACGAAAACATAACCGTATCGGGCGCGTCCGTTCTTGCGCAGAAGCTCAAAGATGTTGAAAAAAACAGCTTTGTGGGATTGCGCTATGCCAATAACCCGCTTTGGCCTGCTGCCTTCTGGGCTGTGATCCTGGCCGGATACAGGCCGCTGCTTCTTGATGCCAACGCGGATGATACGCAGGTTAGGCATGTGCTGCGTCAGGCGGGTTCGCGCACCATCGTGACAGACACGCCTTTTGGCGTCGGCGGTGTGATGTGTATATCTCCCGAGGATTTTTTAAACACCAAGGCCGACGATACGGTTTACTTATCTGAGTACGGCGACGCCATCGCACTTTGCACATCAGGCACGACATCCACGCCAAAAGTGTATGTTTACAGCGAAGAAGCGATCTGCAATCAGGTGCTGCTGGCGGATTATATCTACAAAAACAACAAAGAGATCATCAACGACGGGAGCATCAAGCAGCTTGCATTTTTGCCGTTCCACCATATTTTCGGGCTGATCGCAGTCTATATGTGGTATACCTTTTTTGGCAAGACGATGGTTTTTATAAAAAACAGAACCGCGGAAGTTATACTTTCGGCATGCAAACAACACAAGGTCACGCATATTTATGCTGTGCCGCTGCTTTGGAACAGTGTGGCGAAAGGGCTATTGCGCAAAGCCAGGCTGCAGGGAGAAAAGACCTATGAAAAGCTCTTGAACGCCAGCGATCTGAGCATCAAAATCCAGCGCCAATTGGGCAGGTTCGGGCGCAAGCTGGTTTCCGCGGTTTTTTTCAAGAAACTGCAGGAAAAGCTTGTGGGCGGCAGCATACAGTTTCTGATCAGCGGCGGCGGTCACATACAGCCTGAGACGCTCAAGATCATCAACTCGATAGGATACCCGCTTGTCACGGGCTTTGGCATGACAGAAACAGGCATCGATTCGGTGGAACTGTGCATGCACATTGACAGGCGTCTGGATGCGAGTGTCGGAAAGCCTTTTACTCCGATGGAGTACCGCATCGTGCCCCTGTCCGAGGGCGAAAAGACGGGTGAGCTGCAGATCCGCGGAGATGCCATACATTCCGGGCGCATGGTCGACGGTGAGTACATCGTGCGTGAACCGGGCTGGTTTTCTTCCGGCGATATCGCGCGTGAGCAAGGAGGGCGTTACTATATCGAAGGGCGGTTAAAAGATGTCATCGTCGGTGAATCGGGAGAGAACATTTATCCTGATGAGCTTGAAGACAGCTTTTCTGAGCTGCCGCATGCCGTGCACATCTGTGTGGCTGGGATCGCCTCGGCAGGCGTTTATGATGATATCACGCTCGTTGTCTATATGGGCGATGATGCAAAGGACAAAACAAAGGCAGAAGAGCTGGTCAAGGAAATCTCGCGTATCAACGGCCTGCTGCCGATATATAAAAAGCTAAATAGAGCGTTTCTTTCATTTGATGAGCTGCCGCTTGCCAACGGCATCAAGGTACGCAGGCAAAAAGTCAAAGAAGCCCTTATGCGCGGACAAGGCGGATTTGAGGAAATAGATATCCGCAGCAATCTGCTTTTGCACACGGATGAAAAAAAGGCGGCAACGTCCGAAGGAGATGTTAAAAAAACGGAGTTTTCAGAAATTAGAAGCCGCGTCAGGGAGATCTTTGCGGATGTCCTTGACATGGAACAGGCAGATATCAAGGATACGGATCATTTTATCGAAGACCTCGGGGGAGACAGCCTTTTAAGCCTTGGTGTTTTTTCAAAAGCAGAGGAACTGTACGATGTCATCATCCCGGAGGCTGAATACTTCTCGTGCGTGAGCGTAGATGATTTATCAAAGCTGTTGTACCAAAAACTGCATGACGCCGGGGAAGGGCGGATAACAGCAAGATTGCAGGGCATTAAGAAAGTCGTCAGCTTTGAGCAATCAAGAGAATAATGCGCAACTGCTCTGCATGCTGATGCCAGTTCGCGGGGTGTCCGTACCGCAGGCAGTGTGCACTGCGGCGTCAAAGGGCTGTGCGCGGCTGTGCTTTAGCTTGGTCAGTGGAAAAAGCCATACCCCAAGGAACTATTCAACCGTTATGACAAAAAGGCAGGCGCTCGGCCTGTCGGAGTTTTTTACACCTTATTCAAGAAAAAAGATAATATTTCTTGCAGTTATCCATGAAAAAACTTTAAAAGCGGCATGTTTTGGTTTTAAGCTGCGAGATTTTGGGAAAGATAGCTGTATGTAAAAGAGCAATTGCCCTCCAAATTATTGCTCTTTTCACATAGATGAGAGCCGGGAGCCGTTGCCTCGGCTCTTTTAATACGTAAAACCACCCATGCTGGATTTTAAATTCACACGGTACGTTTGCGCGAATACCTTATTATAGAACAAAAAATATCGCTAAAAACCAGGAGGCAAAATAATCATGGCTGAAGTGAGAGTACCGTTTTGCACAACAGCAGAACTCCCTGCGCCGTTTGTGCTGGATGAAGATTTCGCAGAAACAAACGGTGTGAAAAGCGTGCTGTTTGATATAAGCAACCTTCAGATCGCCTGCAAGCAAGATGTGATCGATGTACAGGATATCGGGCCAGTTCAGATGATCCTTTATTATGTGACTGGTACGATCCCTTATATCTGCAATGCTTTTCCGGTCGTACCAAGCGGGCTGGAATTTGGTTTAAAGGAACAGGCCGCGATCTTTAACGATGAAAACCCGTCCGGTGATTGCACGCAAGCGCAAACCGCGGACCCTTTAGGCTGGCTTTCCGCTGCTGGCTGTGTCAGCGTGGATGCGCCGGTCGGCGGCAGCTGTTCGCTTACGGCTCTGCCGTCGATAGAAAGCGTTGCAGTTACAGATCTTGCAGTTGCAAATAACCTGACGCCTGCAATGACTCCGGCTTGCCCGGATCTGCCTGAAGCATGCCGCGAAGAAGCCAAAAGGGTCGTCAAATGGCGGGGATGCTTTGTCATCACGACGAGCAATTCACAAACAGTATAGACAAAGAGGCAAAAGGTCTTACTTAAGGAACAGGGTGAGCGGTTGGTGTAGCTGCCGCCCTTTTTGCGCTAGGCCTGTTCCGGCGCCATGACCATGCGGTGTGCGCGTCTGTCGGCTGCAAGCATGATCGCCGACACCCCGACCATTAGAAAATCTGCTGCCGGCCAAGCCAGCCAGACGCCGTCGAGCTGCCAGAATAAAGGAAGCGTATACACGGATGCGATCACAAGAAGCTGGCGAAGTATACTGATCAAAAGACTTATATGCCCCTTGGCGGTTGACTGAAAATACGCGGTGGAGAGAACGCTGAAACAAAGTGCGGGCAGGGCAATCATCTGCAGCCGCAGCCCGTGCGCGCAGACAGCCATAGTCGGCGAATTCGGATCAAGAAACAGCGAAGCAAAAGCGACCGGGAACAACTGGAACAGCGCAAACATGGTGACGGTAAATGCGGTACCAAGCCCGACACCCGTCCAAAGCGTTTTCCAAACGCGCGCACGCTGGCGCATGCCGTGGTTGTATCCCATAATGGGGCCGATACCCTGAAGAAGGCCGAGTACAGGCATCAAAACAAGCGTAAAAAGGCTGTTGATCGCGCCGTACGATGTGATGGCGGCATCGCCGCCGTATTGCTTGAGCGCCATGTTGGTAAAAGCTGCCGATATGCCCGTACCGAAATTGATCACAAAGCTTGAAGAGCCTATGATGCATATGCGGCCGACAAGAGCAGGCTTAAGGATCAGATTTGCGGCCTTGAGCTTGAGCAGACTGCGTTTTTTAACAAAAAAGTAGCGGAAAAGGATCGAAAATCCCACAAGCTGGCCGAGTACAGTCGCGATGGCGGCACCTTCGACGCCCATGCCAAGAAGCCCGATGAAAACGTAGTCCAAAATAATGTTGGTGACAGCTGAGGCAACTTGGCTGACCATAGAAAAAACAGGCTTGCCTTCACTGCGCACAATCGCTGCCATGGTGAATGAGGAAAGCTGGAGGATAAAGCAGGGCAGTATAATCCGCATGTAAGAAAGCGCATAAGGCATATTGGCCTCTGTCGCGCCGGAAAGGCCTAGGATCTGCGGAAGAAACAGCATGCCCGCAGTCGACATCACGATACTGGAGAGGACGATCAGCGTCGCAGTGTTGCCGAAAAATCTGTTGGCTTCATCCGGGTTTTGCTCTCCGAACTTGATCGAAATGAGCACAGCGCCGCCAATGGCAAAAAGCGTACCGAGAGAGAATACAACGATCATAAAAGGGAACGCGACAGTCAACCCGCCGAGTGCATCCTCACCCACAAAATGGCCGACAAAGATGCGGTCAATAATGTTATAGATGGCATTGACAATCATGGCGAGTATTGTCGGCATGGAAAACTTAATAACCAGCTTTAGTATCGGCGCTGTCCCCAGTTGTTTTGTGTGGTCCATTTTTCATCCTTAAAAAGCACTCAATGAGGCAAAGTATATACCCGCTTTAGAGACTTTGTCAAGGAAGCCGTCCAGACAAACGCTAAAGCGCTCTTATGCAGTTTCTGCCGGCCTGTTTGGCCTTGTACAGCGCCCTGTCAACATTTGCGTATTGCTTGGTCACTGTCGCCGAAGGGTCGTCGACCAGGCGGGCAACGCCGATGCTCACCGTTACAGAAAGCGTGATATTGCCGAACGTGAAAGTATGTAAAGCCAGACGCTTTCGCAGCTTTTCTGCAATGGCCATGGCTCTGTCCTTAGCAGTTTGAGGCAGCAGTAGAATAAACTCTTCGCCGCCCAGACGGCAAAGCGTGTCGCATTTACGGATATTTGCAGACAATACGCTGCCGGCCTCTATTAACAGCCTATCCCCGATAGTATGGCCGTATTGGTCATTGACGCACTTGAAATGGTCAATGTCGAGCATGACCAGGAATGATTCGTGTCTTTTTCGCAGCATCAAGGCCGTTTCCTTTTTAATGATATCGCAAAAGAACCGGCGATTGGGCAATCCTGTCAGCGTATCATAATAAGCCATCTGGGCAAGGTGTTTATTGGCTTGCTCAAGGCTTTCCTGATGCTCGCTGATCTGCCGTTTCTGCAGTAAATTCGTACGGTTGTATTTCCACATTGTCACTGAAAGGAAAAAACAAACGGCAGTGATCGTAAAGCCGTTGATCAAATTGGACAGCCTGACGGCTTCGGTGTATGCTTGCATGACGAAAACAAAACTGACGTACATGCTTGTAAAAAGAAGCAGAGACAAACCGGGACGCAACAGGAAAACCATGCTCAGGATCAATGAGGAAATGATATATGGCGCTATTGGAGAGGAAAAGACAAGGTAACTGCGCAGAATACTGTACAACCCAAATGCGGCGATCATCAGAAGAGAGAGGAACTGAACAAAATATCCAAAAGCAATAGCGGTTGGATGCCGCTTTGACCATAGCGACGCTGTTAATGATGCCGCCGCACAAGCCAGAATAACCAAATAAAAATGAAGAACACTGACCAGACGCACCGGGTCTTGTATGCCTATAAAAAAAGTCAGCATTAAGACAAGAGCATATACGGCCATAGCAGCAGCGCAGAAGGGGAAGAGCCGCTTTAAGTTGACACGCATGCATTCATTGTCAATATCAGAATTGATATTGAAGCCTTTTTTAAGCACTCCTATTATCGAAAATGGCATATCATACTCCTTAAAGCCATTGGTTTAATGTATTATTTGCATACGCAATTACCGCCTTGTTCTTTTGCCCTGTACATGGCACGGTCTGCCCGGGCATACTGGCTCTCCGGCGCCGTTAAGGACGAAGAAAGCCTTGTCACGCCAAAACTTGCGGTGATATTGACAGGCTGGTTTTTGATCTTAAACCCGTGAGTTGCGATCAGCGCTCTTAAAGATTCAGCGATGACAAGTGCATCATCGAAAGCCGTCTGCGGCAAAAGAAGCACAAACTCATCGCCGCTGAGCCGGCACAATGTGTCATATCTTCGGATACTGGCAGACAAAAGTGTGCTCAGCTGCTCAAGCACACAGTCGCCTCCGGGGTGCCCGAATCTGTCGTTGATGTGTTTGAATTTGTCAAGGTCCAGCAATATCAAAGAAGACGGGTGCTTTTTTAATTGCATCAAAGCGGATTCGCGTTTTATAGCATCGTCCATATAGCGACGGTTGGGCAAATGTGTCAGCACGTCATAAAAGGAGAGCCGCTCAAGTTCTCTGTTGGAATCTTCAAGCAGCTTGAGTTGCTGTCCGATCTTAAGGCGCTGTTTATAAATCAAAGTGTTTTGCCGCCACACCATATAAGAAAGCGCCAGACCGACCACCGATGCAAACAGACCATACAGCCTGGCATGCAAAGTCTGAGCCGGGGAAGCAGAAAAGATCCCTATGGTCAGGAAAAAAGCGGTGTAGGAAAAAAATAGACGGCCAAAGCGTGATAGGGGCTTACGATGATGATCATACCCACAGTGAGAGAGACAATAAGGTAAGGCGTAATGCTTGAAGTGACAAGCTGGTCAAAAACAGCTGTTGAAACGGCCAGTGCCATCACGGAGCTTACCGATATGTATAACAGAACCATTCCCAAATGGCCGTGCATCCGATGCGCGTTGGTTTTCATGAAAAAACAGATCACAACAAAAATGACGGCTGTGAAAGTGTGTGCGAATAAAAGACCATCAAGCCATAATTGCACGGTTCTATCCGGAGAAAAATCTGAGATTAAAAAGAAAAAAATGCCCAACGTGTTGATAGCAAGAATAAAAGGGCAAATGTATCTCAGCCTTTCGATATTGACAGCCTTGTACGCATCTGCAATGCGTAAATTTTCGCTGTACGATGCTTTTACGGCATCGAAGATTCTTTTTAACATAATAACAGCCCCTTGGTACATTCATATATACCCTGCAGGCATAGATTGAAACCGGAAAATATAGAAATATATAACAATTTTTGCGGACAAAATGTGTTTGGATTGTTTATCCTGTCAGTCATGTGGTAAGATTAGAAAAAACGCGCATAAGCAGAACCGGACAGACAGGATGATGTTGCGTTAAGGGGAAGGCTGACAATGGAAAAACCAAGGGGGAAAAAGAAGATTTTCCTAAAGAACGGGAATGTCATGTACGGTTTTTCGGCGCATGCGAATAAAGCCGGGGCACGCACATCTTTATGAAAAATGATTTTTGTGACGTGATCGTGTTGGGTCTGGTTGTCATTGATGTCACTGCTGCGCCGGCAGACAGCAGAATATTTGACCGTGATAATACAGACATGGAAACGATCAGCATGGCTGTGGGAGGAGATGCCGCCAATCAGGCTGTACTGCTCGCCAAACTGGGACGGAAAGTGTCTTTAAGCTGCCGCGTCGGAGATGATGCTTTTGGCAGTTTTATCGCAAGCCAAATGCAAAAACACGGCGTGGATACTTCCCGCATCTCGGTGTCGGCTGACTCAGCGACCGGTGTTTCGATTGTTCTGGTGTCTGAGGGCGGAAAACGCTGTTTTCTTTGTAAGCGCGGCAACAACAGGGATTTTTGCAGAGCAGATCTAGATTTTTCGCATATTGCCAGAGCGCGTGCGTTATCGGTTGCCAGCCTGCTGGCACTGCCCGGCCTTGAAAATGAAGGCTTGCTCGAATTGCTCAAGACAGTAAAAAAAAGCGGTTTGCTCACATTTGCCGATGCGATGATCAGACGTAAGGATGCAAGCTTGAGTGATATCAGTGCATTTTTGCCGTACATCGATTATTTTATGCCGAGCGAAGAAGAATGCAGGCGGCTCCTATACGGTTGCTCAGTTCTTGATGCCGCGCAGTCGTTTATTGATGCCGGCGCCGCCAACGTAGTGATAAAGCAGGGAAGCAAGGGCGTTTATGCGAACTGCGCTGATTTCACCGGGCATGTGCCGGCGTTCGCCATAAAACCTAAAGATACGACGGGCAGCGGAGATGCTTTTTGTGCAGGGCTGATACACGCAAAGCTTGCGGGTGCAGGCACGCGTGAAGCGCTGAATTTTGCCTGCGCGTGCGGAGCTTTCAATGCCATGCATCTGGGCGCGGCTGGTTGCCCGATCAGTGATGATGTGATAAGTGCTTTTTTAAAAACAACGCAAAGGACGGATGGAAGCGTCACAAAAAACCCAGTAATACATCGATAACCCGAATAAAAGAAAAAGGGAAATGGTTGCCTTTGGTCGAACTATACTGCGAAGCCGGCTGCAGTACCCGGCATGATATTTTGACAATTGGCTTCGCTGTTGCAGATAAGGGTGGCGCAAATGAGAGATTATCAAAAGTACATTGATACAGATGAGATATACCTTTTCAATATCGGCGAAGCGCAGCAGGCTTATGCCACATTCGGCTGCCATTACATCTCTGAGCTTAGCGCGCATCGGTTTGTAGTTTGGGCGCCGAATGCCCGTTCGGTCAGCGTGGTGGGGGATTTTAATGGCTGGGATCCGCTCAAAAATCAAATGGAACGCAGAAACAGCGGCGTTTATGTGACTTTTATTTCTGATTTAAAGGATGGAGACGTTTATAAGTACTTTATCGTCGGGTATGACGGGCAGTCTGTTTTCAAGGCGGATCCGTTTGCGTTCCATGCGGAAGTACGTCCGGGCACGGCGTCAAAGATCTGGAGCCTTGGCTATAGCTGGCAGGATGCGGACTATATGCAGAGGCGCGCTTCAAAAAATGCGCTCGGCCAGCCGATGGCTATCTACGAAATGCACCTTGGATCATGGCGTGTCAAAGAAGGATACCGGTTCGCCAATTTGCGCGAGGTCGCCGATGAACTGAGCGTCTACCTTGACGATATGGGCTTTACGCATGTCGAGATCATGCCTGTGACAGAATACCCGCTTGACGATTCCTGGGGGTACCAGGTGACGGGCTATTACGCGGTGACCAGCCGCTACGGCATACCGCAGGATTTTATGTATTTCGTCGATAAAATGCACCAAAAAGGCATCGGCGTTATCATGGATTGGGTACCCGCGCATTTTCCCAAAGATACGCACGGGCTTGCGAAGTTTGACGGGACATGCCTATATGAACATGCCAACCCTATACAGGCCGATCATCCGCAGTGGGGAACATTGATTTTCAACTACGGCAGGCCTGAGGTCGTCAGCTTTCTGGTATCAAGTGCAATGATGTTTTTTGATTTGTACCACATTGACGGCATACGCGTGGATGCGGTCACATCCATGCTCTATTTGGACTATGCACGCAATGAAGGTGAATACGTGCCTAATGAATTCGGCGGCAACATCGATCTGAACGCAGTGGCCTTTCTGAAAAAACTCAATGCTGTTGTGCTGACACGCCATCCGGGGGTTGTGACCATCGCCGAGGAATCAACATCGTATCCTAAGATCACCAAACCGCCTTACGACGGGGGTCTGGGTTTTTCTTTCAAATGGAACATGGGGTTTATGCACGATACGCTTGCCTATATGTCGATGGACCATTATTTTCGGCAGTTCCATCATAACAAATTGTCTTTTTCCATGTGCTATGCTTTTTCAGAGAATCATATACTTCCATATTCGCATGACGAAGTCGTGCACGGGAAAAAATCTCTGCTAAATAAAATGCACGGCAGCTATGACGAAAAGTTCGCATCGCTGCGGGCGCTTTTGGGTTTTATGTATGCGCATCCCGGCAAAAAGCTTGTATTCATGGGTTGTGATATTGCCCAGTTCATAGAGTGGGATCACAGGATCGGGCTTGACTGGTTTTTGCTGGAATATGAGCGGCACCGCGAGGTGCAAAAATACCTAAAAGCGCTCAACAGGTTTTACCGCAACTGCCCGGCTTTGTACGAGATAGATGACGGATGGGACGGCTTTATGTGGCTCAATGTGGACGAAGCGCAAAAAAGCGCATTTGCGTTCATGCGCCGCTCAACAGGATCTGCGGCACAGTGCTGCGTGTGCGTTTTTAATTTTACGCCGGTGCATATAGAAGATTATTTGATCGGGATGCCGGCGCTTGGCACACTGACAGAAGTGTTTTCGAGCGATGCACTCTGTTTCGGTGGCGGCAGCAGCAAAAAAAACAATGTTAGCGTCAAGGCTTTGGGTTTTGCTGGCTTGCCCTGCAGCGCAGTCCTTTCGCTGCCGCCTTTGTCGGCTGTGTACTACGAGTTTGAAAATCAAGAAAGCGAGGTGCGTTATGATCAACAAAAAGAAATGCATTGCGATGCTGTTGGCAGGAGGACAGGGCGCTCGTCTAGGGGTGCTCACAAAAACGCGCGCCAAACCAGCCGTCCCGTACGGCGGCAAATACAAGATCATTGACTTTACGCTTTCAAATTGCACAAACTCAGGCATCGATACTGTAGGTGTTTTGACGCAGTACCAGCCGCTTGAGCTTAATTCTTATATCAGCACGGGCGCGCCGTGGGATCTTGACAGCAATACGGGCGGAGTTTACATACTGCCGCCGTATCTTAAAGCTTCGATCGGCGAATGGTATAAGGGTACCGCAAACGCCATACATCAAAATAGCGGCTTTATCGAAAAATTCAGCCCTGATTATCTGCTTGTGCTTTCCGGCGACCACATCTACAAGATGGATTACAGCGCGATGCTGCGTTACCATATCCAAACTGAGGCGGATGCAACCATAGCCGTCATTGATGTTCCGCTTGCCGAAGCATCAAGATACGGCCTGCTGCATACCGATGACACGCACCGCGTGAATTTCTTTGAGGAAAAGCCAGAAAACCCAAAAAGCACCCTGGCTTCTATGGGCGTATATATTTTCAACTGGAAGAAAGTCAAGCAGTATCTGGAAGAAGACAGCCTTGACGAAAAGTCAAGCAATGATTTTGGCAAGAACATCATACCGAAGATGCTGGCAGCAGATGAGATGGTATTTGCCTACCGCTTTGACGGCTACTGGAAGGATGTCGGTACTGTCGAGAGCCTTTGGGAAGCCAATATGGAGCTTTTAGAAAATGACAAAGGCCTTAATCTTCATGATCCGAACTGGAGAGTTTTCTCGCGCAATCCGAATCAGCCTCCGCATTACATGGGAGATGGCGCAAAGATAAAAAACAGCTTTGTGTCGGAAGGCTGCCACATATACGGCGACGTAGAGCACTGCGTGCTGTTTCCTGAAGTGACGATCGCGAAGGGCGCCTATGTCCGTGACAGCATTGTGATGCAAAACACAGTGATCAATGAAAACAGCACTGTCATCAGATCCATCATTGATGAAGATACCGTGGTCGGAGCAAAGTGTGTTATCGGAGGAGATGCAAAGATCACCGTGATCGGCCAGGGGGTCAAAATAAGAGACGGTGCTGTCATCAAGCAGGGTGAGGCCATTGAGCCTGACAGTGAGTGCATAAAAAATATTTGCCGGAAGATTGCTGGGGTAGAGATATGATAAAAGATGTATTTGCGCTGGTTTATGCCGGAGAAGAAAACCACAATCTGCGCGAGCTTGTGCTGGCACGTTCGGTGGCAGCACTGCCGGTGGGAGGGCGTTACCGTGCCATTGATTTTCATTTGTCCAACATTGTCAACAGCGGTATCCGCAACGTAGGCATCATCACGCAGAAAAACTATCAGTCGATGATGGATCATCTGGGCTCAGGCAAAGAGTGGGATTTGAGCCGCAAGACGGACGGCCTCTTTATCCTGCCGCCGTTTGACCATGCAGAGAACACAGGCATTTACCGCGGAATGACCGATGCGATTAAGGGAAACATGCCCTACATCAAGCGCGCCACGCAGCCTTACTGCCTGCTGATGGGCGTCAACGCCATTTACTCAGCAACATATTCACACATGTTCAAGCAGCATCATGAGAAAAAAGCGGATATCACGATGCTCTATACGTCAGCAAACAAGGACAGCGAACCGCGCCTTCGTGACCTGCGGCTTTTCACGGATGAAGAAGGCTGGGTCACCGAGATGGATTACAACTTTAAATACTCAAGCTCAGATAAATTAAGCCTTGATGCATTTTTGATACACAAGAGCCTGCTCGAATACCTCATTGACAGAAGCTTTGCGCACTGCAATTATGACTTTATCAGTGACGCGCTTGTCAGAAATGTGAAAAATCTGCGCATACTCGCCGTCGAACACAGCGGTTACGTCGGATGGCTTGATTCTGTAAAGGCCTTCTACCAGCTCAACCTCGATATGCTGCGTGCAGATGTTCAAAGTGATTTGTTCTATACCGGGAAACCGGTTTACACAAAAATAAAAGATGAGGCACCTGTGAAATACGGCCCGCATGCGGCGGTGAAAAACAGCCTGCTTGCAAACGGCTGCGTCATTGACGGCGAGGTAGAGGACAGCCTGCTGTTCAGGGGGGTGCATGTGGGCAAGGGCGCCAGGATCAAAGGCTGCATCATCATGCAGGAATGCGATATTGACCGCAGCTGCGAACTCGAATATGTCATCGCCGATAAAAGCTGTCATTTTCGTGAAGGCCGCCGCCTTTCAGGGGACATGACGTACCCAAGCATAATCCGCAAAGGGTCGGTGGTATAGAATTGAATAAGAAAAATGATCTGACCGGCGAAAAAAGGCTGCCTTCTGTGCTGATGACGGCAGCCGAGTGCGCGCCTTTTATTAAGACAGGCGGCCTTGCTGATGTCGTTGGCACACTTTCTCGTAAGCTGCACTCTCTGGGCTTTGATGTGCGTCTGATGCTGCCTTACCACCGCGCCATCAAAGACAGGCTCAAAGACAAGGCGGAGCATAAAAAGAGCTTTGGCATTGAGCTTGGGTGGCGTACGCAATACGCAGGCATCGAAGAGTACGACTGGGACGGTTTAACCGTCTACTTTATCGACAACGAATATTATTTCGGCCACGCCGTTTATTGCGGCGGAACGTTTGAGGGAGAGCAGTACGCGTATTTTTCGCGCGCAGTGATCGAATCTCAGCCGCTTATCGGCTTTGAACCGGATATCATCCATGTCAATGACTGGCATACCGCGATGGTGCCCATGCTGCTCAAAACGCAGTACGTACAATGCCTGCAGGGCAAGCCAAGCACAGTGCTCTCCATTCACAATATCGGCTTTCAGGGGCGGTTTGATTTTGGGTTTGTTGCTGATATGCTGGGCATAGACCCGCGTTACAATGCGCCTGAATACTTTGAACTTTTCGGCAGTGTAAACTTTCTTAAGGGCGGTATCGTTTTTGCAGACAAGATTGTGACCGTGAGCCCGTCTTATGCGCAGGAAATAAGAACACCATATTTCGGCGAAGGGCTTGACGGTGTTCTTAGAGCGCGCGCGGATGATCTTATTGGCATTTTGAACGGCATCGATACCGACGCGTATGATCCAGCGGCAGATCCGCACATTGCACAGCCCTATGATGCCGGTACTTTTACGCTCAAGCAAAAAAACAAGGAAGCGCTGATGCTTGAACTTGGCCTTAAAATCAGCAAGAAAACACCGTTGCTGTCGGTTGTCTCACGCCTCTCGCGCCAAAAAGGCATCGATCTGATCTTGCGGGTTTTCGGCGATATCATGTCGGAAGATGTCTGTTTCGTGCTGCTCGGCACGGGAGACCATGACTACGAAAACTTTTTCAGCGACGCGCAGGAACGCTGGAATAAGCGTGTGCGCAGCCTGATAAAATTTGACGAAGCGCTTGCGCACAGAATTTATGCCGCAAGCGATTTTCTACTGATGCCGTCGCAGTTTGAGCCGTGCGGCCTTGCACAGATGATAGCGCTGCGGTATGGCACGCTCCCTATCGTCCGGGAGACCGGGGGCCTTAAGGACACCGTTTTTGCATACAACGCCGATACGGGAAAGGGCAACGGGTTTACATTTGCAAATTATAATGCGCATGAGATGCTGGGCTCAGTGCGTGACGCGCTGCGCGTATACAGACAAAAAGAAGCGCTGTCTGCGCTTATCAAGAATGCCATGGCGCAGGATCTAAGCTTTGACAAAAGCGCTCATGAATATGCGGCGCTGTACCTTGAAGATCATGGCGGCACACAAAGTTGACAAATGATACGTGCATGCATAGAATAACAAAAGCTTAATATGCGGAAAAAAGAGGATATGAAATTGGCAAAAAAACAGGACCTGAGAACGCGCGTAGAAATAATAAAGGAAAGCATACAAAGCAATTTGATAAAGGGACACGGCCGCAAACCTGAAAATGCTTCCGATGAGGAAATGTTCAAAGCGGTCGCGCTGAGTCTGCGTGATATCATCCTTGACCGCTGGACGAAAGCTGACGAGCAGATCAAGGCACGCGGCCAAAAAAAGCTGTACTATCTGTCCGCCGAGTTTTTGATGGGTCGGGCCTTAGTCAACAACATGGTCAACTTATCGTTGCTTGATGATTATAAAGCAGCGCTTTTAGAGCTTGGGTATCCTTTTGAAAAGCTCGAAGAGCAGGAGAACGAAGCGGGGCTTGGCAACGGAGGGCTTGGACGTCTGGCTGCTTGTTTTCTGGATGCCCTCTCAACGCTCGGGTTTCCTGTGATCGGCTCTGGCATTCGCTATGAGTACGGAATGTTTAGGCAGCGCATCGTGGACGGGGCGCAGGTGGAAATGCCCGACGACTGGACACAAAAAGGCGTGATTTGGGATATTGAACGGCTGGATGAACAGGTTGAAGTGCGTTTTGAGGGAACAGTGGATGAACTTTGGACAGAGGATGGGCTCTCGATCGTGCATAAAGGCTATCAGAGCGTGATGGCCGTGCCTTATGACATGCCGGTGATAGGGTACGAGAGCCGCATGCCGGCCACGCTCAGGCTTTGGCGTGCCGCATGCCCTGCAGCGTTTGACCTTCATTCGTTCAACAAGGGCGACTACATGTGCATGATACAGCAGCGCGAGCTTGCTGAATCCATCTCCAAGGTGCTCTACCCGGAAGACAATCATATCGCCGGCAGGCTGCTCAGATTCAAGCAATACTATTTTCTTGCTTCTGCCACGATGCAGAGCATGGTGCGTGACCATAAAATGCGCTACGGCAGCGTGCTTACCTTGCCGGAAATGGCTGTGGTGCAGATCAATGATACGCACCCTGCGTTCGCCATACCCGAGCTGATGCGCATACTGCTGGATGAAGAAAAACTCCCTTGGGAAGAGGCTTATGATATTGTGAGCCGCATTTTCAATTACACAAATCACACGGTCATGAGCGAGGCGTTGGAAGCCTGGCCTGAACAAATTTTCAAATCGTTTTTGCCGCGGGTATATGCTATTATCAAGGCGATCAGTGACCGTTTCAACCAGATGCTTTGGCAAAAATACCCGGGCGACTGGGACAAAATATCGCGCATGTCGATTATCGCTTACGATGAGATCCGCATGGCGAACATGTGTATCGCTGTGTGCAGCACAGTCAACGGCGTTTCCCAGCTGCACGGCAATATTTTGAAAACGCGCACATTCCGTGATTTTTTCGTGATATTCCCCGGCAAGTTTACCGCCATTACCAACGGCATTACGCCGCGCCGATGGCTGGCGGTTGCGAATCCCGGGCTGACGTCCTTGCTGCGAGAGCATATCGGGAACGGCTTCTTGCTCGACTGCGGTGAATTGGAGCGCATCAAGCCGCTGACGGCGGATAGACGCTTTCTGTCCGACTTTGCAGCCGTCAAGGCGCAAAACAAAGAAAGGCTGGCGGCTTATGTTAAAAAAACGCAAGGCGCTGTGATAGATCCTTCCTCAGTTTTCGATGTACAGGCTAAACGGCTGCACGAATATAAAAGGCAGCTGCTAAAGGTACTGCAAATCATACATTTGTATAATCTCTTGACAGAGGACACGGCGTTCTCGCTGACTGTGCCGGTGACATTTTTGTTTGCGGCCAAGGCTTCTCCTGCCTACCAAAAAGCCAAGAATATAATACGGCTTATCAATGCAGTCAGCGATCTTGTAAATGGGAACACGCGCACCAAAGGTATCATAAACGTGGTGTTTTTGGAAAACTACAACGTGAGCCTCGCAGAAATACTTATTCCTGCTGCAGATATCAGCGAACAGATATCCACTGCGGGCCGCGAAGCATCGGGGACGGGCAACATGAAATTTATGCTCAACGGCGCCGTGACGCTCGGCACCATGGACGGTGCAAATGTCGAGATCTATGAACAGGTCGGCGCGGACAACATTTTTATCTTCGGCGCACGCGCAGACGAGATCGCACGCATGGAAGAAAACCGTTCATACGATCCGCTTGCGCTCATGAAAAAAAGCCCGGCGGTACAAGCGGCGGTTTCGCGCTTAAATGACGGCTCAATGCCTGCGGCTGACAAAACGCCGTTCGAAAGCATATACCATTCACTGCTTTACGGCGATTATGACCCGCCTGACAAATATTTTGTGCTGCATGATTTTTCCGAATACTGTGCTGCATTTGAAACCGTGACGGCTGCATACGCAGACCGGCCCCGCTGGTTAAAGATGGCGGCGATGAACACAGCCGGCGCCGGCTTCTTTTCGGCTGACCGTACCATATCAGAGTACAACAAGCTGATCTGGAGGCTTGGGAGTCTGTGAAAAATGCGCAAGGGCAGGTAACGCCATGCTGATCAATCTGAAAAATGAAATGATGCACGATTCCACGTTGCAGGCTTACAGGTATCCTTTCGGAGCGGTGACGACGGGCACGCCTTTAACTCTGCGCTTTCGGACACGTGCTGAGCATATCTCAAATGTTTATCTATGCTTACAAAGCGAAGCATTCCGCGAGGAATTCAGGATGTCTTACAGCGACGGTTTCTGGGAGGTGCGGATTGATGCGCCTTTAGCGCCGGATATATACTGGTATTACTTCACAGCAAACATAGAAGGCAAAACGTATTATTATGGCACGGAAGGCAAACAAAAAGGCGGGATAGGATGTGTTTATACGGAGCCGCCGCCTGCCTACCAGCTTACGGTGTACCGCAGTGATTTTTCGGTGCCCGAATGGTTCCAAAAAAGCGTGATGTACCAGATTTTCCCTGATCGTTTCAAGCGCAGCGCAGACCAGACCGTCAAACAAGGCCTTGCTTACCATAAAAGCAAAGGACGCAAAATGCTTTACCATAAAGACTGGAACGAAAAGCCGGTTTACAGGCCATTACCGGGGAAAGAGCATTTCGAGCCCTGCGATTATTTTGGCGGCACGCTCAAAGGCATCGAAGATTCGCTTGAGTATCTGAGCGGCCTTGGCATCGGGGTGATTTATCTGAACCCCATTTTCGAGGCTGCCTCCAACCACCGCTACAACACGGCAGACTATAAAAATATCGATCCGGTGCTTGGCACAAACGAAGATTTTTCCCGCCTTTGTGAAAAAGCCCAAAGCTTTGGCATCCGCATCATGCTCGACGGTGTTTTTTCGCACACGGGTTCCGACAGCATTTATTTTAACCGCGAGGGTGCTTATGCAAACGTCGGCGCGCACAACAGCCAGGATTCGCCGTATTACCGATGGTATACTTTTGAAAGCTATCCCGACAAATACAAGTGCTGGTGGGGTTTCGAATCGCTTCCAGAGGTCAACGAGAACGATGAAGACTGGCAGCGTTATATTATTATGGATGAGGACAGCGTGCTGCGCCGGTGGATCAAAAAGGGCGCGAGCGGTTATCGGCTTGATGTTGCAGACGAGCTGCCGGATCACATTCTGGAGAAGATATACCACACTGTCAAGCAGGAAGAACCAGAGGGCGTTGTTCTCGGCGAAGTCTGGGAGGACGCCACGACAAAACACAGTTACGGCGAAAAAAGGCGGTATGCGCTGGGCGGTATGCTCGATTCCGTGACCAATTATCCGCTGCGCGATGCCATCGTTGATTTTCTAAAAGGCTGCATAGATGCGATGCAGCTGCGCAGCTTCCTGATCGCGCAGGCAGGAAGCTATCCCAAACCCATGTACTATGCGCTGATGAATCTTCTGTCATCGCACGATATCGAACGCATACGCACCGCGCTGAGCACGCGGCTGAATCCGTACGAGCTTTCGCGTGAGCAGCAGGCGCTTTTTCACATCAGCAGCAGCCAGAACAAGAAGGGCGCTGGAAGACAGCTGCTGGCAGTGACGCTTCAGATGGCGCTGCCGGGCGTGCCTTGTGTGTATTACGGAGATGAAAAAGGCATGAACGGCTTTCTTGATCCATTCAACCGCGAGACATTCAAGGAAAGCCCATACGATTTGACGCAAGACCATCGCCGGCTGATCGCACTGCGCAAGGAAGCTGACGCGTTCCTTTCCGGGCACGTTGCTTTTTACGCGCCCCATGAGGACTGTATCGGGATCCTTCGATATATATCCGGCGGACGGGATGCGCTCGGCCAAGAATCGCGTGACGGCTTATATTTTGTGGTGATCAACCGTTCGGATAACCAAAGCCGGTTTGTGGTCGATTTTCTCAGCGAAACAGCGATGCTGCCGACCGAGATACAAAAAGCGCTGCGTCCCGCGCTCAGCGGGACTGCTGTATGCAAAATCACAAAAAAAGAATACAAACTGAACGATGGTTTGCTTGAAATGTCGATGGACGGCGGCACAGCCTTGTGGCTGAAATTTGGATTGACCGGCTGAGGAGAAGGCAATGGCATACAAAGAGATCTATAAAAAATGGCTAGAAGCCGCGCAAGGCGAAGAGATCCAGCAGGAGCTTATGTCCATCAAAGACGATGAGGCACAGATCAAAGAGCGCTTTTTCAGCGATCTTCCGTTTGGGACTGCGGGACTTCGCGGCATCATTGGCGCAGGCACCGCGCGGATGAACCGGTATACGGTCGGGCGCGCCACGCAGGCTTTATCGGAACATATCAATGCGCAGGGCGGTGCTGACAAAGGGATGGTCATCGCTTATGATTCCCGCCGGTACTCGCGTGAATTTGCTGAGGAAACGGCTTGCGTATTTGCGGGAAACGGCATTAAAGCCTATATATTCAAACAGCTCACCAGCGTGCCTGAGCTTTCGTTTGCCGTACGGCATCTTCGGGCTGCGGGCGGTGTCGTCATCACCGCAAGCCACAACCCCAAGGATTACAACGGCTACAAGGTGTACGCTGCTTACGGCGGTCAGCTTGGGCCGGAGGAAAGCCTTGCTGTGATGGAACGCATACAGATGGTGGACGCATTCGGGGGCATCAAAAGCATATCTTTCGATGAGGGTGTCGCGCAGGGGCGTATTATGCAAATCGGCGAGGAGATCGATGAAAGCTACAAAGAAAGCCTGATCTCGCTGTGCGGCAATGAGGAAGCCGCTGGATTGACAGTGGTCTACACACCGTTGCACGGAGCCGGGCTGCGTACGGTTCAAAGTATTTTTCCGGCTGCAGGTATACGGGATCTGCATGTCGTTGAGGAGCAAAGCGCGCCGGACGGGCTGTTCCCGACGGTCAAATCACCCAATCCCGAAGACCACGATGCCATGCAGATGGCCATAAGCCTTGCGAAGCAAGTCAAGGCGGACATTGCCATCGGTACTGACCCGGATGCCGACCGTATGGGTGCGGCGGCCCGTGATCAAGACGGCAATTACCGCATGCTTTCGGGCAACCAGATAGGTTGTATACTGATCGCTTATCTGCTTGAAAAACGCAAAGCCGAGGGGAAACTTTCGCCCGCAGATTACATCATCAAATCTTTTGTGTCGACCACGCTGGCTGATGCGATTGCGGCGCATTACGGTATCGTGTGCCATACAGTGCTCACCGGCTTTCGCTTTATTTCTGAGATCATCACCCAGAATGAAAACACAGGGGCTGAATTCATATTCGGCTTTGAGGAGAGTTACGGCTTTCTTGCCGGCAACGATGTGCGTGACAAGGACGGTGTGATGGCGGCGCTGCTTCTTTGCAAGGCTGCGCAGCATTATAAAGCCAAAGGCAGCGAACTGCGAGATGTTTTGAACGCGCTTAACGCACAATACGGTTTTTATACCGAGAGCGTGAGAAATATCGCATTTGCCGGGCTTGACGGCATGGAGCGCATGGCAGCCATCATGGCAACACTGCGAAAGATCAATGACAAAAACATCGGCGGGCTGCAGCTTGAGTACACGGAAGATTATTTGAGCGGGATGCGCACAGCTGCAGACGGTACGCAGACAGCCATCAATCTGCCAAAAACCAATGCCGTCAAGTATGTTCTGGAAGGCGGAGCATGGGCATGTGTGCGCCCTTCGGGGACGGAACCCAAAATAAAGCTCTATTTTGCATCATGCGCAAGCAGCGAACAAGAAGCGCAGCGGCAGATGGAAAACATGAGAGCGTATTTTGACAAGCTGATATAGAAACATGGTAAAGTATAAGCGGCACATTATACCGCGTGTTTTTCCTCAGTAGGCGCTGAAAAATGAGAAATGCCGAAAAATCGTTAGCTTTTGATTAGCTAAGATTTTTTATCATCAAGCAGCTATGAAAAACAAAGAAATAACAGATTACTCGTATATCTTGTACCCTGCTAGCAGAATCGCTTCGGCAGACATCTGTGATCTGGGCATAAAAAGGCACCTCACACAGGCTTTAATAGAGATAGATGTCACAAAGGCGCGTGAAATGATCCGTGAGCACAAAAAGCGCCGCAAAATACTATCATTTACCGCCTGGCTTATTAAGTGTATCGGTTGTGTTTGTGAAGAATACAAAATCATTCATGGGATAAAAAAAGGCAAAAGAAGAGTTGCCGTTTTTGATGATGTGGATATTTCTATTCTGGTTGAAAAAGAGGTGCAGGGGGAAAGTGTGCCTTTGCCTTATGTGATCAGAAAAGCGAATGAAAAAGGCATATCAGACATCTACCTGGAAATAAAAAATGCCCAGCAGCAGCCGATAGGGGACGAAGGGGATTACGTGCTGGGCGGTGGCCCAAAAGCGTTTGCCATGAAAGCATATTATGCTATGCCTGGGTTTATAAGAAGGCTGTTTATCAAAAGGATGATGCTCAGCCCAAAGCTTGCAAAAAAACATATGGGAACCGTTGTGGTGACGTCACTTGGCATGATGGGCCGTTTCAACGGCTGGTTTATCCCGATCAGTATCCATCCCGTTTCGTTTGCGATCGGTTCCATTGTAAAAAAACCGGGAGTTATAGATGGCGTTATTGCGATAAGAGAGTATCTTTTTGTCACAGCGCTTGTCGACCATGGCGTCATAGATGGCGCACATGCGGCGAGAGCGCTCGCCAGACTGATCGATTTACTGGAAAATGGACATGGACTTTGATAGACAAGAGGCAGCATAAGCCTATTACCCGCAAAAAATCGTATGTTGACAAAACCACTGCGATTTGTTATTATTTAACGTAATAAAAGCGTTGATGGAGACAGGCCTAGCGCAATGCGCATAAAAGAGAGCCGGGTATGGTGAAAACCGGCAGCGAGGCGTCAGGCGAATCCCTCCGGAGCTGCGTGTCGAACCAAGTAGACATAGCCGGGTGATGCCGTTATACATTATGGCTTGATAGAGCCTTTAAGTGGCCTTTTATGAAGGCAAGCTAGAGTGGTACCGCGAAGTTGAAAACAACTGCGTCTCTTCGTTATTAAATGGAGGAGTATGCGGTTTTTTTATATCATGAACGAAACTCGCTAAAGAACAAATCTAAAGCAAGGGAGTAACCAGAATGCAGCAAGAACGCGTGATCTCTTTTATCGTTTGCAACCAGCCCGGCGTGCTGTGCCGCGTGGCCGGGCTTATCAGCCGCCGCGGATTCAACATCGAGAGCTTAACCGTCGGGGTGACAAGCAACCCGGCTTTATCGCGTATCACCATTGTGATGTATGCAGATGATGCGGTCATCGAGCAGGTGGTCAAACAAATAGACAAGCTTCTTGATGTCAAAGCCATCAAAGAGATTCCTGCCGACAACGGTATTTTCCGTGAAATCGCACTGATAAAGCTTGGCACGAGAGGCCTAAGCAAAAAAGAAATGATGAAAGATATTGAAATCTGCAAGGGTGTTGTGCTTGATATCGGCGAAGAGTCAGTCACTGTTCAGCTTACAGGACGGATCGACCATATCAATCAAAGTGTTGAACTCTTTAAAAAGTATTACATCATCGAACTTGCACGCACAGGCATGGTTGCGCTTGAGAGCGGTGATGCGCAGCTTTACAACAGCCGTAAGGCAGCCATGCAGAAAATATAATATACGCTTGAAAAGCCAAAACAAACCTATTGAAGGAGTAGACGAAAATGTCAAAAAAAATTGAGATATTTGATTCGACTTTGCGCGACGGCGCACAGGCGAGGGGAATCAACTATTCGCTGTCTGACAAACTGCAAATGCTGTTCCTTCTCGACAGCTTGGGTTTTGACTATATAGAGGCAGGAAACCCTGCCTCTAACCCGAAAGAGCGCCAGTTTTTTGAAGAAGCTGAAAAAGTCAAGCTTTCTCATGCAAAGCTTGTGGCTTTCGGCAGCACACGGCGAAAAAACACCGATGTCAAAAGCGATGCAGGCGTTGCGGCGTTGATGGAAGCAAAAACGCAGGCTGTTGCGGTTTTCGGCAAGGCCTGGGATCTGCATGCCACCGAAGTTTTAGGTACCACGCTAGATGAAAACTTGAGCATGATATATGATACGCTTAAGCTGTTAAAAGACAGCGGCAGGGAAGTTATTTTTGATGCGGAGCATTATTATGATGGTTACAAGGCCAATCCTGGCTACGCGCTCGAAGTGCTCAAAACCGCGTGCCGCGCAGGCGCGGAGTCCATCGTGCTCTGTGATACCAACGGAGGCGCGATGCAGCATGAGTTTGAAGAAGCCACAAAAGCTGCGCTGCAGGTGATTGACAAAAAGCTGGGCGTGCACGTGCACAACGATACAGAACTGGCTGTTGCAAGTACCATTCTTGGCGTCCGCCTTGGCGCGTGCCATGTGCAGGGCACATTATTAGGATACGGCGAACGCTGCGGAAACGCACGGCTTTCATCTATCATTCCCAACCTTCAGCTGAAAATGGGGTATGATTGCATCGGCGGTAATATCAAAAAGCTCTACGCTGTTTGCCGGGAAGCCGCAGAGATCACCAACCTGGCTTTCGATGAAACGCTGCCGTACGTGGGACGCAATGCTTTTGCGCACAAAGGTGGAATGCACATCGACGGTTTATGCAAAGCGGAGGGTTCTTTTGAACATACTGACCCGTCCGCGGTGGGCAACAGCCGTGAGTTTCTGCTTTCCGAAGTGGCGGGAAGAAGCGCGCTGACAGAAAAACTCAAAACCGAGTTTCCTGATCTGGCGGCTGACAAGGCGCGCGTGAGCAAAATGATGGAAACATTAAAAGAGCTTGAGAGCGAGGGCTATAGTTTTGAAGGCGCCGAATCAAGCTTCAAGCTTTTCGTGTTAAAGCAATTGGGGCTGCATAAGCAAAGATTTTCGCTTGTGCACTTTAAAGTCAGCGACGAGCCAACACACGAAAATTCATTCGGTGCGTATGCTGTCGTCAAGGTGCACGTGGACGGCCAGACTCGTATGGCTGCAGCAGAAGGCAACGGCCCGGTGAATGCGCTCGACAAAGCATTGCGGGAAGCGCTCGGTTCATTCTTCCCTGCGCTTTTGGGCGTGACGCTGACCGACTACAAGGTGCGGGTGCTCAATACGGATGCCGCGACAGCCGCCAAAGTGCGTGTTGTCATCGAATCGAGCAACGGCTCCGGTTTTTGGCGCACGATGGGCGTGTCCACAGACGTGATTGAGGCAAGCCTTTTTGCACTGATAGATTCCATTGATCATTTATTGCTGGAAAACGGGGCAAATGAAAAAAGCCGGCCGGCATGGCACACGCCATTCAGCAATTACTGATCGGCTTAAGCAGAACAGGAAGTCTGCTGTATTATTGAAAAAAATTCTGATTCTATAGAGTTTCTGGAGGCGAAAGATGATAAGTGACAGCGTAAAAAAGGGCGCGGACAGAGCGCCGCACAGGTCTTTGTTCAAGGCTATGGGCTATACGGACGAGGAGATCGCCCGTCCTCTTGTAGCCATTGTCAACGCCAAGAACGACATCGTACCCGGCCATATACACCTTGACACGATCGCGCAGGCGGTGGCTGACGGTATCAGGATGGCCGGGGGAACACCGATGATGTTTCCAGCCATCGGCATATGCGACGGCATTGCGATGGGGCATGCGGGCATGCGCTTTTCGCTTGCATCGCGTGAACTCATTGCCGACTCCATTGAGTCTATGGTGATGGCGCATGGATTTGATGCTGTCGCTTTCGTCCCCAATTGTGACAAAATCGTACCCGGCATGCTGATGGCGGCGGGGCGCATCAACCGCCCTTCCATATTCATCAGCGGAGGGCCTATGCTGCCGGGCAAGGATATAGAGGGCAACGATGCGAGCTTAACGCAGATATTTGAAGCGGTCGGCGCATACAGTGCAGGGAAGATACCGGAGAGCGATCTTGACAAGCTTGAGGATTCTGTGTGTCCCGGCTGCGGATCGTGTGCGGGCATGTTTACCGCCAACAGCATGAACTGCCTGTGTGAAGCGCTCGGCATGGCGCTCAGCGGCAACGGTACCATTGCGGCTGTTCACGGCGCGCGTATCCGCCTCGCAAAACAGGCGGGGATGCAGCTGATGCGTCTGTTTGAGCAAAATATCTGTCCGCGCGATATTATGACGCAGACGGCTTTTGAGAACGGGCTGACGCTGGATATGGCGCTGGGATGTTCGACCAATTCGATACTTCATTTACCAGCGGTGGCGCATGAATGCGGTATCGCGCTTGACCTTTCGCTCGTCGATGCCATAAGCAAACGCACGCCCAATCTTTGTAAACTTGCGCCTGCGAGTCGCACGCATATTTCCGATTTGCATGACGCCGGAGGTGTCTATGCGGTCTTGAACGAACTTTATAAAAACGGCCTTATCAATGGCAGCGCCCAATGTGTTGCGGGAAAAACGATCGGTGAAGCCATACAAAACGCGGCCATCAAGGATCCGTCGGTCATCAAGAGCGTCAGCGCGCCGTATTCTAAAGAAGGCGGTATCGCTGTGCTGCGCGGCAATATTGCACCGGGCGGTTCCGTCGTCAAACAATCAGCTGTTGCGCCAGAAATGATGAAACACAGCGGCCCTGCGCGTGTGTTTGACAGCGAGGAAGAGGCTATAAAAGCCATATACGCGGGCAAAATAAATGACGGCGATGTTGTGGTCATACGCTATGAGGGCCCTTCGGGCGGGCCGGGCATGCGAGAAATGCTATCGCCCACTTCCGCGATCGCAGGTATCGGTAAGGATAAAACAGTGGCGCTGATCACAGACGGGCGGTTCAGCGGTGCGACGCGCGGAGCGGCTATTGGCCATGTTTCTCCCGAAGCGCAGGCAGGCGGCGCCATTGCTGTGATAGAGGAGGGCGAGACGATAGAAATAGATATTCCCGGGCGACGTCTCTCGCTTGCAGTGAAGCAGGAAGAAATTGACATTAGACTCAATAGATTAGAAAAAAGAGAGCCCTCCGTGAAAAGCGGCTGGCTATTTAGGTATGCGCGGCTTGTGTCCTCGGCAGACAAGGGTGCGATACTCGAATAAAGGGGGAAATTCAATGCAACTGACAGGTGTACAGATCATCATGGAATGCCTCAAGCGCGAGGGCATCGATACCGTCTTTGGCTATCCGGGCGGCAAGGTCATCAAGCTGTATGATGCGCTCTACGATGAAAGGGATGCCATACGCCATATTGAGACGGCGCATGAACAGGGCGCCACACACGCGGCCGACGGTTATGCGCGTGCAACAGGCAAGGTCGGCGTCGTGATCGCGACATCGGGGCCTGGCTCAACCAATCTGGTGACAGGGCTTGCAACGGCCTATATGGACTCGATCCCTATGGTGGCCATTACAGGCAACGTGCCCGCAAGCCTTCTTGGCACGGATAGCTTTCAGGAAGTGGATATCATGGGCGTTTCGATGCCCATCACCAAACACAACTATCAGATACAGGATGTGACGCGTATTTCCGACATATTCCGCGAAGCGTTCGCCTTTGCCAAAAGCGGCAGGCCGGGGCCGGTGCTTATCGACATCACCAGCGATACGTTTACCCAAACATGCGAATACACCCCGCCGGAAGGCAAACTCAACATGCAGTGCAAACTCTCCGACATACCGCTTGACCAGATCAAGGAGATGGTGGCGCAGGCTGAGCGGCCTGTGATACTGGCAGGCGGCGGTGTTGTGCTATCGGGCGCGGCGGATGAGCTTTTTGAATTGGCTGAGCGGATCGATGCCCCGGTGGCATGCACATTGATGGGTATCAGTTCATTCCCTTCAAAGCATCAGCTTTATATGGGCATGGTCGGGATGCACGGCACCAAGGCGGCCAACATGGCGCTGCAAAGCTGCGACCTATTGATCGTTCTTGGCGCGCGTTTTTCCGACAGGGTGACGGGCGATTCGAGCAAATTTGCGTCACACGCCAAAATCATCCATGTGGATATCGATGCGTCAGAGGTCAACAAAAACATCCCCACGCATGTGCACATTATACAGGACATCAAAACAGCGCTTACATGCTTTGGCGGACTGCTGCCAGAAAAGAAGCATCCGCAGTGGGTCAAGAGTGTCGGCGATTGGAAAGCGGAGAACGAAGCGCATATCCCTAAAAACCATTTGCCGAAAAGCATCATGGAAACGATCGGCAGCTGCTTGTCTGAGGATGCCATCATCGCGACCGATGTGGGGCAGCACCAGATGTGGACGGCGCAGTATTATCCTTTTAAAAAGCACGATAAGTTTGTCACATCGGGCGGGCTTGGTACGATGGGTTACGGCCTCGGCGCATCCATCGGTTCGCAAACCTCCAGCCCCGAAAAGCGCGTGATACATATCACGGGCGACGGAAGTTTCCGCATGAACCTTAATGAGATGGCCACGACGATGCGTTACGGGCTGCCCGTGATCACAGTGCTGCTCGACAACAACACGCTCGGCATGGTGCGCCAATGGCAGACGCTGTTTTTTGATAAGCGCCATTCCGAGACGACGCTGCCTCCGCTCAATTTCTGTGCGATCGCTGAGGGTTTTGGTTACTTTGCGCAAAAAGTGGCCAATGCGGATGAGTTTAAAACTGCGTTTCTTGCCGCGCTTGAAAAACGCGCGCCCTCGTTGATACACTGTATTATCAATCAGGATGAAATGGTGCTGCCTATGGTTGCGCCGGGAGCCTCGATAGATAAAATCGTGATGAGCTATTCATAAAAAGAAGCACATTTAAAAAGCCGCCGACGGGCGGCTTTTTTGAATAGATCGCCATGCGATTGGTTTGTTTCAGAAATGTAAAAACTGAAAAAATTTATGGAGTTTTTATTAAAATATGATACAATGTTAGTCAGCTGAAAAATGTGGTGGTTTGGGGAGCTAAGGAGTGAGCAATATTAAAAAATATACATTCATAGTCGCTTTGATTTTTTTTGTCTGTTTTCTGTTTGGCTGTTCCGAAGAAGCTTTTTCGCCGAACGGGCAGGAAGGGCTTTTTATTAATGAAGTTGTATCCAGCAATGCCTATTCATTGGTGGATGATGATTTGGGGGCGCCCGACTGGATCGAGATCTACAACGGCACATCATCTTCCATCGCTTTAAAAGGTTACGGTTTATCGGACAATGTCAACCAGCCATACAAGTGGACGTTTCCCGATATCAGAATAGCGCCGGGAGAGTATCTTGTCGTTTACGCGACGACCCAGATTGAAGGCGCAGCGGCTGAAAAAAACGCGCTCTGCACGGGGTTCAAACTGTCAAGATCAGGTGAAACGGTCTTGCTGACCGATCCTAGCAGCAGCATAGTGCAGGAACTTAACATCCCTGAGTTGCTCACGGATATCAGCTGGGGAAGAAACGCACTTGGAGAATACTGTTACTTCCTGCAGCCGACACCCGGTGAAAAAAATGATGATGAGGGCATCTACAGCCTAGACGAGATCGTTCAGGCTATTGATACGGGCGCTGTACGCATCAATGAAATCATGGCGGACAACAGCTCTTTTATTGCCGACAGTGACGGTGAGTATTTTGGCTGGGTCGAACTGCTTAATACCTCTGATGAAACAGTATCCTTAGGCGGCTACTATTTATCCGACAATGCTTCAAGAAGCACGAAGTGGCAGTTCCCGGATTTGGAAATCAAACCCGGAGAACTTCTGATCGTATATCTGTCGGGGAAAGACCGAAGGGACGGTGAGCTGCACACGAGTTTTAAACTCGGCAGCGGAGAGAACGGATTGTGGTTTGCCAACCCCACAGGCGCGCTGGAAGACCGTGTTCAATGGCAGAATGCGCCTCCGGCAGACTTTTCTCTGGGGCGTGACAACAGCGGTGACTTTAAGTACTTCGGGCTGCCGACGCCCGGCGAGCCAAATGGCGACTTCGGGCTTGATTCTCTTGAGTACAAGACGGCCGATGCGTCAAACAGCATTAGGATCAATGAGTTTTTGATCAATAATAAGTATTCAAGGATAGATGAAGACGGCGACAGAAATCCGTGGGTCGAAATTTATAACGCCTCTGCGCAGGCTGCTAACATGAATGCTTTTGTCTTATCGGACAACGAATCAAACCCCACAAAATGGCGTTTTCCTGAATTAACGCTTGGGCCGGGAGAATATTTGGTCGTCATCATGTCAGGCAAAAACAAAAGCGCTGCCGATGGGGAACTGCACACGGGTTTTCGGCTTTCGGGTAACGATACCGAACTGATGCTGACGAATTTGGAAACATTGGAAAGCGAAGTCATCCCGCTGCCGGAAGCCATGATAGATCTTGATAATGTATCCTATGGCAGAGCATTGAGCGACCCGTCGCAATGGGAATTCTTTGCGCAGCCGACGCCCGGCCAGGAGAACACCACAAAGGGTTTTGAAGACATTCTCAACGTCTCGTTTTTTGACAAAGACGGGGTTTACATCAACGAGGTGGCTGCCGTGACGCCGGCCAAATCGGGCAGGCTTGACTGGATAGAGATCGCCAACGGAGGTGCAGAATCCGTCAATCTCAAGGGTTACTTCTTAAGCGACAGCATCAATGATCCCCACAAATGGGAGCTGCCCGAAACAAAAATTTCAGCCGGCGGCTATGCGGTTATCAATGCTTCGAGCAAAAAAACGCAGCAGAAAAGCGGCGTTGCAGATTTCGGCATCTCTTACGCTGGAGAAAAACTGATCCTTTCCTCGCCGGACGGCCATATGCTTGACATCTTCGAATCGGGCGTCTTGCGGCCTGATGTCACGAGCGGACGCGCCATCGGAGACGATTCTGGTGAGCGCGTTTTTTTCAGTACGCCCACGCCGGGCAAAGCCAACAGCAGCGATATCCTGTCGGCGTATACCGCGAAGCCCGTCTTTTCAAAGCCGGGAGGCTATGCCAGCGGCACGCTTGAAATTTCCATCACGTGCGAAACACCGGGTGCACGGATATTCTATACACTGGACGGCTCAAAACCGACGCGGTCTTCAAATGAGTACACACAACCCATAGAACTGAAAAACACAGTTGTTGTCAAGGCCATTGCTTTTTCTGACGGGCTGCTCGAGAGCGACATGACAGTAGCGACGTATCTATTCGAAAAAGAACACGCCGTGCCTGTGGTGTGCCTTTCGGGCAAACAAAGCGATATCTCGGCGTTCTACAGAGTGACCGACGTTTGGACGACTGTTGAGAGAGAAGCTTACGTGGAGTATTATGAGAATGACGGAAAGCTCGGGATCGCGTTTCCTGCAGGGCTTCGCATCTCCGGACAGTCGACGCGTTCTGCCGGGCAAAAATCGATCAACATGAATCTGCGCGGCGGCTACGGCCAGAGCGAGATCACGTATCCATTTTTCAAAGACTTTGAACATGTAACCTTCCGCTCGCTGAGGCTGAGGAACTCAGGCCAGGACAGGGTGGCAGCGCGTATACGCGATGCATATTGTTCTATGGCCGTGCGGGATATGAATCTTGACTATGCGGAATCAAGATTCGTCGCGGTCTATATTAACGGGGAATACTGGGGTTTGTATGACTTAAAAGAAAATCAGAACGATCAGTATTACGCTTACCGGCACAACACGGATGAAGACAATATCACACGCATCAAGCGCAACCAATACCCCCTTTCAGGCACCTCCGCAGATATCAGAGCTGTCCGTGCGTTTGCGCGGTCTAAGAACATGAACAACGAAGATGTTTTTGCGCAATTCTGCGAAATGGTGGATGCGGACAGCGCGATGGACTATATTATCGCGCAGACGTATTTTTGTAATTCAGACATGTTCAATCAAAAGTATGGGGGTGCTCAGGATTATGCGTTCAAATGGCGGTTCTTGTTCTTTGACCTTGACTGGGGCATGAAACACACAGACAGAAATATCATCAGCGCCTATTTTCGGCGAAGCGGCGTTCCGTCTGCTGACGGCACTTTGACCAACATGGATATCCAGTATGCGCTGCTTTCCAACCCCGGCTGGAAGGAAGCCTTTATTGAGCGTTATGCACACCATTTGAACACCACGTTCAAAAAGGAAAAACTGCTTGCGCTTTTTGACGAGATGGTTGCCGAAATGGAGCCCGAAATGGAGCGTCATATCGCCAGATGGCGTGCGCCAAGCTCAATGAGCGCGTGGAGAAGCCATATCAAAGATGTGCGGCACTTCCTGGAGGTCAGGACAAGAAACGTCAAGCAGCATTTGAAAAGAGAATTCAATCTTTCAAACGAAAGGATGAAGGAGCTTTTCCCTGACGATTAATGATAAACGGTCAAAAAAAGCCATAAATCAAAAAGAGCTTCCGCGCGGAAGCTCTTTTTTACCGGGATATTATATGTGCGTTGCGCCTTCATCAAGTGCCATCTCGTTGACAGCGACAAGGTGCGCCTTTTTGGCTCCGAAAGCTTCTGTGATCAGTTCCATGATGTTTTCTTTTGACACAGTCTGAGAAGAAGCGATATATGCGCCAAGCATCACCATGTTGGCAACGCGCGTGTTGCCAAGGCCGGCAGCGATCTCGTTAGCCGGAATGTAATAAACGGTGATATCTGTGCGTGAGGCTTTCTTTTCGATCAGCGAGGAGTTAATAAACAGTTTGCCGCCCGGCTTTAAATAGCTTTCAAATTTATCAAGGGAAGGCTTGTTCATCACGATGGCAGCATCCGCCTCGGTCACGATAGGAGAGCCGACTGGCTCGTTGGAAATAATCACGCTGCAGTTTGCTGTCCCGCCGCGCATTTCAGGCCCATAAGAAGGAAGCCATGAAACGTTTTTACCTTCATTCATACCGGCGTGTGCGATCATTTCGCCGATAAGCAGTGCGCCCTGTCCGCCGAAGCCCGCGATGATGATCTCGTTTGTCATGGTTTTAAGCCTCCTTGAAAACGCCCAGCGGGTAGTAGGGTATCATATTTTGTTTGAGCCAGCCGAGCGCCTCAGCAGGGCTCAACCCCCAGTTGGTCGGGCAGGTGGAAAGCAGTTCGACCATTGAAAAACCTTTGCCTGCCATTTGTGTTTCAAAGGCCTTCCGGATGGCTTTTTTTGCTTTGTTGATATGCGGCACATCATGCAGGGAGACACGCTCGATATAGGCTGCGCCGTCCAAGGTGGAGAGCATTTCGGCAACACGCACGGGGTAGCCGCAGTGGCTCGCATCGCGGCCGAAAGGAGAAGTGGTCGTTTTCTGGCCCACAAGCGTGGTGGGCGCCATCTGGCCGCTCGTCATGCCGTATATGGCGTTGTTGATAAATATGGCGGTGATCTTCTCGCCGCGCGCCGCAGCGTGTACGATCTCGGCCGCACCGATGGAAGCTAAATCCCCGTCGCCCTGATATGTGAACAACAGGTTTTCGGGGTGCACCCTTTTGGCTCCGGTGGCGACAGCAGGCGCACGTCCGTGAGCCGCCTGATAAACATCGATGTTGAAGTACTTATATGCAAAAACCGCACAGCCCACCGGGACGACCCCGACAGCGCGTTCCTGCATGCCCATCTCTTCGATGCACTCGGCCACAAGACGGTGTGCGATGCCGTGTGTACAGCCCGGGCAGTAATGGAATGGCACATCAGTGATGACAGGGGTTTTGCTGAAGACAACGGCCATATTATATGCCCTCCTTAATCGACAAAAGTTTGTCTGTGATCATGGCAGGAGTGGGAACGACGCCGCCTGTGGTTCCGATAAAATGTACGGGACGCTGCCCGTTGACGGCAAGCCGGACATCGTCCACCATTTGCCCCATACTCATTTCCGCAGCGAGGAACGCTTTGCAGCTTTTCGCAGCGTCGGCAATCGGCTGCGAAGGGAACGGCCAGACGGTGACGGGACGTATCAATCCGGCTTTGATGCAGTGGTCACGCCGCGCCTTGACGATGGCATTGCGCACAATGCGGGCTGTGGTGCCGTATGCCACGATACAGATTTCCGCGTCATCCATCATAAACGTTTCATAACGCGTTTCGTTTTTCTCTATTTCCCGGTAAATGCCCGCAAGACGGCTGCAGACTGCGTTCATCTCCTCGGCATCGATATAAAGCGAGTTGATGATCGCTCGCGGCCTCGTTCCGTCATGACCTGTTGCTGCCCATGTTTTTTCTGGCAGATTACGTTTCTTGGGTTTGCTGAATTCGACGGGTTCCATCATCTGGCCTATCATACCGTCGCCCAGTATCAGCACCGGCACCCGGTAGAAGTCGGAGACCTCAAAACCCTCCATCACGCAGTCGGCGGCTTCCTGTACAGAGCTTGGCGCGTAAACGATGACGCGGTAATCACCGTGCCCGCCGCCTTTGACAGACTGGTAATAGTCCGATTGTGCAGGAAGTATGCCGCCAAGGCCGGGTCCGCTGCGCACAATGTTGACGATCACGCAGGGAAGCTCCGCGCATGCCAGGTAGCTGATGCCTTCCTGTTTTAAGCTGATACCCGGAGAAGACGAGGACGTCATCACGCGTGCTCCGGCGCCTGCCGCACCGTAAACCATATTGATGGCAGAAACCTCCGATTCAGCCTGAAGAAAAGTACCGCCTACTTCGGGCAGACGGCGCGCCATGTATTCGGGAATCTGGTTCTGAGGCGTGATCGGATAACCAAAAAAATACCGGCATCCGGCTTGAACGGCCGCCTCTGCGATCGCCTCATTGCCTTTCATAAATTTTTTAGCCATAGTTGCCACCTTATCAAATATTAAGCCGAAAGGCTTTCATTATCTCTCCACGATCAGCACAAAATCAGGACACATCTTGGCGCAGTTCGCGCAGCCCGTGCATTTTTCCATCTCCGTGATTTCCACAGGATAGTAACCACGGCTATTGATATGTGTTTTTGACAGCAAAACGATGCCTTTGGGGCATGCTGTGACACAAAGGCCGCAGCCTTTGCAGGCGTCTTCGTCTATCTTTACTTTTGCCACTGTTTGTTTCCCCTTAAAACCGTAATAGAAAATATCCGATAAAGGATAACACATAAAAGAGAATAAAGTCAACGCAATGAAGATGGGCTTTAGTGTTTTGTAACACAGACGTAAATATTATGACAGTATTGTTATATGTTGCTGTCAATCCATTTCCACGATGCGGTAACGGTATATGGAGCCGCCGTGTATTTTGAGCGCAAGCGGCTTTTTATCGGCATTCAAAGGATCCATGCAAACATAGTCACCGTCTTTTGCGCCGAGGATTAGCACCCAGTGCTGGCAGCCTGTGCCGCGGTATTTGACTTTCACGATAGGCAGAAACCCTTGTGACACGGCTTCTTCCAGTGCGGCCGCATCCACATAGGACGAAGCTGTGAAACGTACCCCGGGAAAAACACGCGGGATATTGTTCCACAGCACCTCGCCTTCGCTGTTGTAGACGCCATATTCGGAAAACGCCGCATTGAGCCTGCCGGGGTCGGTGTCAATGCCCTGCGCGGCAAGAGAAGAAGCGATGCAGCTTATCAGGCAGCCCGATCCGGACATTTTAAAACGTGATCCGCCGAGCGCGTCGTCTGTCCATCTTTGATCGTTCTGCAAAAAGTATTCAACTTGCGTGATGGCATGGTCCGTTTGCGGTGTGATGCTGACAGGCGTATCTGCAGCACGCCATGCCGCGCGCCATGCAAACAGGCCAACGGCAAGAGCAACGATCACTCCTGCGAAAAAAAAAGGTTTTCGCACGCTCTGCTCCTCTCTGAAATTATACATAATATAACAGTTGAAAAGCCTTAAAGTCAACCGCGGAGAAAGCACAGCGGGCATTGTGAACTTTTTTTGACCGACAGCACTTGTGAGCGTTTGCAGGTTGCCTTGCGTGTGTGCGGGTGGTAGAATGATACAGTATGATTAAAAACCAAGCCATTATTTGATAAAGGGGAAACTATGGGCCTGTTAAAAAGCGTTTTGGGCACAAGCAACGAGTCAAGGCTTAAGAAAATACGCAAACTGGCAGATACGGTGGAAACACTCGAAGAGGATTTTGCCGTGCTTTCTGACAATGCGTTGGCTGCCAAGACGGCAGAATATAAAAAAAGGCATCAGGAAGGCGAAAACCTTGACGACTTGCTGCCGGAGGTGTTCGCGCAGGTGCGGGAGGCTTCAAAACGAGTGCTCGGCATGCGCCATTTTTATGTGCAGCTTATCGGCGGCATCGTGCTGCACCAGGGCAGGATCGCGGAAATGAAAACCGGCGAAGGCAAAACGCTGGCAGCAACGCTTGCCGTCTGCCTCAATGCGCTGACCGGAAAAGGCGTCCATGTCGTGACCGTCAACGATTATCTGGCAAAAAGAGACTCGGAGTGGATGGGCAAGCTTTACAACTTCTTAGGCTATTCGGTCGGCCTGGTGATACATGGCATCCCTGCGGAGTTACGCCGTGAAAGCTACGCGTCTGATATCGTTTACGGCACCAACAATGAGTTTGGGTTTGATTATCTGCGCGACAACATGGTGATACAAAAAGAACGTATGGTACAACGAGACCTGAGTTTTGCCGTTGTGGACGAGGTGGACAGCATACTCATCGATGAAGCGCGCACGCCGCTGATCATCTCGGGGGCGGGCGATAAAAGCACCGATCTTTACGCCACGGTCGACCGTTTTGTCAAAAAGCTCAGGGTCGAAGAAGATTTTACAATAGACGAGAAACTCAAAGCGACGAACCTTTCAGAGCAGGGTATCGCCAAAGCGGAAAAAGCCTTTGGTTTAGAAAACCTCTCTGACATAGAAAATACCGAACTCAACCACCACATCAATCAGGCGCTCAAGGCCAACAGCATCATGAAGCGCGATATCGACTATGTCGTTAAAGACGGGCAGGTCATCATCGTTGATGAATTTACAGGCCGGCTGATGATGGGAAGGCGCTATTCTGACGGCCTGCACCAGGCCATAGAAGCTAAAGAAAACGTGCGTGTTGAGCGTGAGACGCGCACGCTGGCCACCATCACATTCCAGAATTATTTCCGTATGTATGAGAAGCTCTCCGGCATGACAGGAACGGCAAAAACGGAAGAAGATGAGTTTCAGGGCATATACAGCCTTGATGTCGTACAGATACCCACCAACATGCCGATGATACGCGAAGACCATAACGACGTGATCTATGCCACTGAAGACGGCAAGTTCCGCGCTGTGGTCGAAGAGATCCGCCGCGTGCATGAGACAGGCCGGCCGGTGCTCGTGGGCACGGTTTCCGTTGAAAAATCCGAGAGGCTTTCAGGCATGCTCAGCCGCGTCGGTATCAAGCACAACGTGTTGAACGCCAAACATCATGAAAAAGAAGCGCTGATCATCGCACAGGCAGGCAAAAAGGGCACCGTGACCATTGCGACCAACATGGCCGGACGCGGTACCGATATCATTCTCGGGGGCAACCCGGATTTTTCCGCACGTGCTGACATGCGGGTGGAGAACTTTACGGAAGAACTCATTGAGCAGGCTGTGAGCCATGCGCCGACGGACGATGAGGACATCAAAAGAGCGCGCGCCCGTTATGCACAGCTGCTTGACAAACATAAAAAATCGATGCAGATAGAACATAACGAAGTGGTCTCTCTCGGAGGGCTGCATATCGTGGGCACTGAGCGGCATGAATCGCGCCGCATAGACAACCAGCTGCGCGGACGCAGCGGACGCCAGGGAGATCCCGGGTCTTCCGTGTTCTTTCTTTCGCTGGGCGATGACCTGATGCGCCTTTTTGGCGGCGAGCGTGTGCAGGGCTTTATCAGTGCGGTCAACAAGAACGACGACATACCCATAGCCGCCGGGCTGCTGACAAGGCAGATCGAAGCGGCGCAAAAGCGTATCGAGTACAGGAACTTTGAAATCAGGAAGACCGTGCTTCAGTACGATGATGTGATGAACAAACAAAGGGAGCTTATATATTCTCAGCGGCGCATGGTACTGACCGGCGAAGATGTACGCCAGAACATCATGGATATGCTCGAGACACTGATCGACGAAGTACTGCCCGTTTACTGCCCCGAAGGCGTTTATCCCGAAGAATGGGACATTGATGCGCTCACGGAGTACTGCAGGAAGCTGTTTTTGCCCAGAGAACACCGACTGTTCAAACCCGCAGAGATAGAAGACTTAACGCACAAAAAGGCAAGAGAAGCTATATTGTCGATGGCTCTTGAGGCGTATGAGCGCAAAGAGCGAGAAATAGAGCAGGGCGGCCAGAGCATGCGCGAGATCGAGCGTATCATACTGCTGCGCGTGGTTGACCAGAAATGGATGGCGCATATCGACGCCATGGATCAGCTGCGTCAGGGTATAGGCTTGCGTGCCTACGGCCAGCGGGATCCTATCATTGAATACCGGCGTGAAGGCTTTGACATGTTTGAGGAAATGATCAGGGACATCCAGCAGGATACGCTGATGATGCTTTATCATGTGAAACTGACATCGCGTACGCCGCGCATGGAAGCGCCGAAACCCGTGGAAGTGCGCCCAAAGGCCGTTGATTCGAGCGGGCACAAGCTCGGGCGGAATGCGCCTTGCCCATGCGGCAGCGGCAAAAAATACAAGAATTGCTGTGCACAGGCGCAGTAGGTGAGAATATGATCCATACAGACGAAGCCAAACAAACATTATCCGAGATACGAATACTTGCCCAAGAGGCTGAAACGGCGCTGGGCATTGATGCACTCACCAAGGAGATAACCGGCCTGAAACAAAAAATGGAGGCGCCGGGCTTTTGGGATGACATCAAGGAAGCGCACAAAGTCAACAAGAAGATCAAACCCATCGAAGACAAGCTTGAGCAGTACGGGAAACTTTCATCACGCCTTGCGGATGCGGGTGCGCTTTTAGAGCTCGTTGAGGAAACAGGAGATACGGATATGGGGGAGGAACTTGTCCTTGAGCTTTCGGCATTGAAAAAAGATGTCTCGGAGCTGCGGTTAAAAGCGCTGCTGCGCGGTGAATATGACGCGAATGGCGCGATACTTTCTCTGCACGCGGGTGCGGGGGGCACCGAAGCGCAGGACTGGGTGGAGATGCTCCACCGCATGTACACACGCTGGTGCGAGCGCAAAAAATACAGCATGCGTGTGCTTGATTATCTTGCGGGTGATGAGGCAGGCATCAAAAGTGTCACGATGGAGGTGCAGGGCCTTAATGCTTACGGATATCTCAAAGCGGAAAAGGGCGTACACCGGCTTGTGCGCATTTCCCCTTTTGATTCGTCGGCGCGCCGGCACACATCTTTTGCGTCGCTGGATGTAATGCCGCTGCTCGATGAGGATGAAGCTGATATAGAGATCAACCCTGACGAGCTGAGGATCGATACATACCGTGCGTCGGGCGCGGGCGGGCAGCATGTCAACAAAACGGAATCCGCCGTGCGCATCACGCACATCCCGACGGGGATCGTCGTGCAGTGCCAGAATGAACGTTCGCAGATCCAAAACCGCGAAACATCCATGCGCATGCTCAAAGCCAAACTGATAGAAAAACGCGAAAGCGAAAAGATGCAGGAGATACAACAGATCAAAGGCGAAATGAAGAAGATCGAATGGGGCAGCCAGATCCGCTCATATGTGTTTCATCCCTACAGCATGGTCAAAGACCACCGCACCGGCGAGGAAACGGGCAACGTGAATGCTGTGATGGACGGCGAGATAGACGGATTCATCAATGCCTATCTTGCGGGGCATTAGGCTCATGGCGATTGCTTGAAAAACCCATGCCGTGTCTTCGGACTTTATGATATCAAAACCAGATGCCGCATAGATAGATGACCAACGGTATGGTAAAAGTGCACAAAAGTGTCGTCGTAAAAACCACCTGTGCCGCAAAATCTGGCTCGTTGCCGAACTGGCCCGCAATGATGGCCGAGTTGACGGCGGTCGGCGTTGATATGCCAATGATCAGAGCCTGCGCGAGAAGCCCCTCTATGCCGAGAAGCAGGGCGATCCCGAAACCGGCCAACGGCGCGGCGGTTACTTTTATCAAACTCACAGCCAAGACTTTTTTTATAGAACCCCCCGGACGAACCTCAGCGAGCTGCACCCCCAACGTGATCAGCGCAAACGCGATGAAAGCATTCGATATTTGTGAAAGAGGCGCCAAAACGGGCTGCGGCACCTCAAAACCGGCTATTTTGATAACAGTGATCAAAGCTATGACATAAATTGCAGGCATTTTCAGCATGTTTTTCAAAGCCGCTTTACGCGAAGCGCTTCCGGCGCTGGCATAAAAAACGCCAAATGTGTTTGAAGTGATATTCTGGGTCACCACGATGAACATCTGGGAGGCGGCTGCGACCGGATGGCCTTTGAAGACCAGCTCGATCAATGGAATACCGTAGTTACCCGTGTTTAAAAGCACCATAGAATTGATAAACGCATTTCTTATGCTTTTTGTATAACCTGCCAAAACGGAAACCACAAGAGCCACAATGTACATAACAGCCTGAAGCAGCAGAACGAATGGGATCACAATGAAAAAGGCATCCAGAGATTCAATTTGATAAAAACGGACAAATATCATCACGGGTATCAAAAGGTAAACCACAAGGCGTGAAAACGTCCTCACATCTGTTTTAAATATTTTCTGGAAAATGAAACCTGCAGCAATCAGTATAAGGATTGGAAGCAAAATGTTCGTAATTATGAAAATAAACTCCTGCATATGACGCTCTCCTTTGATGCTGCCTGCATTATAACACCAAATGTCTGCCTGATGCTATAAATATTCCTTAATTGCAGAAGATATCAGGCGGTTGCGGCTCGGATACATAATTGAGAGTATACATGGCAGGCTGTCTGCATATTTATTATGTGTACGCCAAAGCAAAGGAGCAAGAGCCATGTATATTGAGGAACAAAAAGAGAGGCTGGTTAACAAAGCGCCCCACAAGGTCGTGATCGATTCGCGCGGCAAGATCGTAGTCACAGCCGTTGAAGATGTTGACAGCTTCAATGAGAACGAGGTCATCCTGCTGACCAATCACGGTTTTATGACCGTCACGGGAGAGGATCTGCATATCAGCAAACTCAACCTGGAGGACGGTACGCTGGTTGTGGACGGAAAGATCCAAAGTGTGGATTACGCCGACCACGAGGCGGAAAGGTCAAAACGGGGCGTATTCTCGAAGATGTTCAAGTAGGTGCGCGTGATGGAAACGACCGCGCCGCAGCCTTTTATCTTCCTGATCACCATTTACGGCGGTTTGATCGCCGGCCTTATTTATGATATCTACCGCGCCATAAGGAAAGCGCTGCAGGCTGGCCGTTTTGTAACGGCCGTTCTAGATACGCTTTTCATACTGACACTCGGAATGATCGTCACAGCCGTGCTCTACGCAGCCAATTTCGGCGAGCTCAGGCTGTACACCTTTGTGGGCCTTGTGCTGGGTTTTGCATTGTACATGTCCGGCTTATCGCCGCTTATTGCATACATTGTGCATAAGATCAGAAAGCGATTTAAAATCCGCAAAACACAAAAATGAAATTTATGGGAATATTTAAAGGGAATAGACATACTGGCGTCGAATATAATATTGCGTTTAATTGAGCAAAATGTGTTTATTTATTGATTATACGAGATGAAAGATCATCCGGTGTGGTTTTGTGAGGGGGAACGATGAAAAAAAGAAAGATCAAATTTCGGTTCAAGCTTATGCTGCTGGCCATGTTTTTGGTCTATACAGGCGTGTCCATTTATATTCAGCAAACGCACATCTCTGAACTGCAGATACAGCAAGAAGTTTTGCAGGAACGTTATCAGGAAGCACAAACTCAGCTTAACAGGCTCAAACATAAGAGTGAATACATGGGCACAAGCAAATATATAGAAAATACGGCGCGCGAAAAGCTCGGCCTGGTTTACGAGGACGAGCTTATCATCACGACACAAGAATAATATCAATTTAGTATCAAATAAGCAAAAACCGCATAATGATCAGAAAACGATGTAATGATGATCCTTGAATTGACCACTTTTATATTCTTGGAGACGATAATATTATCAAGCTCTGAGTAATCGATCTCGTTTCTTGCGTAATCATAGTATTTTGTATCTTTGGTATTCACAACGGTATAGCCGTCAAACGACGAAAACTCACTAAAAGCCGCATTGAAGTCGCCCATCAGTATTTTGTACTTGTTTTTGTCCTTATTCATGATTTCGAGCACCTTGGCGAATTGTTTTTTCCTTAATGCAGCTGAGTTATAAGAAAAATGTGTGTTATACAAAGACACTTTTTTTCCGTCGATTTTAACGACTGCTTTTTGCAGGATGCGCTTTTCATAACCGCCGCTGTCAAGCGTGAATGTTTCAACGTCTCTGAATTTGTAGCGTGAAATCAAGCCGTTGCCGTACTGTCCGCCGTCGGAATAATTGATGCTCGGCGAAAGCAGGGTATAGCGCATGTTTCTTGTTTTCAGGCTTGCAAGGTTATCGATGATACTGGCAGCGGACAGTTTCTGGTACGCTTCCTGTATGCCCATGATGTCGGGCTGCTGATCATAAACGAGCCGCCCCTGCATCAACAGCTTTTTGTTGCCGCGCTTGATGTTCCATGTCCCGACCGTGAGTATGTTTCTCGAGATATAGAGCGAGTATCTGATTTCTCCGTCAAGGGCGATCCGGACGGTCTTCATGCCGGCGGAAGGAATATCGATCGTATAGCTGCTTTTACCGCTTTTGTTGATATTGACGTTGACCCCGCTGTTGGCTTTGACTTTAATCGTTACGCTTGGCGCAGTCGCTTTGATGACATAGCCGTATTCGTTGGGTGAGAACGAAGGGTAAAGCGTTCCGCCCGTGACAGTGAGGCCGGAAAGCTGATTGTCTTTGACCACCGGCTCTATATCCATGAAATCCTTGCTGATATAAGCGGTTTTTCCTTGAAACTCCACCTTGTACCAGCCGTCAATAAACGTATCAAAAGGCAGGATGGTCAGTTCTGTGCCTTTATCGGCGATACCGATGATCTCGGATTTGGTGCTGGGCTCGCTTCGGACATTGACATTATTCTTGCAGTTGACGATCGTACCGATGTAATCAACGTTATATCCGTCCATAGAAGCGTCAAGGCGGATAAACACCCTGTTGATATAACCTGTTTTGCCGTCGTACCTGACCTGATGCCATTGTGCATCAACATTGGTCTTAAGTATCTGTACAAAGGTGCCGCGGTCTAATTTGCCGATCATTTCAGATTCAGTATCCGGCCCTTTGCGGAAGGCAACGTCGGTACCGATGATCTGGCCGCTGTTTTTGACGAGTGCGGTGGGTATTTCTGTAGCCGCCGGAGTATCCGCAGGTTCGGCAGTGGGTTCGGGTGTGATATCGGGCGGAGTTGTAGGTGCGGGCGTTGCAAAGGGCGTAGGTTCAGACGCAGGCAAAGGCATATCGGCCGTATTCTCTAAAGCCGTAACTGCGGTTGAATGCGGATCATCCGGCTCTGCGACAGAATGTGACTGTGCCGGGGCAGCACAGCCTGTCAGCAGCGCGAATATGAAGATGAAGATGATTGAAACAGCCTTGCGCATGATGAAACCTCATTATGATATCTTTTTTGCATGATCATTACCACATTTATGCAGTTATATACATATATTCTTGCCATGATTATAACACAACAATCAGCCAGTGTGAAATATCGCGTTGTTTTAACGTTGGCATATGCTGTTTTGATGACGCCGATTCTCCGTTATGGTATGATAGCATTCGATTGGGGGAGAGCTTTATGAAACGTTACGCGGTGGTGGATATCGGGACAAACTCGGCGCGGCTGATGGTGGCGCACACTAAGGGGCGAAGCGTCGTCGCGGATCACAAGACGCTGCGGCTCGTTCGGGTGGGTGAAGGCATGACGAGCCAAAGGCGCATCACGCAGGATGCCATGCAGCGCACAGCCAAGGCGCTTTTAGGGTTTTTAAGTATAAGTGATACATTTAACGTGGATGCTTTTTACTGCTTCGCGACCAGCGCGGTGCGTGATGCGCAAAACAGCGCGGAATTTTCAGAATACATCCGCAGGGAATGCGGACTGAAAATAGATATCATATCCGGCGAACGCGAAGCGCTGCTTGGGTTCGCAGGAAGCATTGAAGGCAGGGGCGGCATGTTCGATATCGGAGGCGGAAGCACGGAAGTCATGGCCGGCAGCCTTGATCATATCAGCTTTCAGCAAAGCTTTGATATCGGCACTGTGCGCTGTCTGCAGATGTTCCCGGGCGCAGACGATGCCGACCAGAAGGCTTTCCTTCCTGCGCATGAACTGGCCGCGCATACTTTTAAAAATATTCCGAAGGCAAAAGGGTTTACATATACAGCCATAGGGGGCACAGCGACAGCGCTCGCAGCGATTGATCTTAGGCTCTTTGAGTACGATGCAGGCAAGATACACGGCCATGTGCTGAGCCTTGAAAAAGCCGAATCGATATGCAGCAGCCTCAAACGGCAAACCGCACAGCAGCGGGCAGAGCGTTTTTTTCTCGAAAAGTACAAGGCGGACGTGATCGTATTTGGCGCGATCCTTTTTGCTGAGTTTATAAAAGCTGCCGATGCGCCGCATGTTATCATCAGCGACAGCGACAATCTGGAGGGCTATTTGAAATTCAAACTCGGGCTGGTTTAAACAAGGCCGGTTTTTTGTTGGTATTTCGCGACGGTCTCGCGGTCGAGCGTGTATTTTCTGATAAAAAACAAAGCCAGCACAAAACAAATGAAGAAGCCGACAGGCAGTATCAGCCCAAGCCTTATGTAAACTGAGCGCGGCTGTACGATATCGGAACTGAAGCGGATGATATCCAGCAGGAAACCTACGAAAAGCACGGAAAGCGATTGCGAGAGCTTAAACATAAACGTGGCACAGCCGTAAAATACGCCTTCTTTGCGTGTTCCTGTATAGTAGGCGTCTTTATCGATGGTGTCTGAGATCATGGAATAAGGCAGCGCAATGCTTCCCCCGATCGAGAGGCCCATCAGCATGGCGAGTGGAAGCACGATAAGATAATGATCGGAGATCCATTCGCTTAAAAACACGCCGGCAGCAAACAGCACTGAGACTGCAAGATTGATGTAAAGGCATAAAAGCATTGCGCGGCACTTTTCAGTTTTCTTTGCGATATACGCCCACACGGGCTGTGCGACAAGCGCCATCAAAAACAAGGCACCGAAAACAACGGCAATCTGTCTGTTGCCAAAACCGAATGTGTATGTGAATACATGCATGCCTATGGCGCCGACGATGCCCATGGCCATGTTGACAAATAAAAGCCCGATGCTCACGTTGCGAAAATCAGCACACTTTAAAGCCTGGGCAGTTTCTTTGAACACACCGATAACAGGGTTTTTTCTTTTCTTGATGACAGCGGCGGCATGGCGCATGCCGCGTGTCAGGAAAATACAGACTGCGGCGCTGGCCAGCGTGATGGCAGTACCGGTTAAGCCTAAGTTCTCATAAGCCAAGGGATTGAGCTGGCCGTTCGGAAACTCAGGCGTGGGTCGGAAAAACACGGCCATACCTACGATGGCAGGGAACATAAACCCCAGAAAAAAGAAAGCGGTCCTGAAAGACTGAATGGTCGTGCGTTCGTTATAATCAGTGGAAAGCTCAGCACCGAGCGCGAGATAAGGGGTTGTATATACTGTGGAAAAAGTTTTGAACAACAGCAGCAATACGCCCAGCCACAACGATTTTGCGGCTTTTGGAAGCGCGGGGTCGATGCGCCATAATAAAAAATTGCACAGAGCCAGACCGACAGCGCCTATCAAGACGTAAAAGAGCCTTCTGCCGAACAAAACCCTTGGGTTTGTATGATCCGAAATATAGCCCATGACAGGGTCGGTGAAAGCGTCCCAGACCGTGCTGGCAGATATGAGAAGCCCCGTCAAAAGGCCGCTGATCCCGAGAACAGCGGTCGAATAGAACACAAGACAAGCAGACATGAGCTGAAACGGTATGCCGTATGAGAGTGTGCCGATCCCATATCCAAGCTGTGTCTTGAGCGGCAGCTTATTGTTTTCACAGGCCATAGTGAGACAGCTCCCTTATTGTGTGAGTGTGCGGCCCTCTGCACTTGCTTTTTTTGCCCGCAGTTTTTTATTGGCCGCTATGCCCGCAAGGCACAGAGCCGAATAGACAGCGAAGACACCAAATGTGACGATGTAAAGCCAATATTTATTCTCGACCCAGGCTGCTGTAGGCAGCGCGATGATCATCATCAAAGGGATGCCGATGATCATGGCAAAGCCGCTGCCCAGGACAAGGCTCTCAGGCACGCTTGTTTTGCCTTCGGGATCCACTTCTTTAAGAAGCGCCATGGCTGTGACGATGGTGCCTGTCCACATACCGTAAAGCCCGATGGCATGTTCCATCTGTTCTTCTCGGTAGAGCCACTTGGCCATTTTAGCGGAATAAATCATCGTGAAAACGCCGCCGACAACAGCCAGTATCAGCACGGGTACGATATACTGGCCGAGCACAGTCAGCGACACCGCGCAGACGGAAGCCACGATCATGATATCAAAAGCGGCTGAGGATATACGCTGCAGCAGGTAGTTGTCCGCATAGTCCGCACGTACGATGTTCTTTTTGTATAGCACATTAAGAATAGCCCTTGCGCCCATGGCGATCAGTGTGCCGAACATGAACTGAAAGCCCCAGAATATCGGCATGATCGTATTGCCGGGGCCAAGCAGCGCTTCAAGGCCTTTGAGAAAAAGGAACGTCAGCAGATAACATATGCCGATCAGCACGACCTGTATGGTCAGATCGTCAAGATACAAGGTGATCGGCACCCGTCCGGTGTGCTCCTGAACATCCGGGGATGCGTCTGATGTGGTTTCAACAAACTCTTTCGGTTTGGCTTTTTTGTATTGCCTGCGCAGTATGTACATATATGGTATGCCGCCGATGACAGCCCAAAGAAAGCCAAACGTCGCCATGGAAAGGCCGATATTGCCGCCGTTTTCCAGAGCCTTGGATGCGGGATTTAACAGCTCAAACGCCTGTCCGGTCGCAAATGCCTGGCCGGGGCCCTGCGCGAAAGAGAGCGGCAGCAGCAGCCCGAAATTCGGAAAAAGCTGCGGCATCACGGTAAAGAAAAGCAGAAGCGTGATACCAAGGCCAAGCGCCGCCTGCCAGATGTAAGTATTAACGATGGCAAAACCGGTATTCGTGATATTTTCAGAGGTTTTTCTTTTGCGTTTTTTGAGTGCCATGGCAATAAAACCTATAGCCATGAAGTGATAAACCATGTCTTCAAGCGTGTGCCTGTTAAAAGGCACCCATCCGAGCACCTCGGGGCCGAGAACAAGGCCGACAAGGCCGCCGAACAGCGCTGTGGGCACAAGATGCCGTTTGAAAAACGGGATGTTTGATTTGATGATCAGCGATACACCGAGCAGCGCGAGAAGAAAGGCAAATTGGAGTACTGTATCCCAGTTTTGTTGACCGCTCATAATGATCCTCCTTGTTGTTAAATGTCCGTGTGCTTAGCAAACGCAAGCGCACAGCTCCACTTATAGGCTGAAACACGGTTCTCTTCAAAATTTATCCGGTAATCCTTCTTATGATACCGAAACTCCACGTGGCTTTTAAAGCCAACGGAGATCCCAGATAGCTCTTTGGTGCGAAAAGCATGGCGGCCCACATGGAGCGAGCCGGAGCAGAGCGTTATTGTGCCGCTCTCTGCCAGTGTGTAAGGCGCGTTATGTGTTTCGGCGAAGAAAAGGCGGGCACCCTCATCAGATAAAAGGACATCATGGCTGGCCTTAAGCGCAAATTGCCTTTTCATCTCATCTTGCTGCCAAGCATTGAGCTCGCTTGCCGACCGGGCAGGGCCGCAGCCTGCAGGATGAAAGAAACCATAGATATCGAGCCTGTTTTCCGCACCGCACGAAAGGCACCAAATACGATCGGAAGACGAATCCATCGCGCCGATACGCAGGCAGGCCGGGCAGACAAAAAGCAGACGCTCAAAGCCCGCGCAAAGCGCTTTTCCCTTAAACGGTATGTGCCGGATACGCTGCCAATCGCCTTCGTCATGCTCAAGCGCATCAGATACGGTTTGATGGATCTGTTTGAGCGACGGTTTGTCGCCTATGTCGAAAAGCTTGAAGACCTCTGCTTCAATAAGCCCGTGTCTTTTAGTATCAGCCCAGCGCGGCTCAGAAAGATAAGCGCCTTTAAAACGCACTGCATAGACGGGTATGCGCAAAACCTGTATCAGCCGAAAAGTCGCATTTTCAAAAGGCCTTGTTTTGCCATCCCAGCTGCGCATGCCTTCAGGAAAGATGCCTATGGCGCTGCCCTGCGAGACAAGATGCATGATCTGACGTATGGCCCTGCTGTCGCTGGTATGCTTGCGTATAGGTATATATCCGGCAAAGTGAAGAATCCGGCTCAAAGCTTTGTGGCGAAAAACCGTGTCGGTCACCACAAATCGTATAAGGCGGGGGGAAAGGCACTGCAGGAACAGGCCGTCAAAATTGTTGGTGTGGTTGCCGAGTATCAGGAAAGCGCCTTTTTGGGGGAGCGCAGCGTTGCATTTGCTGACAAGCCGGTAACGTACACGCACATACAAGCCGATCGTCGCCTTGAAAAGGCAAAGCATTATGAACAAAATAGATTTTTTTATAATGCCGGTCATGGTGTTTTTCAAAGCAAGGCTCCTGTCATTGATCGTTGTGCGCTCATAAAAAATAGAAACTGCGACGATGCTTGATGCTGAAAAGTCTCGATGCAGCAAACGCCAAAAAGGACAAACCATTTGCCTTTCACGCACCATTATAACACTATTTATATGGTTAGATAAATATAAAAAACGCAGAAAAAAACAGAGCGCCAGTGTATGACGCTCCGTCTGCACACAACCTATTTGCCAAAAGCATCCTTGAAAGCTTTACCGGGCTTGAAGGCCGGCGAACTGGATGCAGGTATATCGATCTGCGCACCTGTAGCCGGATTAACGCCTTTTCTTGCTGCTCTTTGCCGAAGCTCAAAAGCTCCGAACCCAGTCCATTGTACTTTATCACCTTTGTTGAGTGCATCGGTGACAACACTGACCAGAGCAGACAAACAGGCATCCGTATCCTTTTTTGACAGGCTCGCTTTTTGTGCAACGGCCTCTATCAGTTCTGATTTGTTCATTCGTGGAACCTCCTGATCATATATTGGTTTATTGAAAAACGTTTACAAAGTTGAGGGCTCAGCCGCATTTTTCAGTGACCTTAACGGCTTTTGCTTATTCCTGCTTGGCCTGCTCCCAAAGCGCATCAAGCGTTTGTATGCCGCATGCAGTCATGTCTATGTTTTTTGCCCGGGCAAGCTGCTCGACCTTTGAAAAGCGTGCAATGAACTTATCTGACGCCTTCTGCAAGGCTGTTTCGGGCTCAATACCGAGAAGACGCACCACATTGACGGCCGCAAAAAGCAGATCGCCGCATTCCTCTGCCAGGCTGACTTGGTCAGTGCTGCCCAGCACTTCGGATATTTCCTCGTGCAGCTTTTCTACGGCTTGTCCGACATCTGAAAAGTCAAAGCCCACATGCGCTGCCTTGTGCTGAATCTTGCCGCTGCGCATCAGCGCGGGCATGCTGCGGGGCACGCTGCTGAGCACTTCGGCTTGCGAACGCTGCCCTTTTTCGTCTTTTTTTATCTGTTCCCAGTTGCTGATCACAGCCTCTGGTGTCTTTGCATCAGCATTGCCGAATATATGTGTGTGGCGCGATATCATTTTTTCACATATGGCTGTAGTGATATCCGTGTCGTCAAAGCGGCCTTGCTGCTGAGCGATCCTTGCATGAAATACGACCTGCAGCAACACATCGCCGAGCTCGTCACAGAGCGCGTCCGCATCGCCTGAGTCTATGGCATCAAGAACCTCATAGCCTTCTTCAATAAGATAGCGCTTTAAGCTGGCATGGGTTTGCTCTTTGTCCCAGGGGCAGCCGTCCTGTGAACGCAGCCTTTCCATCACAGATATAAGGTCATCGAAGGTGAAACGCTTTTTAAGCTCCAGCGGATCCGGCGGCAAGACTATGCTAGTATAATACCCGTATGATGCCTCTGCGTCAAGAAGAGATAGTGGAATATTTTTCCCGGAATGTTTTCTTATGTCCGTCAGAAAAACAATATAAGCGTCGCCGTAAAAACGCGCGAGCTTAATTTTAAGATCTGAAGCGGCAAGGCGCGAATCAATCTCATTGATGACAAGGGTCATGCTGGTGTCGGCAGCTTTTGAGAAAGAAGCCGCTGAATATGTGGCAACGCCTTGTATCGCGTCGGCTGCACCGGCTGCAAAAGCTGCGCATAGAGCCGGATCGCCCGAAGGCATGACTGATACCGTGCCGCCGGCCTGCCGGAAGCGTGCGGCCGCAGCTGCTGCGATTTGATTGGCGCAGATATCGCCGAGCGTTACAAAAAGCATCCCATCTTCAAGAAGAAGCGCACAGGCATTCTCGATAAGCTTATCAAAATCCTCCGCGCTTTCATACAGGCTGTCCAGCGATTGATACGCCAAACCCGTGTGCTCTAATGAACCAAGATCAGTCTGCAGAACAACAGTCTTTGCTTTGCGGGCGGCTTCCAAAACACTGCAGCACAGCTTGCCGTTTGCGTCCATACTGCCTATCGTAAGATGCATGTCAATGCCTCCAAAAACCAAGCTTGTTTGCAAAACGGATCAAATGTCCGCCGCCGGGGATATACGCCATGTCTGTTTTTTTGAGAGAACCCGTGAAAAACAGCATCATCACATAAACGCACATCGCAGACACAATACAGATCAGCGTGGCTTTGGTGTTTCCGAGCCCCGGCTCAAGTGAGCGGTACATGAAGAAAACCACAGCGCCCATAGCTGCTGTCGAAACAACGGGCATCAGCAACCCTGAAAAGACAGGGATCCTTGCTTTGGTGATCTTGATGACTGATGCCAAATTGAGCAAAGCGGCAATACCGTAGCAGGCCGCCGTGCCGATCGCCGCGCCATTGACATTGACAGCAGGGATGCGTATCAGCACGATACTCAGAATGATTTTGACAACGACGCCGATAGAAAGGTTGATAAGCGGGACAGACGGGCGCCCGGCGCCCTGAAGCACGCCCGTCATCGTTTGCAGCATTGTTAAGAACAGCACACCGACGGACAGAGTTTGCAAAAGCTGAGTGCCTACGGCGATCTCATCTGCAGACAGGCCTCTTGAATACAACAGCGTCAATATCGGCTGGGCAAGCAGATACATGCCTATGGCGCTCGGCAAACCGACCAGCAACGCAAGCTTGAAGCCCATCGCTGAACGCGTTCCTGCCAGGAGTTCATTCTTTTTCGCGCGCGCCTCAGAGATGGCGGGCACAAGGCTCATGCAAAGCGCGAGCGAAAACACGGCCGGCATGTTGATCAGTGTGTTGACAGCGCCGGTCAGCACCCCAAAGCTGGCCTGGGGCGATAAAGGGTTGAACGCCGAATAATCGATTGCCGACATAGTGTTGGTGACGATAGCGGTATCGATAAAGTTGACGATAGGCATGAGGCATGCTCCCAGAGTAATAGGCAGCGCGATCCTTATCAGCTCTTTGGCTAAGGAACGCTGTGCGCCGGGAAGTGCGCTTGGCGCGTTACGGTTAAGCTGCTTGATGCTGTTTTTTTTGCGGTTATAAATGAAGACGATGATCAAAAGCGCACAGATCTCAGATATGGTCACGCCGAGCAGCGCGCCAGCTGCGCCGTATGCCACGCCGTGCTTCACCCAAAGCGAAGCGAGCAACAGCCCGGCGCCAAGCTTGACAGCCTGCTCGACAAGCTGTGTGACGGCGGTAGGGGTCATCATTTGCAGGCCCTGAAAATAGCCTCTATATGCCGAAAGTATGGACACAAAAAACAAAGACGGCGCGATCATCACAAGTGAAAGCTGTGCGGAGGGGATCTTCACCGCGTCTGCGATCAGGCCGGATAAAGCCAGCATCAAAATTGTGGTTCCGATACCGAAGAACAAAAGCAGCTTGAACGCTGTCTTAAAGGTTTTGTGAGCGCCGCGGTAATCCCCGAGGGTCACGCGCTCTGACACCATTTTGGATATGGCTGCAGGAAGGCCGGCAGAGGATATCACCAGCAGCGTGGCATACACAGGATAAGCCACCTGATAATTGGCCATGCCTTCTGCGCCGATGATATTTGTGAGCGGAATGCGGAATATTGCGCCGATGATCTTGACGACCAACCCAGCACCGCCCAGTATCGCGGCACCTTTTACAAAACTCTTTGCTCCCTTTGTCATTTTTCCCCCCATCTGAATCAGAGACTTGCTGTAATTACCAAAGCATTATATTATAAATCTTTGTGTTTGCCAATATTCCCTGCTTTTTCGGTTTGGCCTTAAAAAATAACAGCAAGCCTTGCCGGTTGCCCGGCTGTTGATTATAATGGTTTTTGAATGAAAGAGAGGGGCCAATGCAGATAAACATCGTTCTCGTTGAGCCACAGATACCCGCCAATACGGGAAATATCGCGCGCACCTGCGCAGTGACGGGCGCTAAGCTGCATCTTGTTGAGCCGCTCGGCTTTGACATATCAGACAAACAGTTAAAGCGCGCAGGGCTTGATTACTGGGCGCAATTGCATGTGGTTGTACATAAGGATCTTGATGCTTTTTTTAAAGCCACAAACGGAAATTATTATTATTTCTCGACAAAAGCGCAGAGAGGTTATCATGAAATAACCTATGAGGATGATTGCTACCTGCTTTTCGGAAAAGAAACCAAAGGGCTGCCTGAGCAGCTCATATTTTCGAACCCATCGCGTGCCTTAAGGATACCGATGAGGCACGGACTTAGGTCTCTTAACCTTTCCAATTCCGTGAGTATCATTGTTTACGAGATTTTGCGTCAGAAAAATTTTCCGGGCATGGCGTAATATTATTATGTGCCGTCAAAAAGCAGTCTGCATAAAAAAGCAGCGCCGCTCTGGCAGAAAGTTAACGGCACAGCCCTATTTTTGGCTTGATTTTTCCTCTTTTTTGGAATAGAATGATTCGGTGCAATTATAGTCATTGCAGTGCGCGGTTTTCTGCGCTGTGCAATTGTTGTCAATACATATAGGTTGAAGGAGTTATTATACATGGGAAAAAAGACGGTCAAGGACATTGATGTCGCCGGCAAAAAGGTGCTTGTCAGGGTCGATTTTAATGTGCCGCTCAATGACAAACGTGAAGTGACTGATGACACAAGGATCATCGCAGCGATGCCGACGATAGAATACCTTCTTGAGCAGGGGGCAAAAGTGATCCTTTGTTCGCATCTTGGAAGGCCGAAAGGTGAGTTTAAAACTGAATTCTCACTCAAACCGGTGGCGGCGCGGCTTGAGAAAATATGCGGACGCAAGGTCAGTTTTGCGCAAGATGTGGTCGGGCCTTCCGCAAAGGCGGCTGTGGAACAAATCAAAGAAGGGGAGATCGTGCTTCTTGAAAATGTGCGCTTTCATAAAGAAGAAACAGCGAATGATGCTGAATTTTCCAAAAAGCTTGCGTCTTATGCTGATGTTTTCGTCAATGATGCCTTTGGCACATGCCACAGAGCACACGCGTCTACCACGGGTGTTGCGGCTTACATCCCGGCTGTTGCCGGTTTTTTGATTGGCAAAGAACTTGAAATATTGGGAGAGGCTATCAACAATCCTGTCCGCCCGTTCATGGCTATTCTTGGCGGAGCCAAAGTATCAGATAAGATCGGCGTGATCGATAATCTGATCGACAAGGTCGATGTCATACTGATCGGCGGCGGCATGGCTTTTACTTTCGATAAAGCAAAAGGGCTTGAAGTCGGCGATTCTCTTGTGGATGAAGAGAATATCGACCTCGCACGCGGCCTTATTGAAAAAGCAGCGGCCAAGGGCGTGGATTTTTTTCTGCCTGTTGATACGATTGTGGCGGATAAGTTTGATGCGAATGCCAAAACGCAAGTTGTGCCCACCGAAGCCATACCTGCCGGATGGATGGGGCTTGACATTGGCCCGGCAACGCGCATGCTGTATGCGGACAAGATCCGTATTGCCAAGACGATCTTCTGGAACGGCCCGATGGGCGTATTCGAAATGCCCGCTTTTTCGGAAGGCACCAAAATGGTGGCAAAAGCCATGGCGGAGTCTGAAGCCATCACGATCATTGGCGGAGGGGACAGCGCAGCGGCCGTGAAACAGCTGGGTTTTGCTGACGCCATGACGCACATATCCACGGGCGGCGGCGCGAGCCTTGAACTGCTCGAGGGCAAGGAGCTCCCCGGCGTGGCGGCACTTGAAGATAAATAGATGAATCTTTTGTACTATGGGGGCTGCTCTTAAAACATGAGTAGCCCTTTAAAAATATTGTGAAAAATGGAGGTGCGGTGATGAGAAAACCGATTATTGCAGGAAACTGGAAAATGAACAAAACGCCCGATGAGGCAGTGCAGCTGATCAATGATTTAAAACCCATGGTGAGCGATGTTGACAAGGTCGAGATCGTGGTATGTCCGCCGTTTGTGTGTCTTGCAGCGGCCAAAGGCGCGCTTGAAGGATCAAACATAAAGCTCGGGGCGCAGAACATGCACTTTGAACAAAGCGGGGCGTTTACCGGAGAGGTATCGCCTGATATGCTGCTCGCACTGGGAGTGGAGTATGTGATACTCGGTCATTCTGAGAGGCGCCAGTATTTCGGCGAAACGGATGAGGGCGTGAATAAAAAAACAAAGGCAGCGCTGGCAGCCGGATTAAAACCCATCGTGTGTGTCGGGGAAACGCTCCAAGAACGCGAAACGGGCATCACGGCGGAAGTCGTATGCAAACAGACCAAACTGGCGCTGCTTGGCCTGAGTGAAAAAGAAGCGGCCGGGATCATACTCGCGTACGAGCCTGTCTGGGCGATCGGCACAGGCAAGACAGCCACCTCAGAAGATGCCAACGAAACCATCGGGACCATACGCAATGCTGTCAAAGAGGTTTTCGGTATGGAAACGGCGCAGGCCATCCGTATACAGTACGGCGGCAGCATGAAGCCTTCAAACGCTGCGGAACTGATGGGCAAGCCTGAGATCGACGGCGGCCTGATTGGCGGCGCAGCGCTCAAGGCAGAGGATTTTTGCGGCATCATCAAATATTAAAGAGGATAAGATGACAAAAAAACTGACGGCATTGATGATACTGGATGGATTTGGCGAAGGCAGCGGGACATGCGGCAACGCTGTGCGTATCGCCGGTACGCCTGCCATATGTGCGCTTCGCGCCCAGTACCCGCATGCATCGCTGAAAGCGTCGGGTCTGGATGTCGGCCTGCCGGATGGGCAGATGGGCAACTCTGAAGTCGGGCACTTAAACATCGGCGCCGGACGTATCGTGTATCAGGAACTCACGCGCATCACCAAGGACATTGCTGAAGGCGGCTTTTTTGAGAAACTAGAGCTTATCGGTGCCGTCGAGCATGTTAAGCAAAAAGGCACAAAGCTGCATGTTTTCGGGCTTATATCTGACGGCGGTGTCCACAGCCATCTTGAACATCTTTATGCACTTTTAAAGCTGGCAAAGATACGCGGGTTATCAGAGGTGTATATCCATTGTTTTATGGACGGGCGGGATGTGCCCCCCGACAGCGGCCTTGGCTATATCGAGCAGCTGGAGCAAAATATCGCAATAATAGGTATCGGGCAGATCGCCACCGTGATGGGGCGATACTACGCCATGGACAGGGACAACCGCTTTGAGCGCGTGGAGAAGGCTTACGCAGCCATGGTTTACGGAAAAGGCGTTGCCGCAGATTCTGCGCTTCAGGCTATGCGCCAAAGCTATGACAAACGCGAGATGGACGAGTTTGTGATGCCCACGGTCGTGCATAAGCAGGGCGCGCCTGTCGCAACAATAGGCGATGACGATGCCGTTATCTTTTTTAACTTCCGGCCTGACCGCGCAAGAGAGATCACGCGAACGTTCATCGAAAAGGAATTCAAAGAGTTCGAGCGCACCTATTTCCCGGTCCATTTTGTATGCATGACGCAGTACGACAAGACGTTTGAAAACGTGCATGTGGCATACAAGCCCCAGACGCTTGACAATACACTCGGGGAATACCTTGCAAAGAACGGCAAAAGCCAATTCCGGATTGCAGAGACTGAAAAATATGCACATGTCACGTTCTTTTTCAATGGCGGCGTTGAAAAGCCAAACAGAGGGGAAGATCGCTTTCTGATACCTTCTCCCAAGGTGGCGACTTACGACTTAAAGCCGGAAATGAGCGCTTATGAAGTGGCCGATGAGGCGGTGCGCCATATCGAATCGGGACAGTATGATGTGATGGTCTTAAATTATGCAAATCCGGATATGGTGGGGCATACAGGTGTGCTTGAAGCGGCAGTTAAGGCAGTCAGAACTGTCGATGCTTGTGTTGACAAGGTCGTGCAGGCTATTTTGAAAAACGGCGGAGAAGTGATCATCACGGCTGATCATGGCAACGCAGAACAGATGCTTGATGATAACGGCGGCCCGTTTACCGCGCATACAGAAAACGATGTGCCCGTGATACTCGTCGGAGAAAGATGGAAAGACATAAAACTTAGAGATGACGGACGGCTTTCAGACATTGCGCCGACAATGCTGCATATGATGGGTCTTACGGTTCCCGATGAGATGACCGGAAAGACACTGATCGCAGAACAATAAAGGGCAGCGGCAAACCTTTTAAGCGTTCTTCTCGGTGTTTCCCATGCGGAAAATGAGAGATATTTAAGTGTTCTGTCGATACTGCGCGTTTAAAACGATGGGCAGCTTGTTTTTTGTTGAGCTATGCCTTAGAATGTTATGCGTATGCAGCTGGCCGTTACGGCCATCTATGTTTAATATTTAGGACAATGAATGAGGAGTTTTTATGGCGAAGATTAATATGCCGGTGCCGCTCGTTGAGATCGACGGTGACGAGATGACCCGTATTATTTGGAAGATGATAAAAGATCACCTGCTCGAACCGTATCTTGAGCTCAACACAGAGTACTACGATCTTGGTTTAACAGAACGCAACGCCACCGACGATCAAGTGACACTAGATGCTGCGCTTGCAATCAAAAAATACGGTGTCGGTGTTAAATGCGCCACGATCACACCCAATGCGCAAAGGGTCGAGGAGTACGACTTAAAAGCGATGTGGAAAAGTCCGAACGGGACCATCAGAGAAACGCTTGACGGTACGGTTTTTCGCAAGCCGATTTTGGTCAACGGAATATCTGCGTCGGTCAAAACATGGAAGGCGCCCATCACCATAGCAAGGCATGCATTCGGAGATATTTACAACGCACAGGAGTGTGTGGTGGACGGGGAAGGCAAAGCTGAACTTGTGATCACGCGAAAGGACGGCACAGCGGAAAAACGCCTCATTGTGCAGTTTGATGCCAAAGGCGGCGTCGTCCAAGGCATGTTCAATACAGTCAAGTCTATTGAAAGCTTTGCAAAAAGCTGCTTTAACTATGCGCTTGATACAAAGCAGGATCTTTGGTTCGCAACCAAAGACACCATTTCCAAACAGTACCACCACAGATTCAAGGATATCTTTGAACAGATATTTGACGAAAGTTACAAAGAAAAATTCAAGAAGGCAAAAATCGAGTTCTTTTATACGTTGATCGATGACGCTGTCGCGCGTGTGATACGCAGCAGCGGCGGGTTCATATGGGCATGTATGAATTATGACGGAGATGTCATGTCGGATATGGTCGCAACGGCGTACGGCAGCCTCGCGATGATGACATCTGTACTCGTGTCTCCGGATGGATACTATGAATACGAAGCCGCGCACGGCACTGTGACGCGCCATTATTACCGTCACCTTGAAGGAGAGGATACCTCGACCAACTGTATGGCTACGTTGTTTGCGTGGACAGGCGCGCTTTATAAGCGCGGCGAAATGGATGAGAATCAAGAACTCATGGCTTTTGCAAACAAACTGGAGGCAGCAGCTATCAGGACAATTGAACAAGGCGTGATGACCGGGGACCTTTATGCTTTGAGCGATATCGTCAACAAACAAAAGGTAAACACCGAGGAATTCATCAAGCAAGTGAAGCACACGTATGAAAAAATGACGGGGGAGACTGCATGAGCTTGTACAGCCAGTGGAAGGGCATGGCAGAAACGGAGAGGACTCCGCAGGAAAACAAGGCGTTTTGGGACGAGTATTTTGGCATAGAGGCGGAAGCCTACAAAAAAATACTGGAGCACAAGCAGGATTTTTACGAAGGCAAGCTTTCGGCTCTTGCGGAAGAGTTCGGCATGACGGAAGCGGTTTTTACCGGTTTTATGGATGGTATCAACTCAAGCCTCATCAAGGAATACAACATTGAAAAACTCAAAGAAAGCACAACGATATCTCTTGCTGTTGACTTTGAAAAGCTGTATTACAATATGCTGGATGCCAAAGCGCGCTGGCTTTATACGCTGCCCGGCTGGGACGGAATACTCTCAATAGAGCAGCGCCGGGAGATAAGAAACAGGTGGCAGCAGGACAAACAGGCGGTTTCAAACAAGACTGGGCGCAATGAGCCGTGTTCCTGCGGAAGCGGAAAGAAGTACAAAAAATGCTGCGGTGCCGTAAAATAGGCCTGTTATAAAACGACAATGCAATAAAGCTTAGAAACGCGGATGATTTTGTGCATCATGGGGGTTGGATACTTTGGGTACTGCGTTTGTCAATGCCCAATATGTATATTGACTATTACATGTGCAGGTGTTAGAATACCAAAGTGCCAAAAAAACGGTGTTGCTTTTGGCACGAATCAGGCGGGCGTGGCGGAATTGGCAGACGCGCCAGACTTAGGATCTGGTGCCGCACGGCGTGGGAGTTCAAGTCTCTTCGCCCGCACCAAAAAATATGAGCGGGAGTGACTCAGTGGTAGAGTGCGACCTTGCCAAGGTCGAAGTCGCGGGTTCGAATCCCGTCTTCCGCTCCATTCTTTTGCGGGTGTAGCTCAACGGTAGAGCCCCAGCCTTCCAAGCTGGTCGCGTGGGTTCGATTCCCATCACCCGCTCCAATATTAACGGTTGCCGCAGTTGCACTCAAGTGAAAAACGCCTTTTAATCAGGGCGAAACAAGGACGATTAGCTCAGCCGGTAGAGCACCTGACTCTTAATCAGGGTGTCCAGGGTTCGAGCCCCTGATCGTCCACCATGAGAAAAGCCCTTTAGATAGCGGGAAAACCGTTGTTTGAGGGGTTTTTGTTTTGCAAAAAGCTTCATATTTGCACCTTAAAAATGGTCGATTACTGCATTTTTACTGCATCAGGATTTTTTCCGATCTGTTTTTCGCCTAAATGTTTGTTCAAAGAGGCTATTGCTTCCTGCTCTTTTTGATCTGATAGATGGGTATATATCTTAAGCGTCACATTGATATCTGCATGGCCAAGGAAGCGTTGAGCGCTTTTAATATCTACTCCGGCATTGTATAGCATAGTGGCGTATGTGTGCCTGAACATGTGCGGCGTGAGATTGTCAATCACTGTGAGCTTGGCGCGGGATCGTGAAGCAATCTTGCCGCCCGCCTGTAGATTCAAATAGTGAAGATAACCGCGCCACGCTCGTTTAAACGCGGTTACTGACATCATGCTGCCATCGGCGGCGGGACACACCATAGCGGACTGCGCGCCTTTCCTGGCCTGTTTCACAGTGTCCATAATTGTATCAGGCAAAGGGACAGTGCGAACACCTGATATTGACTTGGGGCCTTTGACTTCGCCCTGGTTTTTAACAAAGATCGCCGCTTTATTGACCGTCACACTTTTACTCTTAATGCTTATATCATTCCATGTGAGGGCGATCAGCTCACCGCGCCGCAGACCGCAGTAGAGCAGCAGCAGGGCTGGAACGCCCATCCTGTGGCCCGCATATGTTCGCGTAATCAGGAGCTTTTCGTTTTCGGTCAAAGGCCGACGCATAGCTGCAGTAGTTTTCGGTACGTCCACATTGACAAAAACCTTCCTGTAGATTATATCATTATCCAATGCAACTTTGAGTATTTGTACAGCAGCAATTTTCACTTTCTTCATTGTACTTTCGGATTTGCCGCTTTCGGCCAAACGATTGATAATTGCCTGAAGATGATGAGTCTTTAAATCTTTAAGCTTATAAGATGACAGCTCTGGAAGTAAGTGTGTTTCAAGTATTCCCTTGTACATGGCACGGGTTGTGGCGCGAATCTGAGGCTTAAATTCATTGAGCCACAACGCAGCCAACTCACCGAAAGTCATCTTTTCGTTGGTGGATAAAGTACCATGCCGCAGATGTCGCTCATACTCAGCCGCCTTTTGCTCCAGCTCTTTTATAGTCTTGGCATAAATGGTTTTCCGGTTCAGCTTCCCGTCTGGCTTTCTACCGATGGTAATAGAACGTTGATAAAAGCCATCCGGACGTTTTTTTGCCCTTGCTTGTCTTGGCACGATAGATTCCTCCTTTTGTGTTGAATCTATTTAATACTAGTAAGGCATAAACAATGTTTGGATAGTCCAATTTAATTATATGAATAACGTGTCCGAAAAAGGGGTCAGATTCATCATCTTCTTCTGTACCTCCTATCTCTATTCACCCATTCCATAAATTCATCCTTATCTAACGACCCGGCAATACACTGATCGCGCTTTTCCCTTGCTTCGTCAGACCATTCAAGGAACTCAGTCTGCGTCATCGTGCCGACACGAACGCGGGAATGATTGCGCTTGTATGCCTTGTGAAACTCCTTTCGAATCGGGTCGGCATGCACCTTGTCCATGTACTTGTTGAGCGCCCCCACGTCCTGACATGTCTTTCCCGGCTGGTCGGCCAGCGGGCGTGGGCAGTACGCAATATCGCTTCTGCCACCCAGGATAAAATACCGTTCGCAGTTGGAACACTTCTTTATTGGTACACTCTGAGATATCATCTTCATCAGCTCAAAGCGCATCAGCGCCCAACCAGTGGGCAGCACCGCCATTTCGGCAATCTGCGGCTTTTGTTTTTTCAGCTTGTCGGCGAGTCCTTCTATTGAGAAATCTTCGTCCGTCGATATTGATTCGCTTATTACCAGCCGAGAAAAGAATGTATCCGTCTCAAAATACAACGGTTGCTCTCCCTTTGATTTACGCCATTGCTCATAGATATAAAGTCTTTCGATAGGTAAAAGCTGCTTATATTTTTCGTCGTTTTCACCCTCCACACAGAACTCTAACTGCTGCTTCATGAAGGACTGCATACCCATAGCGTGAACGGAAAAAATACCGATCAAAAACGGCTTGGATATCGTCCGATACGACACGTTTTTAAACTTCTCGCTGTTCTGCTCTAAAAACGCGATTTCCTGCGGGTATTGACTCCGCAGTGCCTCAAAACCTGCCTTTGTGTTGGGCTTGTGGTTAATGATTGTATCAAAAAACAATTCTACAAAGAATCGAAGGTAGATGTTTTGCGTATCAAGTCTGCCAAGTATTCCTTCAAAATCAGGGTTTTTCACATGTGCTGCAAAGCTGTATGCGTGATCAAGCGCTTCGTTCAGATTTTTCAAGTCAAAATAGATAAAGTCTATCAGCTCCTGACCGATCAAAACTTCCCTTTGGCGGCGCAGCCCGCTTTGCCCTTCAATAAGCACTTCCATTTTGTTGTCAGATATCCTTGCATAATACGCCATGTAACACTCCTCAATACCGACTATCGCTATAATCAGCAAACGATAACAACTAGTCGGCAAACATGTTGTCTAAATCTATTGCAATCATATCAGCAATCACGTATCATGTCAACACGGATAATAGTATATCCAAATACGATAGTCGTTATGTGGAAAGGAGGTTGGAATCATAACGACGCAATTGCCGCTAAAACAGCGGCAAGAAAAGAACCTTGACAAGAAAATAGGAGGAGCCGCCATGAATCAGAAAACATCATATGACCAACTGCCAATTATGCTCAACGCCAACGCAATAGCCCAGACGCTGGGGATCTCCAGAGCCGGTGCCTATGAGTTGATGCACAGCGAAGGATTTCCGACACTCCGGATTGGAAAACGCATGATGGTAAGAAACGTGAGGAGGCGCTTGAGTCATTGGCGGTTTGGCTTCCGGAGGCAGAGAAATTTACCGCTCAGGTGAAGGGGACGCAAGATTATATCAATCAACTGGTGGATACTAGCTCTACGCTGGCGCAAAAGCTGCAAGATAAGGAAGAGCGATTTACGGAGCTGAGTATGGAGGCGGCCTATATGAGACACACGTTAAAATCTCAGGAACGGCTGATTGACAGGATACCGCAGGAGGTTTTGGACGAAATCAAGCGGGTAAAGGGCCGGGGAAAGGAGAGATAACGCAGATTACATGTACACTGCGTACGGGGAGTTTTTATCGCTGTACGCAGTGTGCGGCAACCGGAGGCGATGCCCCACACATTGTATGTACAGGAAGAAATACCGCCGCAGCAACGGCGAGGGCAGCGTGTTCAAACACTTGAACGGCAAGTGGTGCGGGCAGATCAATCTTGGTATCGATGAGAACGGCAGACGTATGAGGAAGACCATATTCGGCGACGCGCACGCGGAAGTCATCGAAAAACTCCAAGTACTGCACGGAAAAATGAGCGCAAAGAAGTTAAAGCCAAACAAGAACATACAGCTCGGGCAGTTTATACACAAGTGGCTGACGGATTTCAAACGCCCGGCCGTATCGCCACGGACTTATGAATGGTATCTGAATATTTCAAAATGCATATCAGAGGAAGTGAAGGAGACGTATATTCACAAAGTAAATGCCTACCAGATCCAGAATATGCTCAGCACACTTAAAAACGAAGGCCTGTCTGTCCGCAGCGTTAAGGCAACGTATGATCTGCTCAATCAGGTGTTCAAGGCCGCCATTGAGTTTGAGATGATAGGGGAGAATCCGATGGACAAGGTGAAGATAACGCGCAAAGAGACTAACAAGAAGAAAAAAGCACTGTCGGCTGAGGACAGAAAAAAAGTCATACGCGTCATTGAGTGCAGCACAACGTACAAGCCGATCATCTACACCATGATTGGCATGGGGCTCCGGGTCGGCGAGGTGCTGGCGCTCAAATGGGACGACATTGGTTTTCATAATGATACCATGCATATAAGCAAAGCGGCTAAATCAACGCCGAAAATAAGTGAGAAGGGTGAGGTGCTGGGACGGCGCATGCAGATCAGCGGTACGAAAACGGCGTGCTCTGTAAGGAAGCTGCCAATACCAAAGATGGTCAAGGACGCGCTCAAAGAATGGAAGAAGGTGTATATCCAAAGATTCAAAGCAACCGATGTGGGGAATCTTGTGTTTCCGAATAAGGATGGCCAGCTGAGAAGCTACTCTGGTTTTAGCAACCAGTTTCGAAGATATGTCGAAGAGAAGGGATTACAGAAAGTGACATTCCATCAATTCCGGCACACGTTCGCGACGATGATGCTGGAGCGCGGTGTCAATCCGCGGGTGGTGCAGGAGTTCCTCGGGCACAAGGACATATCAACCACGCTAGGGATATACACAGGCGTGACCAGTGATGTCATGAAGCAGGCGGCAGAGGGGGCTGATGCGGCGATGCGGGGGATGAGGTGAAGGTGATGAAATACGCAAAATGAATAAAGCACCCAAGCTGCTGGCACTTAGGAGCATACTCAGGAAACCGCTAAAATTAGCTAATTAGTCTCCTAAGAACTTAAGCGCCTCATAGACAAGAAAAACGGGCCATACAAAAGCTTTTAGCAATCCTAATACACCTGCCCAGAAAGTCGCAGCTTGGGATATATAGTAAATAGCAGCACCGATCATCCCCAAACCATATATAGCTCCAAACGGCGTACAGTTGTTTTTGACTTTTGCAGCGCACGATTTTTCAATAACATTCCCAGTATCCTCAGCCATATTTCTTACCCCTCCAGATTATTTGTATTATTAGATTTTACATTATCATATTTTGGATTTGTTATGTTGTCAATTTATTTGGGGAGAGAATGTAAAATGTATTGTTTAAACCCACGCTCGGCATATACACGGGCTTGGCGAGTGATGTGATGAAGCAGGCAGGCGAGGGGACTGATGAGGGGATTAGGTAATTAGCCAAATCTATGTTGTTAATAAACAGTCTGTCGCATAACTATGTTCCTATCGAAATCGATTGGCTGAAATAATCTGATATCAAACGAATGGAACTCCAATGAACAATTATCCGTGATGTATCCTTGGATACAGAACAGCAGATGAGATATTTAAAGCATAGATTGTGGGCAATTAAACTTGCAATTTGCAGTTAATATCTTAGTAATAATTAGATATTGACAAGCAGAAATAAACATAGTAGAATAATCAACAAGATTAATGTATACGTGTACAACAATTCCTCGTTTGAATAACTGCATATATTATACAATTATGATAATACAATTTAAAATAATGCATATAGAATGTATACGTGTACAGAGGTGTTTATGAATCAACGCGACATTGCTCGATTAGCTGGTGTATCAACTGCTACGGTTTCAAGGGTTGTTAACTCTGATCCGTGCGTTAGCACTGCAAAAGCAGAGTTAGTTAAACGGGTTATTAAAGAGCACGGATATATCACAAATGCCATTGCTTCAAATTTACGTAGCGCAAAGACAAAAACTATCGGATTTATTGTTGTTGATCTTTATAATGATTTTTTCTCCCGCGTTTTTTGTGGTATTGATCGTATTTGTCAATTAAATGGCTACAATGTACTGCTTCAAAATACCGATGATAATGTTGTCAAGGAGAAAGATGCGATTCATACTTTATGTAAATATAGGGTTGCTGGGATAATAGCAAGTTTTGTACAAGATGGCTCCAGCGCTATGGAAACTTTGAAATCTTTAGAAATACCTGTAGTTTTGGTTGATAGAAAATCTCGAAACGAGAAAATTGATTGCGTTGTTGTTGACAACGAAGGCGGCATAAAAAAACAAGTAGATTATCTTGTAGGCCTTGGCCATAAGAGAATCGCAATAATATGTGGCAGTCAAACTAATTCAACTGGCTATGAGCGTCTTCAAGGTTATATTAAGGCCATGAAAGAAAATGGTCTGGAAGTTGACAGCGAATATATACAGTATGGTGAATTTTACGAAGAGGGCGGATATAAATCTACAATTAAGCTTTTAGGTATGGAGAAACCCCCAACAGCGATTATTAGCTCAAACAATTTAATGTCTATAGGCGCATTCAAAGCCATAAAAGATATTGGACTTCAGATACCTAGAGATGTATCATTAACCTGTTTTGACGACTTTCAACTGGCTTCGCATTTAAACCCACCTCTAACTGTAATTCAAAGGCCTATGCAACGGATGGGGGAAATTGCGGCTGAATTATTGTTTGGTTTAATGATGGGTTCAAGAAAACCATCTGATCACCAATTAATTGTTATGCCAACTGAATTGAATATACGAGAATCCTGCTCTTCCCCAGACAAACCTGAATAAGCTCTTGGCATTAATAATGCCAAAGAATAAATATACAGGAGGAAAAAAATGAAAAGTCTTAGGCTGTTACTACCCATTCTTCTTATTGTATCGCTGGTACTTGCTGCCTGTGCTGTGCAAACGCCAACTGATACAAGCGAAGCTCAAAAACCTGCTGAGGTAGCAGATCCGCCAGGAGATTCAACCGAAACTCCAACAGATGAAAAACTAGTAATTGGAATTTCAATCCGCAATGTAGAAAACCCGTATTATGTGCAAATTCATGAGGCTGTCCAAATGTTTGCCGAATATGCTGGAGCTGATAAGTTTGATATCCAGTATGTCGCATGTGAAGCAAGTGATGATAAGCAGCTGAATGACGTCAAAGCCTTGATTGCACGTGGCGGAAAGAACACGATCATTTATGTTGACCCTAACAATGCCCCGGTTGCTGCTGCGATAGCAAAAGTCTGTGAAGATGCAGGAGTCTATTGGTGTACTGCTTGGTCATATGCAGAAGGTGTACACCCGATGGATTTCAAATATTATGCATTCCATCAGACACCAGGACAGGTTGAGAGTACAAAATCAATGATGCTAAGCATGTTTGAATCATTCAGAACTCCTAATCAAGGAAAAGTGCTGGGGATAAAGGGATTGCCAGCGAATACGGCCTCGATTGATAGATTTGCAGGCCTTGAGGCGGCGTTGGCAGAAGCTCCGGGAGTAGAACTCTTAGATGTTCAGGTTGGCAACTGGAATCCTCAAGAAGCTCTTACAATTACGAACACCTGGTTAAGCAAATATGATCCTGATGAGATTGACGGTATCTGGGTTGCAAATGATGAAATGGCACTTGCTGTTATTGAAGCATTAAAAGCAAGAGGCTACGCAGGCAAAATTAAAGTAACAGGTTTTGACGGTATTCCAGATGCTGTTAATGCAATTGTAGCAGGAGATTTGTTTGCCACGGTTGGGGCGAACCCATGGGTACAGTCGGGTTTAGGTGTAGCGTATCTTTATAATTGCTGGAACGGGACAATTGACACAACAAAGTTGCCGGCTGAAGAAAGAGCGTTTTATACTGAAGGACAGGTACTTTCATCAGATAATATTGATGAGTATATTAAAAACTTTATTGATAACAAACCGGATATTGATTTTTCGAACTACAAATCAATGATTTTTGCTCCAATGACACTTAATTAAGAATAGAAACAACACTCAGTATTGTGCACCGGGTTTTGTGGCCGGTGCACAATACTGAAAAAATTAATTGGGTTGATTTCGCAATATAATAGAGGAGAAAAAATATGCAAAAAAATGGTAAGGACATGACTATTGCTCAGGAGTTTGCTATACGAAACAAAGAGCAAAAGAAGCGTGCTTTGATAATCCGTTTTGTACCAGTCATTTTGCTGCTTTTATTGATTATTGTGTTTGGCATAATAACTCCTGCCTTTTTGTCGTTTGAAAATTTATATGTTAATATACTTGATCAATTATCAATTATTTTGGTTTTAACGGTCGGGATTACTTTTGTAATTATTATGGGTGGTATCGACCTTTCTATAGATGGTGTAATGGGATTCGCTGGCTGTTTTATTGGCCTTTTAGTTCTTAATACGAAAACTGCGATGAACCTTGGCTTACTTGGAATAATTATAACAATTGCTGTTTGCGGTGCAATAGGAGCACTGAGCGGTTTACTGCATATAAAGTTGAAACTACCAACGTTTATTGTTACATTTGCAATGGGATATATAGCAAGTGGTTTAGGTGTATTAACTTACAGAGGAATACCGGCTACTATATTGGATGAGGGCTTGAGAGGGTTGTACTTTAATAAAATATTAGGTATTCCTTATTTGACTTGGATTGCTTTTGCAGTTTTTTTAATTGCTTTGTTTATTGAGAAGAAAACATCGTTTGGCCGTTATATTTTTGCAATAGGGGACAATGAGAAGGTTCCATTAATGTCAGGAATTAATGTCTCAAGAATTAAAGTCATGGCCTTTGTCTGGGCAGGTATTTGTTTAGGAATTGCAGGAATTATGGGTGCTGCCAAACTTGGAACCGCACAGATATACATTGGGAGAGGGAATTTATTTCCTGCTTTAACGGCTGTTGTGGTTGGAGGTACCTCAATGAGTGGTGGTGAGGGTGGCATTCTCAACTCTCTTATTGGAGCGCTAATTGTAACAATTTTGCAAAATGGAATGGTTATGATTGGAGTGGCTCCCGAGGTTCAACAAGGAATACAGGGGGCAATAATAATAGCTGCTGTCGTCCTTTCAATTAACCGCAAAAGAAAGAACATTGTTAAATAATTGTTGTAGGAGGTTCGAGCAGTGGATAAAAAAATACTGTTACAGTGTATTGATATTACAAAAAAGTTTCCGGGCATGGTAGCTTTGGATAGGGTTAACTTAGAAGTTTATGAAGGTGAGATTGTTGGGCTGATAGGAGAGAACGGAGCTGGCAAATCTACATTATTAAAAATAATCATGGGATTACAACCTCAAAGTTCAGGCACCATGAAAATACACGGTGAAGAGTATTTGCCCAAAGATACCCGGGAAGCAAATTTTAAGGGTGTTGGCATGGTCTTTCAAGAGCAGTCATTGGTAAATAATTTGACTGTTGCTCAAAACATATTTTTTGGCCAAGAAAAGAAATATAAGAAGTTTGGAATTGCAATCAATTTTCGAAAAATGAATGCAGATACGAAGGTTATATTGGAAAAAGTTGGCATTGACGATATAATGCCTGAAAAAAGGATCAATGAGCTAAATTTTGCCACGAGGCAAATGGTTGAAGTTGCCAAGGTGTTTAATTCTGTGCAGATTTCCCCGGCCGAGAAATACCTCATATTGTTGGACGAGCCAACCTCTCTGTTAAACGAAAATGAAATTAAACAATTATTTTCACACATGCGCAAATTAAAAGAAGACGGACACGCAATAGTATTTGTTTCGCATCGATTGGATGAAGTTCTTGAAATTTCGGATAGGATTTATGTTTTTAAAGACGGTAAAGGTGTTGGTGATGTATTAACAAAAAATGCTGACGAATCTTCTTTGTATAAAATGATGGTTGGCAGGTCAACAACTGGAGAGTATTTTAAAGTTGACAGGCAGGTTAAGCCAAAAAATGACACGCTTTTAGAAGTTAAGAACTTGTCGCTAAGAGGGGTTTTTCGTGATGTTTCTTTCAAGCTGAAAAAAGGCGAGGTTCTTGGTTTTTGTGGAGTCATTGGTTCAGGAAAAGAAGAGGTTTGTGCGGTGCTTATTGGTGATGAAAAACCGTCAACCGGAGAAATAATTATTACAGGCAAAGAATGCAACTTTAACGCCCCCAGTTATGCTTTAGACAAAGGGATGATATCGATACCTAAGGAAAGGCGCTTTGAAGGAATAATTGGGATATTGCCTGTATCTGATAACATTGTAGTGTCGGGACTCAAGCATATAAGAAAAGGGGTTTTTCTCTCAAAAAAAAGTGTTGCAGGAATCTGTAATGAATGGGTTAAGAAGCTATCGATAAAGTGTACCGGCATTGACGCGCCAGTACAATCATTGAGTGGAGGAAACGCTCAAAAAGTCATATTTGCGCGAGCTTTTACAAGCCAAAGCGACATATTTATACTGAATCATCCCACACGCGGTGTTGATGTTGGGGCTAAAGAAGAGATTTATAATCTCATCAGAGATATTACAGAGCAGGGTAAAGGAGTTATTCTATTGGGGGATACCCTGGATGAATGCATAGGGTTAAGCAATAGAGTCATTGTTATGAAAGATGGGCTGGTCACAAAACACTTTGACGCGCCGCCAAACAATAAGCCAGAGCAAGAAGATATAATAAAATATATGATGTAAATGGAGGTCAAACAATGGGCTTAAAAAGAATTAAACTATCAAGCTATGTAAGTGTACTGGCTTTAATTATTTTAGTGCTTGTGTTTTGGTTTATAAATAATAATTTTTTAAGAGTTGAAAACATTCATAATATTTTAACTGATCTTAGTCCCTTGTTGATCATGTCAAGCGGCGTGACTTTCATACTTTTACTTGGTTCTACGGATTTATCTGTCGGAGCAACGTGCTCTTTAGCTGCTGTCATTTTTGCAAAGTATGCAGATGTGCTTGGAATCGCAATTTACCCGGCCGTCATTCTATTTGGTGCATTTTCAGGCCTTCTCGTTGGCTTGCTCTATGTTAAGCTGAAAGTTCCGTCCTTTATAGCAAGCTTAGGCATAATGTCTGTTTGGCAAAGCATCGCTTTAATTGTTTCTGATTATGGTCCGGTGCAATTAAAACCTGCGCAATGGGGTCTGGTTGCATGGACAGAAATTAATTTTGAGTTCATTCCATCGGTGTTCATTATCGGTTTAATTATTGTTGCGCTATTTTATTTTTTAGAGAGGCAAACATCGCTAGGCAGATATATTTATGCAATTGGCGCAAATGAGAGAAGTGCAAGGTTTGCAGGCGTTCCTTGCGTCAGAACAAAAATGGTCTCTTTCATTATGGGGGGTATGTGCTACGCATTTGCAGCAATTATTTTTACAGCCAAACTGACAAGCGGAAGCCCAAATTTAGGGGATGATTTCACTTTATTAGCCATAGCTTCCGTAGTATTGGGCGGAACTGCACTTTCAGGCGGAAAGGGATCAATTAAAGGTACAGTTCTTGGCGTGGCTATGGTTACTATTATAAAAAACGGAATGACGGTTGCAAACATAGACGCATTTTGGCAACGAATTATTTTTGGCGCGATTGTTATTATTGCGGCTTATATGACTGCGGATCGCTCAGATAAAGAATTGGTGATTAAATAAATTAAAACTTAAATAGAACAGACTTTGAGTTATTTGTTATAGGAGGGACAGTTATGTCAGAAATAGTGTTTGAGCGTACACAAAAGCTAAAAAAATGGATCAGGAATGTGACCCCTGAAATTTGTCCTGAGCGGGCAGAGATCGTTACAAATTCATACAAAGCAACTGAAGGTTTTCCGATGCAATTGCGAAGAGCTATGGCGTTTCGTGATGTTCTGACGAATATGAGTATTTGGATACATGAAGGTGAACTTATTGTTGGCAACCAAGCCAGCACACCTAGAAGTTCTCCCATATTTCCAGAGACCGTTTCAAAATGGGTTAAGCAGGAGTTGCATACGTTTTGGGAAAGACCCGTAGATAAATTTTTTGTGCGAGAAGAAACATACAATACGCTCATGCACGACGTTTTCCCTTATTGGGAAGGAAAAACAGTTGAAGACTTAGCATTAAAGTATATGCCAGATGATACAAAAGAGGCCTGGTTGTTGGAACACAGAGTGTTCAATCCTATCCTATATTTAAGAAATGGGGTAGGCCACATGGTTGCAGATTATGAAACGCCAATAAAGGAAGGGTTCGGCGGTATCATCAAAAAATACAAAAAAAAGATAGAAATGATTGACAAGATGGATCCAAAGGCTTTAAGAAAAAGGATATTTTATGATTCTGTTGTTATTGCGTGCGAAGCTGCAATTCTATTTGCAAAACGCTTTTCAAAGCTTGCAAAGGAGATGGCGGAGAATGAAACAGACCCAAAGCGTAAACAAGAACTGATATTGATTTCGCAAACATGTAATTGGGTACCAGAAAATCCCGCGCGCTCTTTTCATGAGGCGGTCCAAGTTTTCTGGTTTGTTCAACTGATGATACAGCTTGAGTCTGATGGCCTTGGCGTATCTACCGACAGATTTGATAAATTGGTATATCCTTTTTACAATAAAGACCTTAACGAAGGAAAGATTACAAAAGAAAAGGCACAAGAGATTATTGAATGTCTGTGGATAAAGTTTTTTGAAACAATGAAAGTATACGATTTGCAAAATGCGACTTATTTCTCCGGGTATTCATTAGGTCAAATTATAACTATCGGCGGCGTGGATGAAAATGGGAGAGATGACACCAACGAAATCACATACTTATGTATTGATGCAGAAAACAATTTAGATCTTACACAACCCAATTTGGCAGTCAGGATTAATAAAAATACGCCTGATAGCTTTCTCTTTAGAGTTTGCAGTCACATTGCGAAAGGAACCGGAAAGCCAAGTCTATTTAACGACGAAGTCATCATTCCCTCCATGATGAGCGCTGGTATTTCGCTTGAGGATTCAAGACGGTATGCATTAATTGGTTGCGTTGAGCCTGGCTCTCCAGGCCGGAGTTACGGCTGGTCAAATGCGAGCATGTTTAATCTGGCGAAATGTTTCGAATTAGCGACAAACAACGGACGTTGTCGTCTGACAAATAAGCAAGTTGGCCCGCAAACAGGTTTGCTAAAAGATTTTAAATCGTCGAATGAGCTTTTTGAAGCATATAAACGCCAGGTTGAGTTTTTTATTGAACACATGATAGTCAGTATAAATGCAATTGATTTTGCCCATCAGGAGAGATTGCCATTACCATTTCTATCAGCTTTGTATGAGGATTGCCTTAATAAAGAGATGGACGTATGTTGTGGTGGTGCAAAATATAATTTCACAGGTCCGCAAGGAGTTGGCGTTGCTGATGTCGCAGATTCTTTTATTGCGCTAGAAAACTTCATTTTCAAAGGCCATAGAATATCAGCTGAAGAGATGCAGAAGGCGCTGGATAGAGACTTTGAAGGATATGAAAAGCTGAGGCTGGATTTATTAAAAGAAGATAAATATGGGAACGATTTAGATTATGTTGATGATTTGGCAGTTGAAATCGGAAGACATTATTGCAAATATGTGGCCAAATATAAAAACGCGAGAGATGGAAGATTTCAAGGTGGCCTTTATCCTGTATCAGCGAATGTACCAATGGGAATGGACGTTGGAGCGCTTCCGGACGGACGAAAAAGCAAGACCCCAATTGCCGACGGTGTTTCCCCAGCGATAGGCGCAGATCTCAATGGCCCTACCGCCGTGCTAAAATCTGTTTCAAAACTAGATCATATGGCTGCATCAAACGGCACGTTACTAAACCAAAAGTTTAATCCTGATATCCTTAAAACCCCTGAACAAATAGAAATGTTTATGGGATTAATAAGAACGTATTTTGAACTTGGAGGCTGGCATGTGCAATTCAATGTGGTTTCTGCGGATACTCTAAAGAAAGCACAAAAAAACCCGGAAGAATATAAAAATATGCTGGTGAGAGTTGCTGGCTACAGTGCATTCTTTGTTGATCTTGACAGTTCTCTTCAAGAGAACATTATACAAAGAACTGAACATATGAATTTATTAGATTAATATGGTGCTTATGGAGACAAACATATTCAATATTCAAAAATACTCAATACATGACGGCCCTGGTATAAGGACATTGGTTTTTTTTAAAGGCTGTCCTTTGCGTTGCGAATGGTGTTCAAATCCAGAATCCCAATCATTTGAAAAACAGATCATATATAAAAAGCAAATGTGCAGTGATTGTAAAAAATGTTTAGAAAGTTGTCCGGAAGGAGTAATTTCTGCGAGCAATAATTCTATACAATTGGACTATGCCAAATGCAAACTATGCTTTAGATGTATAGAAACGTGTCCCTCGGGTGCATTAAGCATATGCGGCCAAAACATGAAGGTTGATGAAATAGTCAGCTTGGCTGCGAAAGATAAGCCGTTCTACAGAAAGACAGGCGGCGGTGTCACAATAAGCGGCGGAGAACCATTTGCCAATATAGATTTTTTGATTGAGCTTCTTAAAGGTTTAAAGGTTGAAAGAATACATACCGCGATAGAGACCACAGGGTATACGTCATGGGATAATATATGTAGAAGTTTGGAATTCACAGATTTGCTTCTTTATGATCTTAAGCATACTGATTCGCACAAACACGAGGTCTATACAGGAGTTAAGAACGAAATAATACTTGAAAACTTAAAAATGCTTGATACTACAGGTTGTGAGTACTGGGTAAGGGTACCAATAATACCTACGTTCAACGATGATATGAGAACCTTATCAAGCATTTTCGACTTTATTAGTTGTTTAAATAATATAAAAAAAGCTGAACTTCTTCCTTATCATCGGTTAGGTGTTGGAAAGTATGCCCAATTAGGAATGGAATATAAATTTGATAGGATCAACACAAAT
>Ga0351838_1001_pt1 | contig 83480 bp, 65 predicted proteins | sample BONcelHFGM3001E3_FD_206742 | JGI IMG/M metagenome (GOLD analysis project Ga0351838, IMG submission 206742) | Enriched cells from coal bed in the Powder River Basin, Montana, United States - BONCAT cells FGM rep1 HSBNCT.FGM.300.1.E3 ... | reverse complement strand
AAAGATCCCAAGCGGGTTTAACTGGAAAACTGTAAAAGAGCTGGATTGCAATATCTCTGTGAGTTCTGTAAATGGAATTTCGGATAATGCCCTTAGGGTGATTCGCATTTACAACAACTCTGCTCTTGGCAACCCTTCGCTTATCTGCACTGGAGGTGCAAAACCGGGATCTCCCCTTATCATAAAATTATCTTTAGGTATTTCAATACCGTCTCTTTTCATTGAGGAGTTATTACCTAACGGTGTAATTAATCTGCATAAAGTAGATATAACCGGGTCTTCATTAAATATAACCCTCACAACTGTTTCCGGCACATCCGGCGCAGCAAACACAAAATCTGCCTCGAACAGCCAATTATCTGTTATCATAAAATCTAATTCGATTGCGCTTAATGCAGATCCTATTGATAATGACGGAGATGGAGTTATATCAGGTGTTGATATTGATGATAATGACCCAACTGTAGCTTTTTACTGGGCATTTCCTTCGTTAGAGAGAATGGGCTCCTTAGCTTTTGAAGATATGTGGCCGGTTACGGGAGATTACGATGTGAATGATTTGGTTCTGGATTTTAGGCTTATAGGATATATGAACAGTTCAAATTTGGTTACAAAGTTGAAGTTGGATTATGTTTTAAAAGCAGCAGGATGCACTTACGATTTGGCGGCGGCATTTCAGATGGATAGATTAAATGCCTCAGATGTACAATCTGTTTCAGGACAAAACATCTCCGGAACATCTCCATTCTCGGTTAACGCCAATGGAACTGAATCCGGAGTTAACCTTGCCGTGATTCCTCTGTTTAATAATCAAAGAGACATAGTCACCTACAGCCACTTTTTTAACACAATGAACGGAACCTTTGTTACTCCGCCAAGATTAAGTGTAGATGTTAGATTAAACACTCCTATTTCTCCGTCCTATCTCTCTTTTTACGATTTTAACTTCTTTATCGTTCCCAACTTTAAAAGAGGATGTGAAATACATCTGCCTACATACAAAGGAACCTCCAAATTTGACGCTTCTTTGGCAAATGGATATAATTTAGACCCTAATGACTGTTTTAAAAACAGCGACGGAATGATGTGGGGAATTCTATTTTGGGAAATTTTTAACTACCCCTCCGAAAGAAGCAAAATTACAAGTGCATACACAAATTTTTCTGCCTGGGCTATGTCCGGCGGTACCACCAACGGTTGGTGGTTTAGGGCATCTCCGGAAAATGTAAACCCGGACTACCTATACCATCCCGGTTATGTTCCAATCGTGAATAGCAATACTATAGTTTTCAACCCAAACAAGAGTTATGGATTGGTTACAGATATCGAGGGGAATGAGTACAAAACAATTATGATAAACTCACGGGAGTTTATGGCTCAAAATTTAAGGACTAAAAAATATAGCAATGGCGATTATATAGGCACCACAACTCCCCCTAATCTGGATATCAGTACATTAATATCACCTAAATTCCAGTGGGCCTATAACGGAGATGAGAGCTACGCTCCGGATTACGGGCGGCTATATACACCGGCAGCGGTGACTGATAGCAGGGGTCTCTGTCCAAAGGGGTGGAGAGTTCCAACCACCGGTGAATGGATAGAGTGTATCTATAACTATTTGGGAGAAAATTTTACAGGCGGAGATCTATGGAACTGCCTGAAGGAGGTTGGCACAACTCACTGGAGAACAACTACCTCCCAAGTTACCAATGAGACCGGCTTTACAGTACTCCCGGCCGGGTACAGATACTCTACCTACTTTGAAGCACTGGGTTATTATTTTGAATTGTGGCTTCTTTCACTTAACAATGGCACTTTGAAGGCAACTATCACCGGTTCGATCGGCAGTTATCCGGCTGATGGTTATGGCTTTTCAATTAGATGTATTAAAGGGGAGCCACTCAATCTAACAGGCTTGACTACAAGGGAGGTGGGGAATATAACTCCATCCTACTTCGAGAGTGGAGGAGAGTATAGCCAATCTTTTAATGATGTTACGGAGTTTGGAGTGTGTTGGGGTAAAACCATTAATCCTACCATTGCAAATAATGTTCTCAGTTCGTTAAGAGGAATGGCATATCGTTCTTTTGACGGCAGTTTTACTGCTGCACTAAGAAATGACTACTCCAACCCAAATGAGATGGTAACTCCGGGCAGTAAATACTATGTAAGAGCTTTTATAAAAACATCAGGTGGAACTACATACGGCAATAATGTCACTTTTACCGCACACAACGGGCAGAAACAATTTAACCCAAGCCTTACATACGGTACTGTTAAAGATATTGATAATAACGAGTACAAAACTATTCCTATCGGTAGTCAAATATGGATGGCAGAGAATCTGCAAACTACAAAGTACAGTAATGGAGATCTTATTGGTACTACCACCACTCTTACCCAACCTCTGGTCTATACAGATGTCAATAAATATCAGTGGACATACTTTAACAGCTCTTTGTATGCCGGTATATACGGCAGAGTTTACACCTGGGACGCTGCTGCGGATGCCCGTGGCATCTGCCCGACAGGCTGGCACCTCCCTTCAGTTGCAGATTGGGAGCAGTTGCACACATATCTTGGCCTAGATGCATACTATAAACTGAGCGAGTCAAGTAATAATATCTGGATTTTACACAATGCCGGAAACAACAGTAGTGGATTTACTGCCATACCAAATGGACTCAGAGCTCCGGAGGGTTATTTCTATATGTTAGATAGGGCCTACTGGTGGAGCTCCAACTCATCTTCACCGAGTGTTGCCACATACTACAATATTAGCCCTTGGTCAAGAAGTGGCGAATTCTCAAAGAGTCACGCAACTGCTGTTAGATGTGTTAAGGATTAAAAAGTTACCTTAAATGTAACTCCACCGGTGGTGTAAATCATATTTTTAGTTGCTAATCCGGAGACAGGAATTTTCATAAAAGGCTCAATGCTAAGGTTTAACTTTGGCGTGAGCCTCTGTTCAACTCCAAATACAAGATTAACCCGGCCTCCAATGTCAAAAGCACTGGATGGTGATCCCGAGCTGGTTGTTACCCTCTCTACAGTCTCCAACCTATAGGTACTAATATACTCATCTCCGTCAAATGAGGTGTTCTCACGAAGTAGTTGAGTTCTGGTTGTGGTTGTGTAATTTTCGCTCAGGTATGCCAGTGCACTTAGACCGGCTCCCACATAGTAACTTGTTTTTTTATAAGAGGTTATCTTCCAGGTAATGTTTATGGGGATATCCAGGTTGGTTAGGGAGGCTATAGTTTGATAGGACGGCACGGCAGCATTCCTTGGAGAGCTTCGTTCGTCTACATTTGAGTGTTCAAGAGAAACTCCGGTGGAAATCTGTAGTTTTTTAGAAAGTGGGATCTCTACATTTACTCCACCGGAGTAGTTAAAGGCAGATGCGTCTGCGGTGGTGTTAAACCCCGGAGCCACATTTACCCCGATTCTCACCCTTCGCTCCGACCCTAGTTTTGAGTCTTTTCGTGAGGTTTTGGGGGAAGATTCGGTTGTTGATAGTGAATTGAGCTGAGTTAATGGTTGGTTATTGTATTGGTTAGTTGGTTGTTTCTGAGTTTGGGGTTGAGATTCTGTCACGGCTGCTGCCTTCTGAGCCTCAGTCACGGCCGCTGCCTTGACTTCAGCTGCCTCTTTTTTCTCTGTATTCTTAGCAATAATGTTGGTTGAACTGACTGAAGAACTGGTTGAACTTACTGCAGTTTTGGTTGAACTGCCTGCAGAGGCGGGGGAAATCTTCGCTTGCCCCATTACTGAAATTGAACTTGGTTGTGATTCCGCCACAGCTGTTACCTGACCGGGCACTTCGTTCACAATTTGTTGTGGAGTTTCAATCACTTTAACCGGCTCTTTTTGAGCTGTAAGCCCTTCCGGTAATGGTTGATTAAGGGTTCCGATAATAATCAGCCCCAACAGGATTGCAGCGGCAACTCCGGAAGCAGAGAGCCTGTATATGAGAGCTTTTCGCTTTCTCTTAGATGTAAAAGTCTCCCAAGCCCCCTCAATGTAACTCTCCTCGTGGCCGTTTAGAGCCTCTTTAATCACTTCCCCTATCTCTTTTTCCTTACTCATATTGCTTAAAAGCTTTTTTATATTAGTCGTTAATATGTTTGTTATACAATTCCCGCATCTGCTTTCTGGCTCTTGTGAGGTAAACTCTGGAGGAGCTGGCGGGGATCTTTAGTTTTGCAGCTATCTCGTCGTGACTGTAACCCTCAATATCATAAAGACAAAAAACGGTTTTATAAGTGTGTGGCAGACAGTTTAACAGCTTCATAATGTCTTGGGCAGTCAGGCAGCTGATTGGCCCGGGCGCGGTGTCCTGGATGGCGACGGAGTCGGTCTCTTTGAAATCAATCCTGCGGTTTTTCTTCCTAAACTTGTCAATCGCAGTGTTAATAACAATCTTTCTTAACCATCCTTTAAAGGGCTGTGAAATATCAAATTTTTTAATCTCCGAGAACACCTTTAAAAAACTGTCGTCAACTACTTCAATAGCATCATTTCGGTCGGTGCTGTACAAAAGAGCTACAGTCAAAGCATAACCAAAATACTTTTTATATAACAGCTCCTGAGCCTTATCATCCATCCGGATGCAACCCCGAACTACTGATTCTAAATTGTCGTAGTTACTGTATGCCACACAAATATATTTGGAACGTAAATTTAGTTTACAGTTTTAAGTTTAACAACATATTTTACTATGGAGTATGGTAAAACCTCCGAAGTAATCACTTTATCTCTTAGCAAATCTGCCCTGGCTTTTTGCGGAATTATGCAGAGGCTTTGCTTAAACGCTATGCTTGAAGGCATTATAAGCACTGCAGTTCCTCCCGCCTTCATCAACCTGAGCGACTCCTCAAGACCCTCTACTGCCTGGCCATTGCCAATATAAAACATCACATCCTCCACGCTCTTGATTATTGTATCATTAAGGTAAGATCTTGTAAAATCTACCTTAACCCTATCTCCGCTAAAAGGTTTCTCACCTGCGCCGGGGATGCTGTCTACAAAGCAGAGTCCCGACGGGTACTGCATAAACGATTCATATCTTGCAGATGCGAAGTTGAATATTGAATCTCTCTCAATATCGTCTATCTGAGTTTGCGTCTGAACGCCAACCACCTCTATTTCAATTATTAGATTGCTGTTTACAGGCAGATACGATGTACTGTAATTCCCGTAAGCCAGGTAAGATGGCATATAAAAGCGATACCTCTGGCCAACACTCATAAGTTTAATCCCGTAGTCGAGCCCTTCGGGGATAATTGTCTGGCTCAGCAGACGGAATTTTGCGGGCTCCGCTTTTGGTTCAGCACCACTACCCACCCCTTCGTTACTCTCAATTACGGTTCCGTTGAGCAGAGATATTGTGTAGTAAAAGCTGACTATATCTTTTTGCTTTAATGCTCCGAGTATCGGAGAGACATTGCTTTGTATTGCACCCAAACTTGATTGTGCAGAACCTGCCTGTGCGCTACTGTTGAGGGCGATGTTGTATAAAGGTAAATAATAGAAACCGGCACTATGCCTTTGTGCCTGAATATTATTGTCTGACAAATACTTGCCAATAATCTCATCGTCTATCTTCTGCTGTTTTGCGTAGTCACTCTCCAACCCAGAACACGAAACTGCCACCAGCCCGCCCACTACAAAACTAAAAACAAATAAAACCGATCTTAAAACTCTCCTTGAAACGGAACTTGAAAAACTCTTCATAACAAAAATGGAAATTTAATAGAATTAATAACTTGATAAATAAATTAAAAAACAAAACCGATAAAGAACTTGAAGAATTATTCGAATAAATCTACATACTATACGCACACCACATTCAAAATGCTACAACTCTGCTAAAGTTCCCCACATAACTTTTTGATCCTCGGGAGTTTTTTGTATTATGCACATTTTGTGATATATAGGTCTTATCAATTCCATCCCAAACGCAAAGTCATCTGGATTATATCTTTAAATTACAATTAATTACAAAAAACTCCCAATGATGCGGTCTGCTGCGCAGGTGTGTTTACCGCTGCGCGGTAGAGTTTTATCTCAGAGTTGTAGTTCCAACTTGCTTAATATCAGGGAATTATTACAAATAGCGTATTTGGTGTAAGTAGGTTAAAATCTGATGTTTGGCACTATAGCTCTGAGATGAATGCGGTCATCTGCGCTATACAAAAAAAACCGAGAGATTGTATAAATATTAGCTGAGAATGTGGCGTTTAAGCACGTGGGACAACTCTGGCAGTGTTTGATGTAACTAATTGAAATATTGTTAGTTAAAAATCTCTATTTTCCATATTTGGAAAACAGCATTTTTTATTTTATTGATTATTAGTAATTTACATCAAACACTGGCAGAGTTGTCTAAGAAAAAAATTATCACTACACTTGTACGCAGTAATCCGGTATATTCATAGTAAAATGTCACTTGACACAAGTAGTAAGGAGTTTATTACCGCTCTAAAGAGTGGTAGCGAAGCTGCGTATACCCAGTTATTTAATCAGTACAACTTAAGCCTGTGTTCGTATGCGTACAGAATTCTAAACGATAATAACGAAGCGAAGGAGATTGTACACATAACATTCTGCAGGATTTGGGATGGCAGGAAAACTATTGAGATAAACGAATCTTTAAGTGCCTATCTCTACAAATCGGTTTACAATAACTGCATAAGCCTGCTGAGGAAAAAGAGGCAGTATGCAAAGTATGTAGACAACGGGCTTGTAGATTTATACTTTAACAGAATTGTCCAAAATCCTCACGCAGAGCTAAAACTCATCGACTCCGAAAGTCGGAAAATTATATTATCTGCAATAGATGAACTGCCACAGAGGTGCAGGGAGATATTTATACAGTGTAAAATCAATGGTCTCACCTACCCAAAGGTGGCAGAAGATCTTAAAATATCAGTAAAAACCGTAGAGACGCAGATGTCAATCGCACTCCGCAGGCTTAGAAGAAAATTGGACTGGTTGCTCATCTTAATTTTGCCTTGATAGATAATTCCTGACTCAATTATTCCCGATTCAATTATAACTTGGACTAATTCAAAATTAAATCCCGGTCCAATTATTTACACATTTTTCTCTTTTGCCTTAAGGGTGTTTTGATTTTTTTGCGTCATAACTTTAGAACAACTAAAAATGATGCACGAAACAGATCGCTCCTCTATTGACAGCCTATTGGCTGCAATTCTTAACGGAGATTCAACAAATGAGCAGGTCATTCGATTTAATGAATGGATAAAAGACTATAAGAACGAGCTTTACTTTGACAGATTCAAAGAGATGTGGCACGTCTCTGTAGATAAGGAGTACATAAAAGCCAATACCGGTTTGCAAAATCCGGGCAGGTTAATCGAGTATATCAGAAGATCCAAACAGAGGGAGAGGGTACAAAGAGTTACAACCTGGTCTATGGCTGCTGCAGCCTCTCTAGTGTTAATATTTACCGCAACTCACTTTATTACAAAGAATTATAACGATTCAATCAATAGTGCAGATTTTAACACATTAAGTTACTCTGCAGATTCTGTAAAGGTTGAGTTAGATAATGGCCGGCAGATAAAGAGGATAAAGAGTGAAGGTAGTTCTGTAACAAATCTGGAAGATAAAATTGCGGTAAAAACAGATGATACAAAAGCTGTACAGGCAAAATCTTACAATACCGTATCTACACCATCCGGAGAGAGGGTGGCAATGGTTCTTTCAGATGGAACTGTTGTCTATTTGACCTCCAACTCATATCTTAAATACCCGTCAACTTTTGAAAAGGATAAACGCGAAGTGACTCTGGTGGGTCGTGCATATTTTGAGGTAAAGAAATCAAAAATTCCATTTATTGTAAACACATCGGATATGAATATTGAGGTTCTGGGAACCTCTTTCGATGTAGAATCCAGAAACAGCGGCTCCAGCGCATCGGTAATTCTGGTGGAGGGGTCGGTTAAGGTCTTTGCAGAGGGGCGTAGCAAGGTTATCTTCCCGGATGAGCAGATTAGCCTTCACAGGCAGACCAAAGAGATTACAGTGAAAAATGTAGATTCAAGACTGCTCACAATGTGGAAAGATGGTGTATTAATAGTTCACGGACAGTCATTTCCGGAGGTGGTTGAGAGCCTGTCGTCTTGGTATGGAGTTAAGATCGTTAACAGGACTAATGTTTCGGTGTATGAGAAGTTCAACGGAAGGTTTGACCGCGAAGATATTGAAGCCGCCATTAAGGCCGTATGTATAAGTGCAGCAATTAAATACCGGATAGAAGACGGTAAATTGATTCTGGAAGACAAATAGAGACAACTTTGAACTTACTATATAAATACACATATATTAATTATCAACTTACACCCAGCTAAACAAATTAACTATGGACAAATCTATCAAAATGCGGCAATTGGTTTTCCTGCCGCTGTTATGTTTTCTCCTCCTCTGCGGGAAGCTTTACGGAGCGCCACAGCAGGATAAGATTTCCCTGAGCCTCAAAGAGGCATCCATAACTCAGTTTTTTAAAGAGATAGAGGCAAGGACGGCCTTTAAATTCTTTTATAAAGACTCACAGGTAGAAAACGCACCCTCGATAACCATCGAGACAAACGAACAAACACTTGAATATGTGTTGAATACAGTCTTTGGAAAGACAAATCTCACATACGAAATTACCGGGAATCAAATAGTAATCAAACAAAAAACCGGCAACAACAACACTGTAATCATCTCAGGAGTTGTAACAGAGAAGAACCGTCAGCCACTACCAGGAGTAGCAGTGATCCTCCTTGGGACAAGAAAAGGAGTCTATACCGATGAAAAGGGAACATTCTCAATAGAGGTTCCAAAAGAGGGACAATCGACACTAAACCTCAGAATGATAGGGATGGCCGACTTAACAATAGTTACAGATGGAAGATCCCATTACCAAATAACAATGGAAGAGAGCACCCTAAGGCTGGAGGAAGTGGTAATCACAGGTATCGTAACCAAAAAAGCAGATAGCTTCACCGGAGCAGTCACATCAATATCTGCAAAAGATATTATGAGAACCAGCAACAAGAACCTGTTCGAATCGTTGAAAAACCTCGACCCATCACTCTACATCCTTGACAACCTTCAGAACGGCTCCAATCCGAACAAGTTACCGGGGATGGAACTCAGAGGAACATCCAGCTTCCCTGCCGATGCAACCACAGGAGTGACACTCAAAGGAAACTACGGCAACACACCAAACACACCACTCTTTATACTGGACGGATTCGAAACCACAGTAGAAAGAATTATGGATATGGATATGAACCGCATAGAGAGCGTAACCATACTCAAAGACGCATCGGCGAAAGCCCTCTACGGATCAAAAGCAGCCAACGGAGTAATTGTAATAGAAACAAAGAAACTATCAGGAGGACAACAACGTGTAACCTATAACGGAAGTCTGGATATAACAGTTCCTGACCTAACAAGTTACAACCTGGCAAATGCCTCAGAAAAACTTGAAATAGAGAGAATAGAAGGAGTTTACAGCTACCCCGGCAATATCGAAACAGAATTCGAAAGGATGCTTCTCTACAACTCAAGAAAAAAACTTATAGAAGAGGGACTCGACACCTACTGGCTCTCAAAACCACTAAGAGTAGGAATCGGAAGCAAACACAACGTTAACATAGAGTTAGGCGACAGCAAAGCCCTCAAGGGAATTGCAGATTTCACCTACAATAACATTTCCGGTGTAATGAAAGAGTCCTACAGAAGGAATATCTCAGGAAGCGTAAACCTTTCATACAGATACAAAAACGTACTCTTCAGAAACATTATGACTGCTGTAAGCAATACAGGACAGGAGAGCCCTTGGGGGTCTTTCAACACATACGCCCTAATGAATCCATACTGGAGAAGCAACGATCCCGTAACAGGACAACTTCTCAGATGGGCAGAGCCATCTACCTACACTGCAAACCCAATGTACGACGCAACAATCGGAACCCTCAACAAAGAGACATATCTGGATTTCACCAACAACTTCTACGTTGAGTTCCGCCCTACACAATTCGTAAAAGTATCGGGACGCCTCGGAATATCGGCAAAAAGAAACAGTGCAGACGAGTTTCTCCCTGCAAACCACTCAAAATTTTCTACTTATGCCTATATAGTAGGCGAAACCCTGAAGATGAAAAGAGGCTCATACAGACTGGACAACGGAAAGAGCAGCAGCTTTTCAGGAGACGTAAACGCCTCATATACAAGAGATATTGACAAACACTTTATAAGTGCAAACATTGGAACATTTGTATCTGAGAGTTCGTACAGCGCATATGCCTTTATGACAGAGGGATTCCCGAACAATCAGATTGCAGATATAACATTTGCCCGCCAGTATACAGAGGGGACAAAACCTATCGGATTATCGTCACTCAACAGAGAGATAAGCCTGCTTGCAACAGCCAACTACTCATACGATAACAGATACTTTATGGATGCAACCTACCGCCTTAGCGCATCTTCACTCTACGGAAAAGACAACAGATGGGCACCGGGTTGGAGCGTTGGAGCCGGATGGAATATCCATAACGAGAAATTCCTGAGAGAATCTAATTTCGTTAAGCAGATGAAGTTAAGAGGATCAGTAGGAACCACAGGAAACCAGAACTTTAACACCAGTTACGCAGTAGGAACGTACAGTTACTACACCGACTACAACTACGATGGATTCACAGGCGCATACCTCTCTAACCTTCCGAACCCACAATTAAGATGGGAGCAGAGAAGAGACTACAACGTTGGTCTTGATTTAGAGATCAAAGCCCTCAAACTAAGAGCCGACTACTACGATAGCTACACAGAAAATATGGTGACAAATGTATCGGTCTCACCATCAACCGGATTCTCAATGGTAAAAGACAACCTTGGCTTGGTAAGAAACTACGGATATGAACTTATGGCATCCCTTAACCTCTTCCAGAGGGAAGATGGATTTCTAACTATTTACGGGTCAGTATCATCCAATACTAACGAAATTGTAAGCCTGAGCGAAAGTATGAGAACATTCAACGCACTTCAGGAGAAACTGGCAGCAGATACCGGCAATAACAAACCTGTACTCAAATATGTGGACGGAATGTCAATGACCGCTATTTGGGCCGTACAATCACTCGGAATTGACCCGATGAACGGAAAAGAGATATTCCTAAAAAAAGACGGAACCAGAACATACGAATATGACCCACTTGACCTGGTTGTTGTCGGAGACGAAAAACCAAAAGCCAGAGGTAACTTTGGATTGACAGCAGAATACAAAGGCTTCGGATTCAGCACAACATTCCGTTACCTTGCAGGAGGGCAGATGTACAACCAGACACTTGTCGACAGAGTTGAGAATATAGATTATATTCACAACGTTGACAGACGAGTACTGCTCGGCCGCTGGCAATATCCGGGACAACACACAATGTTCAGAAAAGTCGGGAAAGTTGACGATCTGAATTCACAGCAGGAGAAGACCAGACCAACCAGCCGCTTTGTCCAGGAGAGAAATGAACTCACTTGGGGCTCAGCCACACTCTACTACGAATTCCCGCAAAAATTCAACAAAAAGATGGGAGTTGAGAGAACAAGATTCTCAGTCTATATGAATGACATCCTTACACTATCTTCAGTACAGATAGAGAGAGGGTTGTACTATCCGTTTGCAAGAACAGTATCTTGCTCTTTATCAATCACCTTTTAATTAAGAGAGCATTATGAAAAAGAAAATATTATATATAACCATCCTCGCAGCACTTCTCATACCGGCATCCTGCACAAAATGGCTTGATGTCACACCACCCTCACAAGTTAGGGAAGAGGATCAATTTAACACAGTAGCCGGATTCCAGCAGGCCCTCACAGGGTGCTATATTGGAATGACAGACGATATCCTTTACGGGAAAGCACTCACCTGGTCAACAATAGAGTTGATGGCTGGTCAATTTGTTCCTCTACAGCCACTTACAAGCAATGACTACAATATATCGCGTTATAATTACACAACTACCAATGCAATCAAATACATAGACGGAATCTGGGCAAAGGCATACAATGTAATCTCCAACGCCAACAACGCACTTAAATACCTGGAGATAAAGAAAGATGTACTAGATAACATCAACTATAACCTCATAAAAGGAGAGCTGCTGGCTATAAGAGCCTTTATGCACTTCGATCTGATGAGACTATACGGACACAGTAACCTTGCAAACAGAACAGACCTCATTTCTAAATATACAATTCCTTATGTAACAACACTTGGTAAGGAGATGACTCCGCAGAGAACATACAAACAGACTATTGATCTTATGGTCAAAGACCTGCAGGATGCAATTGTTTTACTGGAAGAAGATCCGGCCACAAAGATTAAACCGGCATCATACTACACCGATGTAAATATTGACGGCTTCTATACAAACCGCAAAACAAGGTTCAATTATTACGCAACATCTCTTCTACTGGCAAAAATTTATATGTGGGAAGGGAGTAAAGAGAGCTTCTCCAAAGCACTCACACTTGCAAACAAGGTTATTAGCGAAGCCGAATCAAACGGTTTGATAACCTGGACCACCAGCACAAGTGTTACCGAAGATATGATAATGAAAAGCGAGCACCTTATGGCTTTAAGTACCCAGAATCTGGCCCTGAAAACAGCCGAATACTTCAGGACGGAGATTATTGCTCAAAATAACACATTTGCACAATACATATCTGCCGACAGGTTGATATCTATCTACGAAGCCGAAGGGGCGGGAAGCAACGATTTCAGATTCCAGAAACAGTTCATTGTGAACTCTGTTACTCTGGATGGAAAGAGCGCCTATACCCCACTCAAATACTTCGGGACAGTAACCGATAAAATTCAGAAGAACCTCATTCCACTTATGAGAATTCCTGAAGCATATTATATTGCTGCCGAATGCCTACTGAAACAAAACACCCCTGATGCACAAAGCGCACTGAATCTGCTTAATACTGCAAGAACCAAAAGAGGACTCGCCTCACTCACCAACCTCACATCTACACAAATAATGAACGAAATTGTGAAAGAGTATAATAAAGAGTTCTACTGCGAAGGGCATATGTTCTTCCTATACAAGAGATTAGGAATGGAGAACATCCCGGGATATAATGAATCGGCAACCGATGTTGTCTATCTATTACCATACCCGTCAACCGAAATACAGATGGGAAGAACACAGTAATCTTAAAACAAAGAATATTATGAAAAATAAAATATTAGCAATAATTCTACTGGCGCTCTTTCCGGCAATAACAGCCTGCCAGAAGGATGAGATAATGCTCTTCGACCTGAATGACAGCGGGGTAATGTTTCCCGGAGCCGGCGATGCTACAACCTATAAAGGTTACAATTCGGCCGATAAGATATACTACATAAACGAATCTTTCCTCAATATTCCGCTTTCACAAAGCACCTATATTATTGATTTTCCGGTTAGGGTATCGGGCGATTCGGTAAGCCGTGACAGAGTAATTGGATATGAATTGATTCCTACACTCACAACCGCCACATCTACACAATACAAGATACTTCACGCAGTTATCCCGTCAGGGTCACGTTACGGAAGAATCAGATTTGAACTCACAAGAGATGCAGCACTCGATAATGCATCGGTTAAAGTTGGAATAAAACTTAAAGATTCCGATGACCTTAAAGTTGGATCAAATGAGTATATGAAAGGGGTTCTTACGTGGACAAATATGCTTCCAATGTACCCGAACTCATCTAATTACATAAGGACATATAACTGTATAGTGTTGACACCGCTAACAAAAACCAGTACTGCAAACACATACTACAGCCCTAACGCCCACAAAGCAATTCTGGACGCACTGGGATGGCCAATCAACTACTGGCCAACCTACACCAACTCCGTAACAGACCCAAGCACAGGTACAACTCCAATATTAGGAGCATATTACACTGACTTCTATGCACAGAAGCTCAAAACCTACCTGGATGCATATGCAGCAGCAAACGGAGGAGTAAGGCTTAAACACAATGCCGGAATCGATAACGGAAAAGAAATCCAGCCAAGAGTAACAGGCGCAGTATATGTTCCCTAACTAAAAAACCATAAATTAAATGAAAAGAAAAATATTTATACCCATAATTTTATCGGTGGCTCTGATGGTTACAGGAGGATGCTTTACCGATAAATCCGGACTCGACACAAATAAAATAAATGACCTTGTTATTGAGACACCTAACATTGCATCAATTTTAAGAGTCGAGTATCTTGAGGAGTTAAATCTGGACCCAACAGTTAAGTTCGGAAACGTAACAAACCCAACCACAGATGTTTCCTATAAATGGGAGATCAACCAGACTCCGGGCGCAACACAACTCGTTGTTTTAGGCAATGAGAGAGTACTTAAAGCCACCATTAAAAATATGATACTCTCTGCCTCATACAAACTCATCTTCACAGCAAGAGATGAAAAACACGGCATTGAGTATAAAAAGAGCTGGCCACTTTATGTAAGTAGTTCATTCAGAGAGGGGATTTTAATTGCAGATACCAAAGACGGAGCAAGTTCAGACTTCTCACTCATAATGGATAATGACTTAACAACCTCTTATACAGCAGGGCTGAACATTAAATACAATATTATTAAAACAAAAACCGGATCTTCATACCCGGGAGTTGTTAAAAATCTAAATTACGCAATTCATAAACAATCATTGATCCTAACAAAAAATGTAATTACCACCATCTTTGAAAATAAGGATATCAATATGTTTGACTGCCTTGACTACTCAGTTTATAAAACAGCTGATAAAATATTCCCAGCTTTAAACTCAAGTTTTGATCCTCAGGCATTTTATACCATTAACAATGCTCAGTGGATATTGATTGCAAACAACAAATCGTATGTTATAAATTCCATCCAGGTTTCTACATCATTTATGATGCCTGCTTCAGGCGTAAATAATATAGATAATGCTATAGTTGTAGCCGATAACTCGGGAGGGTCAGGCCCGTATGCATTCTGGTTCGATAACAACACCGGGAAATTCCACGCAATTACAATGACATTTACAACCCCTGCAACTAGCGGAGAGTACACCACACAAGGGGCGTTCAACCCCGGAAATCTGCCGGGAAGAAGAGTGGTAGCTGCCGATGTTGCAGTAGATGGAGTTACATCTGCATTCCTACTTAAAAACAGTGCAACCAATAGTTACGAACTCTGCACAATATCATTTGCTTATACAGATGCCAATTACAACACAATTCCATCGGCACCAAAACTGAAAGTTGATTTTCCGGCCGAACTGACACCAATTCTCAACTCAGCGGTATCGGTATTCTTTGCAATGTTCGATCCAATAATGTATGTAGCTACACCAAGCAAGATCTACGCAGTGAAATTTGGTGGTGGAGTTGTATCGTACAGCGAGAAGTACTCTGCACCTGCAGGTGAGACCATTACAAAGGCAAAACTGTTTGTTCAGGGACGCTACAGATTGTACCGCAAAGATTTTGACGCAGTTAACGGTCCTATATTTGAAGCGCCTCTCGCTTTAAATACAAAAGCTGTTGTGGTTGCAACCTCAAAAACGGCTTTCCAGGGGGATGTTTATGTGATCCCTTTTGGAGCTTCGGGAACAGGCGATCTTAATGCATCACAAGCTAAAAAATATTCAGGATTCGGTAAAATACTTGATTTTACAATCCAAGGACAATAAATAAAAATTCTAAATGAGAAAGATTTTCGTACTAAGTACCCTGATTATGTTTACCTGCGGGCTTTATGCATCTGCCAACATAAATCCGGTAAAACAAGAGAAGAAAAAGACAGAGAAAGAGATTGAGACAGCAAAAAAAGACTCTCTGGACGCCTTCGACAAGTTATTCAAAGAGAAACACGAAACCGCCAGGGGAATGTTCACTCTTCATAAGATTAAAGAGAAGCTCTATTTCGAAATACCGATAAAGATGATGGGTAAAGAGATGCTGATTGCCTCTTCTGTAACTGAGACCAGCGATAATGCCAACGGTATTGTCGGGGGCAAGACAGACCCGATTCATATTCTATTCACAAAATCGGGAGAGAGTGTGCAGTTGAGAAGAGTAAACAGCGACGTTATCACAGATAATATGAGTTCCAATATTGCAAAGGCAATCAAAAAAAGCAATATCGGCTCTATTATGAAAAATATGAAGATTGAGGCCTACTCTAAGGACAGCTCTGCTGTTATTGTAGATATGACCAGCTTTTTTGTAGGTGATAACAAAGATCTTACACCATTTGACAAATATAGCCAGTACACAATGTTTAACGGATTTAAGAGAACCGAGACTTTCCAGCAGGATAAATCCTATCTTGGAAATATCAAATCTTTTAGCGACAATATTGTGGTTACCAGCACTCTGAGCTATAATTATACTCTAACGGATGTTGCTACCAACAAAAACATTGTAAAGGATGAGCCGTTCACTTGTATTGCTTCCAGATCAATTGTTTTGTTGAAAGAGACTCCTGTAAAACCAAGGTTTGCAGACTACAGAGTAGCGATATTCAATACCGGAAAGTATCTCTTTGGGGAGAGAGAACAATCTTCCAAAGTGATCTACTATGCAAACAGATGGAATCTGGAGCCGAAAGATATTGAAGCCTATAAAGCAGGTAAGCTTGTTGAGCCCGTTAATCCTATCATTTTTTATGTGGACAACAACTTTCCCGAAAAGTGGAGACCATTCATCAAAGAGGGTGTTGAGCAATGGAACGAACTTTTCGAGCAGATAGGTTTCAAAAATGCTATTCAGGCTCTGGATTTCCCTCTTAACGATCCCGAATTTGACCCGGATAACATTAAATACTCTTGTGTGAGATATGCTCCAATAGGGATTCAGAATGCAATGGGTCCATCTTGGGTAGACCCAAGATCGGGCGAGATTATCAATGCATCTGTGTATCTCTATCACGATATTATCAAGTTGTTAAATAACTGGATGTTTGTCCAGATATCTCCGGCCAATAAGAGGTTGCAGCAGAAGGGCCTCCCGGAGGATATTTTGAGTGATGGTATTCGTTATGTTGTAGCTCACGAAGTTGGTCACTGTCTTGGTTTTATGCACAATATGAGTGCATCGAGCGTAATTCCGGTAGACTCTTTAAGATCTGCACATTTCACCAATACAACAGGTACCACAACCTCTATTATGGACTATGCCCGTTTCAACTATGTTGCGCAGCCGGGAGATATGGAGAGGGGCGTTAAGCTTTCACCTCCAAGATTTGGCGAGTATGACAGGTTTATGATTAAGTGGAACTACAAGTACTATCCAAGTTTTGAAGATCCGGCAAAAGAGAGTGAATATCTTTCCAATATGGTTAGTGAGGCTATTAAAACACCTGTTTACAGGTACGGTAAGCAGCTCTCCTACCCTCTTGACCCAAGATCTCAGACAGAAGACCTTGGAGATGATGCTATTAAAGCATCTGAATATGGTATCAAAAACCTTAAATATCTCATCTCAAACTACAACTCGTGGGTAGAGAAGAGTGACGAAGATTTTTCTTACAGAAGTGAAATTTATGACGGTATTGTTTTCCAGTATATTAGGTACATTAATCACGTGTTTGCAAACGTTGGCGGAATCTATCTTAACGAAGTAAAAGTGGGCGATAAAATGGTTCCTTTCGAGAGTGTCGAGAGGGAGAAACAGAAAGCCTCTCTGGAATTCATTATGAAGCAGATTAGTGAGCTTAGCTGGTTTGAAAATGAGACTCTCAGGAACAATCTCACTATTATGGGCTCGGCTACTAATCTGCTCCAAACCGTTCTTGCCAAAGCAGTAATCTCTGCCCCGTCAAAAGTTATGTTATCTGCAATGAACTCAAAAAATCCTTACGATTTCTTTGAGTGTTCAGATGATGTTTTCAGTTTTGTGTGGAGAGCTGCAATGGATAAAAAAGAGCTGACTCCTATCGATAAATTTATTCAGACAGAGTATTTGAATATGGTTTTGAGTTCGGGAAACCCTGCTAAACTGATGGGTGGAGTTGGAGCTGCCGGAGATATGTTTGATATCCTGCGTAAAGTTGACACTCAATCCAGATTCTCGAAGATGATTAATATGAGGGAAGCAATGGAGTTCACGACACAAACAGAAGAGGGTTTCTCGCCTGTTGCAGGTTATGGAGTCCCTTCTACCAAGTTTAGCATAGTATTTAACACGGAGAGCAACCACTACAGGTATGTTGTCAAAACTAAAGAGCTGCTGGAGTCAATGAAAAAATCAAAAGTAAGTAAAGAGGATAAAATCCATTACGAACTACTGTTGAAAAAAGTAAATTCTTCTTTTAAAGTACAATAGCCAACCCAAGAATGAAAATGATAAAGAAAATATTAGTTCCGGCGCTTATCTCTTGTTGCGTTATTGTATTTAGTGCCATAAGCTCAAACGCCCAAAGCACAAAAGTAAAAAGTACAAGTTCCACCCAAGCAAATAGCACGGTCAAAAAAGCAGACAGTACCGCTAAGCTCACCCCTTACCAGAAGCTTTTCAACAAGAAGAAGAGTGTGAAAACATCTACAGGTTTAATTACGCTTCATATTGTAGATGGTAAATTATATTTTGAACTACCTGTTAAGTTAGTAGATAAGAGCTTTTTAATGAGCTCTCTGGTAGATAATGTGAGTAATATGAGTCTAAGCTATGCGGGGCAAAGGGCAGCAAGATCTCAGCACATCTGTTTTACAAAGACAGATTCGCTGGTGCAGATTCGTCTGGTACCGATTACTAAGATTGTAGATTCTCAGGATAGCGGAATTCAGGAGGCTGTGAACAGAAGTTCGTTGCCTTCTGTATTGGTATCCAAACCGATACTGGCCTATAACGCAGATAGCAGTGCAGTTGTTTTTGACGCAACATCGTTTTTTGTCTCAGACAGCAAGTATATCGGCACCTTGAATGCCTCCTCATTTGGTGGATTTATCCAAAAGGTATCTACATTCAGTAAAGAGCTGAGCGCGCTAAAAGATGTGGAGTCCTACGAAAACAATGTTGCTGTGATAAGCGATATGACATATACCTTCAAAACCTTCTTCCTGGGAATGGAGTCGGGTGGAGCCGAGTATGCCACAGTTGAGCTTAGAACCACTCTTACCCTTTTACCCCAGGAGAGATTCCGTCACCGTTACGGTGACTACAGGATTGGTACTTCAGTAACTGAGTTTGAGAAGTTCGACAGCAAAATTCAGGGTTCAGAGTTAAATTACCTTGCCAACAGATGGAGGCTTGAGCCTAAGGATGCAAACATATTTCAACTTGGAGGGCTGACAGAGCCGAAAAAACAGATTGTATTCTATATAGATACTCTGTTTGTTCCTGAGTGGAGAGAGGCCATAAAGAGGGGATTGCTTAAATGGAATGATGCATTTGAAAAAATTGGTTTTAAAGATGTTATCCTGGTATACGACTTTCCGTCAAAATCACAGGACCCTAAGTTCAGTGCGGGCAATATCGCTTACAATTGTGTGCGCTATGCGCAGACACCATCGCGGAACATTGCAAGACAGATTAACATTGACCCAAGAAGTGGTGAGATTTTAAGTGCTTCAATTCTCTTCTTTCGTGACTCTCCGGTAACCCTGCAAAGGGAGCGTATCTATCAGACCGCTGCTGTTGAGCCGGGTGTTAGGGGATATGAGCTTCCTCAAGATCTTATGTGCTCTTCCATAGAGATGGCAATGATGAGGGAGATGGGCTTTTGTCTGGGTTTGACTGCAAATCTGGCCGGATCTTCCTGGATGGATGTAGACTCTTTGAGATCTGCAACATTTACACAAAGGGAGGGGATTACCTCCTCTGTAATGGATCAAATCAGGTATAACTATATTGCCCAACCGGGTGATATTGAGAAGGGTGTCAAGTTGGCTGCAGATAATTTGGGTGTTTACGACTACTATGCAATCAAGTGGCTCTATAAACCTATATTTAAAGCCAAGACGCCTGCTGCCGAGGTTGCGGTTCTAAAGGAGATGATATCCGAAAAGATTAATGACCCTCGTTACTTCTATGGAAAAGAGCAAAGCTGGAGTGCATATTTTGACCCTCGCTCGGTTATTGAAGATTTGGGTAACGATAAGATTAAGGCTGCCAAATATGGGATAAACACTCTTAAATATGTGGCTGAGAATGCCGCAAAGTGGGTAAATAAAGATGAGGCAGATGAGTCCTACAGAGAGCTCTTCATAGACTTTATCTTCCTTAAACTTTACGACTACTACAGGAGTGTAATGGTTAACATCGGTGGTATTGAGATAAACCGGAAATATGAGGGTGACCCTATGCCCTCCTATAAGGTGCTGGACCGCAAGATTCAAAAGGAGAGTCTTCTTTATATGCTTAACCAGAGTGAAGATCTTGCCTGGGTAGATAATAAAGATCTGCTTTTAATGAGTGGAATGAATCCAAACTTCTCCAGCTATCTGGCAAACAACCTTGTCAAACTCGCTTTCCAGCGTGTGGCGATGGTTGCATTTGCGCAAAATGTGAATGCCGGGCAAAATCCTGCCGGGCAAAATACTACAGGCCAAAATCCTGCCGGGCCGTATACATTAGATGAGATGTTTACAGACCTCACAGCGTTCTCTCTTAAAAATATGAACAAAGGGTTGGACCCTACAGAGGCGCAAATTGCAACCCTCTTTAACACTGCTCAATTTCTTCTCGCAAATTCGAACCTGCCTATCGTAATAAAAGCCAAAGAGAAGAACAAGGCAGCCTTCCAGTTTGTAGAGGATAATAACTTTATCTCCTACAATAACTTAAGAGCAAAATGCTTCCCTGATGAAAATATCTGGGAACCGGGTAATGAAAACACCTGGGAACCGGTTAACGGAACAGATAATTTTGATTTGGCAAACATCGGCTCCACAGGAGCAGGTTTTGAGCAACTCGTCTCCCTTAAATTCCTTATAAACCGGGACTACTCCGATGTTTACTATAAACATCTATTAGAGTTGAGAGCTAAACTTAAAATCTGCCTTAAAAAAGCAAAATCCCAAAGCTCAAAAGATAGAATCGGTTACCTGATGCTCTCCATAGACAAAGGGATAGGTGAATAACCTTGCCAAGGGTCGTGGGGCATTGTTGATAATGTGTGATTTAGCTATATAATGGTTATGTAGCTTGGCTCGGCAAGTGGTTAGACTTGCCGGGCCTATTTTTTTCACTAAATTTGAAAAAACTTTACCTATGAAAAAGATCACAAACATTTGCTGCATTGGTGCCGGCTACGTAGGTGGCCCCACAATGGCGGTAATCGCTTCCAACTGTCCGGAGATAAAGGTTACAGTTGTTGATGTTAATACTCAGAGAATTGCAGATTGGAATGGTGCAGACCTGGAGAATCTTCCCATTTACGAGCCCGGGCTCAAGGAGATTGTCTCTGCGGTAAGAGGCAAAAATCTCTTCTTTTCAACTGATATTGAGGAGGGCATCAAACAGGCGCAAATGATTTTCATATCGGTTAACACACCTACAAAAACCTACGGCAAGGGCAAGGGAATGGCGGCAGACCTAAAATATATAGAGCTATGTGCAAGGCAGATAGCATCTGTAGCCGATGAGGAGAAGATTATTGTGGAGAAGAGTACAATTCCGGTGCGTACTGCACAGACTATCAAGACTATTCTGGAAAATACAGGCAATAAAATCAAGTTCCAGATTCTCTCTAACCCGGAGTTTCTGGCAGAGGGAACTGCTATTAACGATCTGCAAAATGCAGACAGGATGCTCATTGGCGGCGACCACTCTACCGAGGAGGGTCGTAAAGCGATTGATTCGCTTGCGGCCATCTATGAGAGGTGGCTCCCTGCAGAGAGAATTATCAAGACAAATCTTTGGTCAAGTGAACTCTCTAAACTTACCGCAAACGCTTTTCTGGCCCAGAGGGTCTCTTCAATTAATGCAATGAGCGCAATATGCGAGAAGACCGGTGCAGATGTGGATGAGGTTGCGCGCGCAATTGGTGCAGATAGCAGGATTGGTTCTAAGTTTATAAAATCTTCAGTTGGCTTCGGGGGATCCTGTTTCCAGAAGGATATACTGAATCTGGTTTATATATCTGCAAGTCTCGGTCTTAATGAAGTTGCAGATTACTGGGAGCAGGTTTTGCTTATCAACAGCTACCAGCGGAGACGTTTTGCCGAAAATATTGTGACAAGTCTCTTTAATACGGTTGCCGGTAAGAAGATTGCCTTCCTGGGTTGGGCATTCAAGAAGGATACCAACGATACCCGCGAAACTGCTGCGATGTATGTAGCAGACCTGCTGCTGGAGGAGACTGCAGATATCTGCGTATATGACCCGAAAGTGTCACAGTCCAAAATGTACAGCGATCTGGAGCATTTGGGCACCAGAAGTAATGAAGAGAATGAGGCACACCTTAAAGCGGTGAGCGACCCCTACGAGGCGTGCAGGGATTCTCACGCCATTGCCATCCTTACTGAGTGGGATGAGTTCCGGAGTTATGACTGGCAGAGAATTTTCGACAATATGAAAAAGCCCGCCTTTATATTTGACGGGCGAAACATTACCGACTGCAAAAAACTGACCGATATCGGCTTCAAGGTCTACCAGATTGGCAGGGGATGTAACATTGCCAGTGTTTGATGAAACTATTTGTTTTTCAGATGATTGCAAATCGCAGTTTTCCAAAACTGGAAAACTGCGATTTGTAAAATATTGATATATTGCGTGTTTCATCAAACACTGCCAGAGTTAAAATTCAAAACTTCCAGCAAATGCACCGTAGTTGGTGGTGGTTATGCCGTTGGCGGGGCTGCCGGTATAACGCTGCATTCCGGGAAGAATCTTGACCCTTACAACTGCCTGCTCACCAAGTTTAACCAGGCCTGCGTGCACTGCGGCTTTGGCCAACGCAGAGTCATCTGTATAGATTCCGTCTGCCCCGCCCCATACTCCTCCCTGGTTGGTGCCTGTCACCAAAAACTTATAGGTTTCGCCTATGCTGCTACGGAATTTTGTAAGGTTACCCGGGTCACTCAACACCTCTCTTCCACTATCCTCTTGTGGGGATATAATTTGAGGAGTGTCAATTTCAAAACGGTAACTTCCTGCAAATGAGCCGTAGTTAGGTGTAGTGATTCCATTCCGTGAACAGCCGTTATACCACTGCCTTCCTGGTAAAATTGTAACTCTCACCACTTTTTGCTCACCCACTACCACCAGCCCTGCGTGAACAGCAGCCTTGGCAATTGCAGAGTCATCTGTATAGACCCCGTCTTCGCCTCCCCAAACTCCGCCCTGAGTGGTTCCTTTAATTAAGAATGAGTATGTTACCCCTGTGTTTTTGCGCAATTTGATGAGGTTGCCCGGGTCGGAGAGGTAATCACTGCCGGTTGCAGATTGAGTGGTGCCACCTGAAGTTTGAGTTGTGCCGCCTGCAGGCCGGTTATTTCCAACCACAACGGGGTTGTGGGAGACAATGCCCCGATTGCCCGAAGCGGCGGCAGATTCAAATCTGAAACTGCCGGCGAAAGAGCCATAGTGGTTTGTGGTGATTCCGTTTCTGGTGCTGCCCAGATAGCGTTGAGCCCCGGGAAGTATTGTGATCTTTACAACTCCCTGCTCTCCTACCCTTAGCAATCCGGCGTGGACAGCAGCTTTTCCGATAGCGGAGTCATCTGTATAGATACCATCTGCACCTCCCCAAACGCTTCCCTGGTCGCTTCCGGTTACAAAAACGGAGTAGGTGGTTCCGTTGTTATTTCGAAGTTTTACCATATTACCGGGGTCTGTTATGACATCTCCGGTAACTATTGGCTCTGCCCTTTTTACCCCTGTAGGTGTTCGCGGCTCAAATTTGAAACTGCCGGAGAATGACCCGTAATCTAAAGAGGATATCCCATTTTTCAGGCTGCCGAAATATCTGGGAGCTCCTCTTAGAATTGTCACTACAACAACTCCCTGCTCTCCCACCTTTAACAATCCGGCGTGTACGGCAGCTTTACCCAAACGAGAATCGTCCGTATAGATCCCATCTGCACCTCCCCAAACACTTCCCTGGTCTGTTCCGGTAACGCTAAAGGAGTAACTCATACCGATATTGGACCTGAATGAAGTTAAGTTACCAGGGTCTGTAAGTGCAGTTTGGCCCTGTGCAAAAAAAACATTAAAGCAAAGTAAAAGAAGAATAACCTTGCCAAGAGTAGTGGGGCTTAATTGATTTCTAGACATTTAGCAATATTTTAAAAATTACAAGTTAACTATCTAAAAGCTGTAAGTTGTTTAACTATTAGTTGTAAATTGGTTATCTATTAGCTGTAAGGTGATTACTTTTTTACGGGAGCGGCCAAAGGTTTGAGTTGCCTGAATTTTACATTTTCGGCCAGCTCTTACAGATCTAGCTTTTTCATCTTCTCCTCTACTTTGATTGAGAATATCAGTTTGTTTTCGGGAACCTCAATAATAAGAAAAGTGGTGTTATTCACATTTCCGTAAACAACATTATATCCGTTCCAAAGATATCTTTCGAAGTTATGAAGGGTTGAGATTAATGACTCAAAGCTGCTTAAAGGGGTAACACGTACAATAAATGCTTTTTCCATTGAGAGCATAAATTTTGCCCTGTACTCTACTTTCCCGTCATTAAACGATTCAGTTAGAGGGAAACCGGTATTACTAACAACTTTGCTCCATTTGTTAAATGTTGCCAATGAGAGAATTAGTGATTCTTGTGCTATAGTTGCAGATGATATAACAAACAGCAGTGTAAGGCTGATAAGAAGTTTTCGGATCATTTTGTATGTTTTTTAAAGATTAATAATTGGTTAACATTTAAGATTAAAATTGGTTAACATTTAAGATTGAAGTTGGTTTGATTTTTATCATCATAAATATAGATATAAAAAAGAGATCAAGCTTTGAAGTTGACGTTTTTTACACTTGGGTATTTCGTTCATAATTATTACACAAAATTAATCTGTTAGTAGATTTATGAATAGCCGTAAAGTTGTCTGATTATTTTTTTACACCCGTTTGTAAAGGTATAGGTTATGAGTTAAAATTTGTGAATCAATCTTTTAGTGAGACAAAATATAGTGCTTAAATACAAATTTAAAATTCTACCTTTATCGTCTGACAACGAGAACAGATAGAGTGTGGTAGGTAACTGTAAATAGAGAATAAATCACCAAATCGTCAATTTTACTATTTACCACCAGAAAATGTTAAGTTAACCTACTTTTTTGCAGATAATTTTAGAATTATTGCCTAAATTTATTCTGGATTTGGATGTTTCTCCCTGACTGCAGTTGTTGCTCTGCACATAATTACTGCACGCTCAATGTTACCGCTCTGCCCATAATTACTAGACGCCTATTTTTCCTGATCTTACCTAAAATTGCTGCTCTGCCAAAACTTAATTTGATTAAAACATACTATGAAAAAAATTTCATTCACGCTGCTCTTCCTGGTTTGCGCAATCGGGTTTGCGACAGCTCAAAGCAAAGATGTCGCCAAAATGCTTAAGGTACCGGATACCTATAACAGAAGTTCCGTTACGCTTTTAGTTCTTGATTTTCCCGGGGATTATCACTATAATTCCGTCAGGAATAATCTAAAGACTTTGGTTTTTTCAGATAAGTACTATAATAATAATCTGAATTTCATTACATTAAACTCTCCATACGAGAGAAGTTATATTGGCACTAATAAGGCAGATCTTATTTTGAAAAGTCTCAAAGAGAAGAGAGTTGCCAATGAAATTGTGGCAAAATGGTACTCTATGGATAGTCAGGGAAAGATGTCCCTGGATCTTGTCCACTCACGGGGTATGTTCAACGCCACCGATGAGGCCTTTCTGGAGGCTAAAACTACAAAGAGGGGTAATGCCCAGCTGGAGGATTTTGGTAACAGACTCATTGATATGAGTTATGTTGTTGTTGCAGATTTCTATGATATTAAGAGTATGGAGGAGGCCAAAGTGAAGGATTCAAGGGGGTGGCAGGCAAATGTACAGACCTATCTTTACAAAATTGATTTCAACGAAGAGATTCGCAATAAAATCTACGATAACTGGATTTTTGACGAAGATACTCCCGAAGTAAAGGATTCCAAACGGGCTGCTCTTGCAAAAATTGAGATTCCTTTGGTATTCGTTACCACCTCAATGAATACAGCATCGGAGTCTGTATCTACAAAAACCACCTCTATTCCGCTTGTTGGCAGCAAAAAGCCAAAAACTGACGACGAGTTGATGGCCAAAATGATACAAGACGCCTATAACGAGATTCTTTATAACCTGGAGATGAAGGTTGAAGATTTTAAGGTTATTACCTCAATTAATGGTGTAAACCCTATAAGGGCAAAAATCGGTAAAAAAGAGGGGATTAAAACAGATTACCGCTTTTTTGCATACGAGTATGTATATGACGAGAAGAGTAACTTAACTACCCAGAAACTTCGCGGGGTTATTCGTTCAACTCCTAAAATTGCAGATAATGTACAGGTTGCAACCGGCAAATCGCCAACTACAGAGTTTTATCAAACTTGTGGAAGAAGACTGCAAAACGGGTATCTGCTTCAGCAGAGAAATGATTTTGGAGGAGAGCTATCTGCAGGTTATGAGATAGGCGAGATCGGTGGTATCTATGGTCGTCTGGATTTAAGGATGGGCCGTTATGTTGGCGTAAAAGCTCTTTTCCTCTATATTGAGGGTGGTTATGAATCTAAGGCTTACAACACAGTCACATTTAAATTCACTCGTTACGGAGGCGGCCTGGCTAAAGGGCTGCAACTTACCAGAAACAGCGAGCTGCGTCCATATGTAGGCTTAGGTCTGGAGGAGACAAAAAATGCGAGTCAGATTAAACAGTCAACCCTATATTTTAAGGGTGGGGCAAATCTTGGTATTAATATTAAGCACAATGTTCAGCTTATCGGGGGCGTGGGTTATTATATGACAGGAGACACCAAAGATGAAAACGATGTTAGTTACGGAGATTGGGATGCTGTTTATGACGGAAGAAGCGGGATGTCTATCCTTGCCGGTATCAGAATAGGGTTCTAACCTGTTTAAAATTAAACCATAAATAAGCTTATAAATTCTTAACTGAACAAACAAATAAAAATCTGCATAAAATGAAAAAGATAACAAAAATATTGTCACTCCTCATACTGATGATTCTCATTACCTATTTTGCATCTGCACAATCGCGCAGGGAGCGTAAGATCCTCTTTAACAGTATGTATAACTATGAGATATCTCCTGTTGGCGTTGGGATGGACGGGACAAAGGTTTTCAAGGTTTGGGGATACGGAAAGAATGTGGGAGAGGCTGTTATGGATGCAAAAGCGAATGCTGTTGCTGCTTGTATCTTCAAGGGTCTTCCCGGAGGTGCAGGGGCTGCCCCTACTCCTGCTCTGTGCAGCGAATCCGGAGCAGAGAACAAATATGCCGACTATTTTGAGAAGTTTTTTGAGGTTGGCGGCAAGTATCTGCAGTACATAGCTCTTACCAATGATGCGGACCCTGCAGGACCGGACAGACTTAAGATTAAAAAAGGGTACAAAGTTGCCATATACGCTCAGGTTATGTACGATGCACTTCGCAGAGAGCTGGAAGCCAACGGAATTGCAAGAAAACTTGACTCAAGATTTTAACAGACCATTCAAAAAAATAATTACTAAAATATCTGACCATTTAAATTATGAAAAAAATATTTATCACCACACTATTGATTTTTACATAGGTAATCTTTTTCGGACAGGCAAAAAAGCCCACCATTATGGTTATGCCGAGTGATCAATATTGCCTGAGCAGAGGGTTTAAGCTTACATTCACAAATCAGGGTATGACTCAGACTCTTCCGGATTACAGAGCTGCAATGCAGAGTGACCCCAATTTGCGTCTGGTTATTACCAAGATGGGACAGATGATGGCAGATAGAGGTTTCCCTCTGAAGGATCTTGAGGCAGAGATGCGTAATATGATGCAGGAGAGCGCAGAGAGCTCAATGCTCACCAGCTCTTCCTCCGGCTCGGAGATGGCAGAGAGCCCGATAGATGTACTAAAAAGGGTTGCCAAAGCAGATATTATTCTGGATCTGGACTTTGACCTTAAAGCTCAGGGGCCGTCCAAATATATGGTTTTCAACCTTAGAGGGTTGGATGCTTATACTGCCAAACAGGTTTCGGGTGTTGCCGGAGCAGGAAGGCCATCTACATCTGCAACTCCGGAGATCCTTATGGAGGAGGCGGTTCTTAGCCATATGGACAGCTTCAACGCCGGCCTGATGAGACATTTCGACGACCTCTTTGAAAATGGACGTGAGGTTAAGGTTCTTGTAAAGGTGTTCAATAACTGGGGCGAAAATCTTGAAAGCGAATTTGAATCGGCCGGCGAGACCAAAGAGCTCTCCTTTATTATAGAAGATTGGTTTGCAGATAATTGCGTTAAAGGAAGGTTCAACCTAAGTGATGCTACCGAGAATCAGATGAGGTTTGAGCAGGTAAGAATCCCTGTTATGAAACTCCAGAGCGGGAGAGAGAGAGCAGTTGACACAAGAAGCTTTGTAAGCGACCTGCGTAAACATCTCACAGACAAATATCAGATTCAGTCTAAACTCTACCTGCGCGGTTTGGGCGAGGCCTGGCTGATTCTTGGAGAGAAGTAACAGCTCACTTGAACCAACACAATTAACCTATTTTTAATTCAATTTGGAATGAAAAAAATAATTATACTACTTCTTATCTTCATTACCGTTAAGAGCGGTATTGCCCAGAACACTTTAGGAAAAAGTGACGATCTGGGCAGAGTTGCCCTGGCAGTAATGGTTCCGGATATGGCTGAGAATATTCCTCAGTCTGCCAAACAGCTGCTGGAGAACAAGATGATGCAGATAGCGACCATTAATGGTCTTGGAGCAGGTGGTCTGGATCCGAGATTTTGTATAGTTCCGATGGTAAATATCCTAACAAAGGATGTAACCCCTACCGCTCCGCCAATGATTGCCCTCAATATGGAGATCACCTTCTATATAGTAGATGCCGTTAATCAGATAATCTTTGTTCAGACCACAATGGCTGCAAAGGGTGTCGGGCAGACAGAGGACAAGGCCTACATCTCCGGCATTCGCAATGTGAACGCAAGAGCCGGCCAGTTCAAAGGGTTTATTGAGAACGGCAAGAATAAGATTATCGAGTACTACAACTCACAGTGCGATGCAATTATTAAGAAGGCTCAATCGCTGGCAGGGATGAAACAGTACGAAGAGGCTCTCTTCTATCTGCTTAGCGTTCCGGATGTTTGCCGGGAGTGTTATGACAAATGTATGGATGTCTCTGTAGATGTCTATAAAAACTATGCAGACTACAAATGCACCCAGTATCTATCTGCAGCAAGAGCAGCCTGGGCCAATATGGATGCAGATCTTGCTTCACAGAACCTGGCTATGATAACTCCGGATATGTCCTGCTATAATGATGCAACCAAACTTGTAGATGTTATAACCAAAAAGATGATTGCAGATGGTGCCAATGTATGGAACTTCAAGATGAAGCGTTACGATGATGCCGTTGAGACAGAACGCCTCATTATCAAAGCTAAAAGAGATGTTGCAGTAGCCTGGGCAGTAGCCACCTACTGGAATAACTACAACTATAACTGGGGTTGGTTATACCGAAATCGTTACTAATATGAAAACCAAGATATTATCTTTATTTCTACTGTTACTCATTCCTGTGCTGGCCGGCTCGCAGGAGAAGGTGATAGAGAAGAGTGGTCCGAAGCCGAAATGGGTGAACGGGCTCGAAAAGGATTATGTAATTGTGGTGGGGACCGGAGCAACCCTGGATCTTGCCCGGCAACAGGCTCTGATGATGATCAAGGAGAGCATTGTTGAGGCGATAGCCGTAAATGTTAAAACAAACACCAACATTCGCACCGAGGAGGTATCAAACAGAAAGAATGTCTTTATGTTTCTTGAGACATTCTCTTCCAACACAACTTCGGAATCTCAAAAAGTACCGTTTCTGCAGGGTATATCACTTGCCCAGGCAGAGGGGTTTTATTGGGAGAAGCTGCAATCCAGAGAGTTGGGCACCCAATATGCATACCATATAAGATATCCGTTTCCTGTTGTGGATATGAACCGACTCGCATTTGAATTTAAGTTGCGAGATGAGGAGCTTACCGCAAAACTTGAGAGATTATCTGCAGAGACTTTCTACCCATCTAGCGTAGAGGAGATTGAGTCAATTATTGGTGAACTTAGAATTCTTGCAGATTACTTTATGGATGGGCGCAGAGATGTTGCAAACCTGGCGATTCGCAGATACAACTCTATGCTCTCTTCAATTGAGCTCTCCGATGCCGGAAGCACTTTGGGAACAGTCAGGTATGTTCTGAAACTTGGCTCAAGAGTAATAACCACCGTTAAAAAACCTATTATAAGGAGCGAGTGTGCTAAGTTCACCGGAACAGACCAGTATCAGGGTGTTTTGAGCATTAAATATGACCACTCAGATTGCTACGGAGATCTTAAAAACAATGTTGTGGTTCGTTACCGTTTTGGAAGCAACAATGTAGAGAAGATATTTTACTTCGATATCAATCAGACAAAAGTTGACATTTTCGTGAGCCAGGCAATAGGTTTCAGAAAGGAGAAACTTGCAGAGGATTCTGTTGCACGTGCTAAAGTAGATATTGCAATATCCTCTAAAACCGACGCCCCTTTTACTGTGACAAAAGTTATTCTCGAATTCAAAGGATTACCTCAAATTATTGTAGAAAATATTAATCAAAGCTTCTCCGGAAAAGGTATACACAACCTTAGCCTGGTAGTAGAGACCCCTGTAAATATTGCTCAGAGCAGCTCTCTTGGAAAAACAGTTGTTCAGATGAACGGTTTTATCCAGTATATAAATAATACCAGCGGAGAGAGCGGCACTTACAGAATTTACAACCAAACTTATAATACCGATTGGTAAACAATTTGTCCCAATAACCTAAAAACTTTATCATTATGAAAAAAATTGCTCAATTTTTAATGGCTACAATGGTAATTGCAGTTGTTGTTATTGCAGTTACATCGTGCGGAGCACCTAAAGCAGCAGTTCCGGATGAGAAACTTGTTGAGATGTATTGCAGCGGGCCTCAGTATCTGAGTGATGCTACAGCTCTTCGTTTCACAGCAATTGGAACCAGTATGGATCAGATGACATCCAAGAAAAAAGCTATGAGTGATGCAAGAGCAGGATTGGCAGCTCAAATCGAAACCACAGTTAAAAGTGTGATTGACAACTATGTTAAATCTTCTACCCACAACAACAAAGAGGACCTCAGCAACAGATATGAGGGGCTAAGCAGAGAGGTTGTGAGCCAGACTCTAATTGGAACAAGAACTGTTTGTGAGCAGATGACCAAAACAAAAGATGGCAACTACAAAACTTACATTTGTGTAGAACTTGGCGGCCCGGAGATCCTAACATCAATTAATAACAGATTTTCAAGGGATGAGTTTCTTAAAGTAGACTATGACTATGAGAAATTCAAAAAAACCTTCGAAGAGGAGATGAGCAAACTGGGAAAATAGTTTCCGGATTGCCTAAACAAACTGCACCGGCATTAAGTGCCGGTGTGGTTTATTATTTTGAAGCGCATCTCACTAATAATTCGTTAATTAGTTTAAGATGAAAAGTTTACGCACATATTATCTGACAATATCTGCACCGCTTGTCGCTCTTTTAACACTCACCCTGTGCACTATCTCATTGTGCCCTACAATATCTGCCCAGAACACCAACTCTCTCACCGGCAAAAATGCAGATGATATACCGGTTACCGTAAAATCTTTCCTTCCAAAGGAGTTTTGTACCCCTTTTGACGAGGATAAGAGGGTAGTTATTGGTATTTCAGATCCAAAAAACGACTCTTTAACAGGTTTTAATCAGGCGTGGCTTAGAGCACATATGGTGGCTGCACTGCAGGAGCAGGTAAAAGTTAATATGGTGGCGGAATTTTTCAGCTCTCAAAGGGAGACTAGTGTGACCAAGGTCTCCAGATACGAAGAGATGTATAATATTGAGGCAGGAATTCCGCAAACCATCAGCTTGAAGCTCATCTCATCCTATATTCTCTCCAGTGGGGAGACCATTCTTTTTGCCGAAATTCTGCCCGAAAAACAGGAGAGTTTACCCAAACCGGGGAGACTTAAATTTGAGTGCTCTCTCTATCATATTGAGAACATTCTTGAAAGGGGTCAACATATCTATAGAACAAACTATCACTCATATCCGCACAACTACCCCGGGGAGAGACCCGGAGAGGAGAAGTATGAGGTCTACTCATTTAATAATCTTTGGTATACAATTACAGGATCCTTCAACGGAGAGAAGAGTTCAAGGCCAAATCTGAAATTCTTCTACTCTATGGAGAGGGGCTCACAATTTGAACAACACAATCTGGATGGTGCTGTTGGCGTGACCACTGTGGAGGGGCTCTGGCCTGCATTTATGACTGCCCTCCTTTGGCAAATTGCAGGTGTATTGGATTATGGAAACCCATCTGTGAGTCAGGTTACCGACAGCTACAGTAAACATATAAAACACCTCAGCCGTACAGCGGAGAGCAACACGGTAAGATCAAAGCTAAAAAAGCTGGTCCTGGTTTCGGACAGGCTTTATCCAATTATCCAAATAGAACAAATAAACACGAGTGATAAATGAAAAATATATTAAAAACACTCTCTGTTTTAATTCCTCTGTGCATCTGCGGATATATGCCTCTCAAAGCACAGACTTACGAAGAGTACAGAAAAAGAGAGGTGGAAGATTTTAAAAAATTCGTACAGCAGGAGCAGATTTATATAGCCAGAATGGCTAAAGAGATTAACGACTACCTTAATAAACAGGATAAGGAGTATAAAGATTATCTAAACAAAGAGTGGAAAGCCTACAACACCTTTGCGGCAGAGAAGCGAGCATCCAAACCTAAACCTGCCGTAATTCCGGATTTCAAAAGAGAGGAGAAGGGGGCAACCCAAAAAAAAGTAGCCAATCTCACCCCCGTAAAAACAGTTGTATCAAAAATACCGTCAAAGGCTCCATTTGTGAGCCCTCCGGTAACGAAATCGGTTAACAGCTCTCTCGATCTTGCAAATGCACGAGTTAATTTTTATGGAGTTCCTGTTTATCTCAGCTACGACCCTGCCTTTGATGTAAATATCTTTGGAGTTTCGGGCGAGAAGGCAATATCTGCATACTGGGAGAGGGCAAGTGCTTCGGGTTACTCATCTCTTATTGAGCAACTATCTGCATATAAGGCAAGTATGAATCTTAACGACTACTGCTACTATCTTCTGGTTAACAAAGTTGCACAAAACCTCTACCCGGGAAACAGAGAGGGAGAGATTCTCTCCACCTGGTTTATGATGGTTCGCAGCGGGTATGGAGTAAGAATAGGATTTGAGTCAAACGGGAATCTGCTTCTTTTAATGCCTTCCTACAATAGTGTTTACGGAATGAAGTTTCTCAAAGAGGGTGACAAGTACCTCTATATAGTGACAAACACCACCGGAAGCAGTATCAGAACTTATGACCGTGACTTTCTAACAGCAGGAAAAGTTATAGATTTCAATATCTACTCTCCTATGAACCTGGGAGGAAAACTCTCCTCCAAAAACCTTGACTTCACTTATAAAGATACAAAATACAGCATATTAGTCAATTACGATCAAGGTCTGGTAGATCTCTATAAAGATTACCCTCAACTTGAGATGCCTGTCTATTTTAATGCTGCCGTCTCTGTTCAGGCAAAAGAGTCTATTGCAGCCTCCCTTAAGCCAATTATTGCAGAGATGAACGAGCAGCAGGCTGTAGAGTTTCTGCTTAGCTTTACCCAGAACTCATTTAAGTATAAAACAGATTTAGAGCAGTTCGGATACGAAAAGTTCTTCTTTGCAGAGGAGCTCCTATTCTATCCTTACAGCGACTGCGAAGATCGTTCGGTACTCTTCTCATATCTGGTTAGAGATCTGGTTGGACTCGATATGGTCGGTGTGGAGTTTCCGGATCATATGGCAACTGCAGTGAGGTTCTCCTCATTGGTTGAGGGAGATCATATCAACTTAAATAAAACACGATATGTAATTGCAGATCCCACCTATTTTGGTGCTCCCGTTGGGAGCGCAATGCCTCAATATCGTGAATCTTCGCCTATTGTGATTCCAATGAACAACATAAGGGGTGCCTCAGAGAGAGAGAACCAGGTTTGGTCTGCTGTACAGGAGAGTGGTTGCTACCCCGGAAGTAATCTCAGGAATATATCATATCTATCTGACGGGTCAACAGTTCTGACCGGATTTTATACCGGAATCGCCTCATTTGCAGGAAAAATACTGCCTAATGCAGGGGAACTTAACAGAGGTTTTGTAGGACGGATGAGTGGAGATAATGCTGTTTGGGTATTGCCGATGGAGTCTACTGGGAATAGTGTCGGAATCTCGGTTGCTGCAGGTAAAGGGGATGATATCTATGTGGCAGGCTCGTTTCGCGGCAATCTCTCTCTGGGTGGCTCAAGGTTGAGCTCAAACCCCGGTTCCGGAGATGCTTTTGTTGCCTGCATCAGCAAGAGCGGCGCCGTGAAATGGTTGTCCAAGTTAAATCTGGACACAATCCCGGGAAATGCCCCTATTGCTTTTAGTGCTACTTACAATACAGGCGGAGCTAAACTTGGACTCACCCGTACTATCGCTCCTGTAGACTTCAAAGGTTACGGGCTTTTTGCGGAGGGTGATGGAAATATTGTCTACAACGGAATTGTGAATAGAATCTTCTCCTCAACTCCAGAGGTTGCAAAGGCTGAGTATGCCAGTGCTGCAGTTGCGGCAACTCCCGAGATGCTTAAAAAAGAGACCGATGCAATGGTTATGGACAATACAGATAAAGGTATTGCGGGGCTGTTTGCGGCAATTTTGTTGGTTAAAAATATGGGGGCAACCCTCTCCGGAAACGATGCCAGAGGAACCCTGGACAAATACAACCCAATATTCAGCAAAAACTGCCCAAATCTATACAGGAATCTGGGGATGATAAATTTTGTAAAAAACAGCAACGGTGTTATCTCAATCCAGACTCAAAACGGAAAGGATATCTACTTCGATCAGATTAGAGTGAAAAACAATGCCAACATAAACATTGTACAACAATCCAACGGCAACCTTACAGTTCAGGTACTCACAGGTGTTCTGGTGGGCAAAATGGTGGTGTGGTTCAAGCTTAATCACGTAGAGCTGGTCAAAAAGAGTGGCGATATGGTATTCGATTATGACAAAGACCACTCAACCGCCCAAATAAATATGACAAAAGATATTTTGTTATAACCTTGCCAAGGGGTGGGATTTTGTAGTTAATTAGTCTCTAACCCACACCGATTCAATCTGCACAATATACAATTTATGCAGATTGCCTTTTGTAAGATAATGATTTTTAATTGGTTCTTTATCTAAAAAAGCATCTTGTGAGAGCATATCGGCATAGATTTTTCTAACCTCTAAAACAATTTTGGCCTCCTTAAATGCGGGGAGGCCTTTATTTGTAAAGATTGGTGTTAGAGCTGCCTCTTTTATTTTATCACAATCTCTTCCGCTTTTTACCCCGCAGATATTTAGTGCTTCCCTGTATTTTTCGTCATAAAAAGATAGGGTGAACATTTCGTTCTTCTCTGTAAATTGGTAGGTATACCTTTCGGGGCGTACAAAAACAAAGGCAACAGGTCTGTTCCAAAGGAAGCCTGCCCCACCCCAGTTGGCGGTCATAGTGTTGAACTTCTCTTTGGTACCTGCAGTTACAAGCATCCAATCCATAGCTATAAGTTTGATAAGATTCCCCGGAATCTCCTTCGGGTCTATCTCTTTGTATCCTAAATTTTCCATTATTGTGCAGTTGCAGTTACTGTAATGCTGAAAATACCTTTAAGAGAGCTCTTCTCCTTTTGCTCGGCCGGGGTGTAATACTTGTCCAGAACCTCCTGTGGCAGTACTATTTCGTTCTCTTTGCATACGGTTATGTTCTTAAACCCCTGTTTACGGATAATCTCCAGATACTCCTCCATCTCTACCGCTCCTGATACACATCCGGCATACATTTGTGCATCTTCCCGCAGATTGGAAGGAAGATCTCCTTTAGTTACCACATCTGATACGCAGAAGTGTCCGGTGGGTTTTAATACTCGTTTTATCTGAGCAAATGCTCTGTTTTTGTCGGGAACCAGGTTGAGTACGCAGTTGGAGATGACCACATCGTAGTAGCTGCCCGGGAGCGGCATCTCTTCTATATCTCCTTTTATAAACTCTACATTTATGAATCCCCGTTTGGTGGCATTACTGCGAGCCTTATCTATCATAGCATCTGTGAAGTCCAGGCCGGTAACCAGGCCGTTCTCACCCACAATTTCGGCTGCAATAAAGCAATCATTTCCTGCTCCGGAGCCCAGATCCAAAACATAATCGCCTTTTTTAATATCTGCAAACAGAGTTGGTATACCGCAACCAAGGCCAAAATCTGCCTCGGGCACATAGCCCTCCATTTGGTCGTAACTTTCACTGAAAGTTGTAAGTTCGGGGGTACAGCAACCTCCTCCCGTGCCGCAGCAACAAGATCCTGCGCTATCTTTAGAGGGCATAACCACTCGGGTGTATGTCTCTTTGACTACCTGCTTAATATTTTGTGGGGTCATTGCCCCGGGGCCTTTTACAGATTCCATTATTGTAGAATTTTGTATTAAAATAATTAAAAAATTAGGCTAAATGCAAATTTTGAGTTTAATACTTCCACCTCTTTGCCAGGGCAACCAGGGAGAGCATCACCGGCACCTCTACAAGTACGCCTACTACAGTAACCAATGCGGCGGGGCTCTGCAGGCCAAAAAGTGCGATGGCAACTGCTACTGCGAGTTCGAAGAAGTTACTTGCTCCAATCATTGCTGCAGGAGAGCAGATGGCATAGGGTAGTTTTATCTTTCTGCCTGCAAACCAGGTTATAAAGAAGATAAAATAGGTCTGGATTACCAGAGGGATTGCAGCCAGGAGTATGATGAGCGGGTTTCCCAGAATATTTGGTCCCTGAAATGCAAAGAGCAGAAGCAGGGTAAGAAGAAGTGCAAAGATGCTGAGTGGCTTCAGTTTGGGTAGGAAGATGGTTTTGAACCACTCCTCTCCGTGAGATTTTATGAGAACTCTGCTGGTTAAATATCCTGCAACCAATGGAATAACAACATAAATTATTACACTGGAAACCAGAGTATCGTAAGGGATTGTGACATCTGTTATTCCCAGCAGCAGCCCCACTATAGGGATAAATGCCACCAGGATAATAAGGTCATTTACAGAGACCTGTACAAGTGTATATGTAGGGTCTCCATCTGAGAGGTAGGACCATACAAAGACCATTGCAGTACAGGGGGCTGCCCCAAGAAGTATTGCTCCTGCAATATACTCTCCGGCAAGCTCCGGGGAGATGAATGCGGCATAAATTTTCGAGAAGAATATCCAGGCAAAAAATGCCATAGTGAATGGTTTAACCAGCCAGTTTATAACCACCGTCAGAATTAATCCTTTTGGATTTCTTTTAACATTTTTTATGCTCGAAAAGTCTATCTGAAGCATCATTGGGTAAATCATCAGCCAAATGAGAATTGCAACCGGGATATTTACCTTGTAAATCTCCATCTCACTTAATATCTGCACAGAATCTCCTGCTAATGTTCCAATTAGTATTCCACCCCCAATACATAATGCAACCCAAAGGGTAAGGTATTTCTCAAACAGGCCTATATGTTTTTCCGGTTTAGTCATATACTTTTAAATTTAGTTATGCTCCAATTTTAAATTGATATGTTTATCTTAAAATAATTTGCTACTGCTTAACTTGCTCTAGATAGAGTTTTTTAAACGCCTCTCCAATTTGGTCCCTTACCCTGCGAAACTCACTCCATATATAGTCGTCGCTACCGGTTGCGTGAGAGGGGTCGTCAAAGCCGATATGCAGACGGGTCTTAACTTTGCCCATAAATGCAGGGCAAGCCTCGTTTGCACCGCCGCAAACAGTTATAACATAGTCCCACTCATCTGCAAGATAGAGATCTACAGAGTCTGAGGCGTGGTGGCTGATATCAATCCCTATCTCTTTCATTACAGCAACCGCTTTCGGGTTTAGCTTCCCGGAAGCCTCTGTCCCGGCAGAGCGTACAATAAGATCTTTATCAAAAGATTGCAGGAAGCCGTGAGCCATCTGGCTGCGGCAACTATTTCCCGTACAAAGTATTAATATTTTCATCCTACATAGCTCCGTATATCAGCCCTGAAATAGTTGCCATAATTATTACAAGAACTACATAGACAACTGTTTTTTGATTTCCCATAATACCTCTTATTACCAACATATTAGGTAATGAGAGTGATGGCCCTGCAAGTAGAAGTGCAAGTGCCGGGCCTTTGCCCATTCCTGCAGCAATAAGGCCTTGAAGAATTGGAACCTCTGTGAGGGTGGCGAAGTACATAAAGGCCCCTACAATAGATGCAAATAAATTTGAAAAGAATGAGTTACCTCCTACAAGAGCATTAATCCATTCGTTAGGTATCACCCCTGCAATTGTCTGTCCGTCGTGGGTAGAGCCTAAAAGGAACCCGGCAGTTACAACGCCAATTGCCAATAGTGGAAGAATTTGTTTTGCAAATCCCCAGGAAGAGATTGTCCACTCCTTGTTGTCTTCATCTCTTTTATCCAACAGAGTGATGGTAGATAAGGCTGCAATACCTACAATCATCGGAACCAAAGGGCTAAGTTTTGCGTTTTCTATGAAATTATCTGCAAGTAGTGCAGATGCAACAACAGCAATAGCCGAATAGAGCACCCACTGCCATTTAATCTTAAGAATCTTTATAAGTGAGTAACCGAGCAGTAGTGAGAATAGCCCTGTGATGTACCATTTATAAGACCAGATATAGTACCAGGCACTAGTGGTGTCGTCAGATGAAGGGCTTCCCCAGTTTGCAAAAACCAAAATAAGCACCAAAGTAAAGAAGTGGAAAGAGGTTTGCCACATTGGGCGTTTCTCCTGAGGGGGAACAAAATTCATCTGCTCCTCTCTCTTTAGCTTCTCCTCTTTGCGGTAAATAATTGACATTGCAGATCCTATTACTATACTAAAAACCACTGCTCCTATAGTTCTCGCCAGACCCATCTCAAAACCCAGGATTCGTGCCGTTAAAATAATGGCAAGAATGTTTATTGCCGGTCCGGAGTATAAAAAGGCAATTGCAGGGCCTAATCCTGCTCCCCTTTTATGAATACTTGAGAAGAGGGGAAGAATTGTGCAGCTGCATACTGCCAGCACTGTACCGGATACAGCTGCAACAGAGTAGGCAAGCCATTTCTTTGCGTTGGCCCCAAAATATTTGAGTACAGATCCCTGACTCACAAAGACCGATATTACACCGGCAATAAAAAATGCCGGCAGCAGGCAAAGAACTACGTGCTCTCTTGCGTACCATTTAACTAAATCCAGTGTAGCTGCTATTGCAGTGTTGAACCTTGCGCTCTCTATGGGAAGGAAGAAGGCCACTCCGAAAGCGATAGCTATCCATAGCAGGATTTTAAACTCTTTTCTTTTTTCCATTTTTAAGTTATTTCTTCGATTCTATTTTTAATTTCTTTTCCAATTGCTGCTACTTTAATTTTTCAACTCTATATTTCGTTTAAACACGAAATATGAATTCAAAAAAAACTAAAAGAAGAGCTCTATTATAAAGTATATCCCCACCAGAATGAACAGGACAGCAACAACTCTTCTGAACCAAACCTCAAAAGTTTTTATACGGCTGTACATTTTCCCGACATTACCTACTGCATAAGCCAGTAACCAGGCAAATATTATAACCGGGATTCCTGTTGCAATTGCATATAATATAGGCAGATATAAACCTCCGGCACTGGAGATGGTTATTGGGATGAGCATTGCGAAGTATAAAACACCGCTGTAGGGGCAAAAAGCAAGGGCAAAAATCATCCCCAAAAGGAGAGTTCCCCAGTAGCTCTTCTTGCTGCTTTCGCCAAGTTTTTCGGTTATGGAGCTTAGACCGGCAAACTTAATTTTTATCACATCCAGCATCAAAAGACCTATCACTATAAGTATGGGACCCAGAACCTTCTCTCCCCAACCTTGAAAAATTGAGGTAATATCCATCTGATTGACTCCAAAAAAGAGAAGTACAGCCAGAGCGGTGTAGCTGATGGCGCGACCGGCTGTGTAGACCAGCCCTTTAATAAAAACCAGTTTGCGGTTTTCAATATCACGGCTGATGAATCCTATTGCAGAAATATTTGTTGCCAGTGGGCAGGGGCTGATTGCTGTCATCAGCCCTAATATTATCGCAGTTATAAAAGAGTATTGGGAACTTTCCAGAATACCTTGCAGAAACTCCATATCTTATCTGTTAAAATGGAATAACTATTTTTTTACCAGCGCTTTATCTGCCGCTTTTTTTATCTCATCTTTTATTTTAGAGATATCTTTGGCATTCATAAAAGATGCTCCTGTTATATCGGTAACTTTACCATCTACAACCACAACAAGAGCCTGGCCTTCTACTTTATTCTTCTGTGCAACCGGCTTTGTATCTGCATCGTCCATATTTAGAGCTTTAAAACTGTACTCCAGTTTTTTCTCGCTGTTTAACTGATCTACAGCTATTTTAGAATTCTCTTCTACAGTTTTGCAAGTGACACACCTGCGAGTGTAGTGAAAGTAGAGAACTTCAACTTTTGTTGGGGCAGATTTCACCTCAACAGGTGATTTTGAACTTGCAACAGTTTGTGCATTAAGGGATAAACTCCCGAAAATCATTACCAGTGCAGTTGCGATTGTTAAAAAATGTTTCATTCTAAAAATTGTTATTTGTTATTAATGTTATTTATTACTGGTATTTACCAAGAACCTGTTTAATCTCATCTGCAGATGGAACTCTGCCCTTAATCTCAACCTTTTCATTCACAACCAGAGCCGGAGTACTCAAAACATTGTACTTCATAATATCCATTATATCTTCTACTTTGGTGATTGTAGCATCTATGTTGTTCTGCTCTACAACATCACGGGTCATCTTTTCAAGTGTCTTGCACTTTGGGCAACCTGTACCCAGAATCTTTATCTCCATTTTTTTTATTATTAACTGTTGTGTATTAGCTGTTTGCTATATTTAATTAGTTGTTAGTCAAGCATTAGTACTAAATTACACATAATGAGCAAAGCCCCAAAAGGCTTGGCAAGGTTATCTACCGTGCTAAAAATTTTGCGATAAGGCTTTTTGCCTCCTCCCAGTTCTCTCTGTTTATGCAATATTTTATGTAGGGTGCTGTAATTTCGCCCTGAATGAGTCCTGCTTTTTTTAGCTCTTTAAGATGTTCCGATAGAGTTGAACGGGCAATCGGGAGCTCCTCTGCCATATCTCCGCTATAACAGCATTTATCGAGATTATTGGCAAGGAAATCGAGAATAAATACCCTTACAGGGTGGGAAAACGCTTTACCGTATCGTGCAATTTTCTCCTGTTCTTGTGTGTAGTACTTAGTTTTCTTCATTTAAAATCATTTCGTAAAAACCCGAACAAATGTAATATTATTTTTTTATTAAATCCAAAATAAATAATTACTCCGTAAACAACTATATGATTTTGTTGTTGTTTAAAAATGGAATCTAACCAAAACTGGAAACGAACATTTGCCTTCATCTGGACAGGGCAGCTCTTCTCAACTTTGAGCAGCTCTGTGGTTAGTTTTGCCGTAATCTTCTGGTTGAGTGTCCAGACAGGATCTGCAGAGGTACTTGCTCTTGCGACAATATCTTCGCTTATGCCTCAACTAGTTTTTGGCCTCTTTACAGGAGTGCTCATAGACAGGTGGAACCGCAAACTCACAATGATTGTTGCAGATCTCTATATCGCTGCCATTACTATGGTTATGGCTATTCTTTTTTATCAGGGAGATGTTCAGGTTGGCCTTATATATCTGCTTCTTGCGCTGCGCTCGATGGGAAGCGCTTTTCATATGCCGGCAATGGAGGCCTCTGTTCCTCTGCTGGCACCTTCAAGTGAGTTGATGAGAGTAGCCGGGATAAATAATATGATCTTCTCTGTGAGTACAATAGGCGCACCTGCAATTGCCGCAATCTTTATCAGCGCTCTGGATATGACCTGGGTTCTGATGTTTGATGTTGCCGGGGCACTAATTGCTTGCACATCTCTGTTGTTTGTGAAGATCCCAAACCCGTGGGATGGTAAAGAGAGGGCAAAGAGTGCTGCTCAAACAGAGTTCAAACGATTTTTTCACGAACTCAATGTGGGGCTTCAAGAGGTAATTAAAAGACCGGGGCTTATGTGGATGTTTATCTTTACAGTCTTTGCAAGCCTTGCAATGGTTCCAATCTCTACCCTGTTTCCACTTATGACTCTGGACCATTTTGCGGGAGACACAATTAAAATGAGTATTGTTGAGATTGCCTGGGGGGTGGGGATGCTATCCGGAGGTGGGCTGATGAGCCTTCCAAAATTCAAATTCAATAATGTGATGCTCATAAACGCTATGTATGTGATCCTTGGGCTCACTTTTGCTTTTTCGGGCATTCTTCCTGCTCAGGGATTCAACTTCTTTGTGGCATTTACCCTGATTGGCGGAGTAGCCGGGGCAATTTTCTGGGGAGCCTTCACGGTCTTGCTTCAGACAAGCCTGGACTCATCGGTTCTTGGTCGTGTATTCTCTATACACAATAGTCTTATAATGATTCCGGCAATGTTCAGCTTAATGGCCACCGGTTATATTGCAGATAATATAGGGATTACGAATGCATTCATAATCTCCGGCGCAATGCTTATAGTAATAGGGCTGCTCTCGCCGCTAATACCGGCTATTAGAAAAATGGGTAACCTTGCCAAGGGTTTTGGGATGTTGTTTATAATGAGTAATTTTGTTTTAATCTCTATTAAGATAGAGCAGAGCTACATTATAAGACTATCTTGAAATAACTAACCACAATAAAATGAGCAACATTCCAAAAGCATCGGCAAAATTCTATGTGCAAAAATCTACCGGAGAGACTGAGATTTTTTCGGAAGAGAAGCTTAAACAATCTTTGATGCGTTCCGGTGCAGAGTATAGCGTTATTGAGGATATTGTTGCTGAAATTCGTAATTGGATGGAAGCGGAGACCATAAGGTTATCCGGCAACTCCGAAAGCGTAAGATGGGGTCAGGATGGTTTGGACTCAGTTTTTGCAATACCCAGCAAAAAAATATATACGATGGCCTTTACTCTGCTCAGTAAAAGAACCAAGGGTAATGCGGCCAGATACAAACTCAAAAGCGCAATGATGGAGATGGGGCCTACCGGACACCCTTTTGAACATTTTGCCGGGGAGATATACAGGGCATTAGGTTATGATGTTGAGGTGGCTAAAACTCTTGACGGACATTGCGTTACTCACGAAGTTGATGTTATTGCGACCAAAGATCGCCACCAAAGGTTTATCGAGTGTAAATACTACCAAAGTACCGGGAAAAATGCAAATGTACAAGTGCCTCTGTACATCCGCTCACGGGTAGATGATATTATCAAAATTCGCAGTACCAGGGCAGAGTACAACGGGTTCACCTTCTCCGGAGGTGTTGTAACAAACACCCGGTTCACAGACGATGCCGAAAAATACGGCGAGTGCTGCGGGCTCCACCTTTTAAGCTGGGACTACCCTAAAGGAAATGGAATCAGGGAGATAATTGATAGATACAGACTCTATCCAATTACATCCCTGACTTCACTCTCTAAAACAGATAAGCAGATACTTATGGACAACGGAGTTGTCACCTGCAGGCAGATTTCAATTGCCCCTGCCCTGCTCGACTATCTGAAAGCTCCGAATTCGAAAATAGATAAGATCAAAGCAGAGGTAAAAGAGCTTACTCTTTAACAACTTTTTTCTCCATTGGATTTGCAGGAAACGTGAGACCGGCCTCTTTTAAAAGAGCATCAATTTTTTCTGCCTCTATTGATGGATTACTGTTGGGATTGAGTCCATTGTATCTTACTTTTCCATTAGCATCAATTATTGCTACGTGAGGAATTCCGGAAACTCCGTAAGATATATTAAAAACAGTATTTTTAGAGAAAGCGATATTCCAGGTGATATCCATATCCTTAATAAATGTTGGCATAAGTGATAACTCTTTATCGGGATCACCTTTTGTGTCAATTTTTATATTGTTTTTTCTGTCGGTATGGCTACCCTGAATACTTGTTACTCCTATTATTGTTACCTGATAATCTTTATATCTCTCCTGTAGCTCTCTCATATTGCCAAAGCTTCTCACGCAGGGACCACACCAGGTTGCCCAGAAATCTATAATGGTAACCTTTCCCTTAGTATCTGATAGTCTCTTGATATCCGAGTTACTGCACCAAATAAATTCAATCTCCGGAGCAGGGTTATTTAAGAACTCCCCTTTTGCAAAGCTACTGTTAATAAATTCAAATGAACTCTTGATTTTATCGACTAACTTCTCATTTGTAGCATATTTTTCGGGATATGTTTCAATCGAGTCGATTGCCTCTTTTGTTTTAGTACTTATAAGTTTCCTGAATGCCTCCACGCTATCCTTAGCTAACCCTAAGCTATTGGATGATATTACATTAAAAACATTTGCAGCACCCCAGGACACTTCGAAACTTCTATTTAATTTTAATGCAGAATAGATGCCGTCAAGCAGATGCGTCTGCTTTAATGCATTGGTATTCATAATTTGTAAAAATGAAAATATTGAAGTTGCAAACTTGTTGTCACCGGAAACCAACTCAGCAAAGGCCGCGTGGTTGATACACTCTTCATATAGATTTACCCTTTTAATTTCACTATCATATCTGCCATTCTTTGATTCATCATATGGGTAATAACTCATTATCAGATAGGATGCTCTTGCACCTTTAACCGATCTCTCTTTTGATATTCTCTCTAATGAGGGATAGAAAACTAAACGTATCGTCTTGCTGTAATTGAAATCTTTGACTTTTGTAAATTGCAAATTATCAAAATCTTGCAGGGTAAATTGATGCTCTTTATACTTTTCGATAAGCTTTGATTGTCTCTCCTGTGCCTCTTTTATGATATTCATTTTCACTATTTCGTTGGATTCATTTACCAGTTCAGACAATTCCTCTATTGAGATAGTTGCTTTGTTTTGAGCAGATTGAACATTACCGGATTTATATTTTGCAATAAGTTCGCTTACTACCTTTTCTGTGAGTTCATATCCCTCCAGCAATGGAAATCCCTCCCATCTTACCACTCCACTGGGGTCAATTAAAACACAGTGAGGAATACCCTTTACTTCAAATGCAGAATATGTTCTGCTTTTAGTATCAATGGCACTGCTATATTCAATTACAGGCTCTTTCATAGATGTAACCTTCTCTGCGGTCTCCTTTGAGAGCCCGATTACAACAAGGTCATTGGTAAATAATTTGTGAAAAGAGTTTAATTCCGGAATCGCTTTACGGCAAGGGGCACACCATGTGGCCCAAAAATCAATAAGTACAAACTTCCCCTCAGTTACCGGTTTTGGTGTGATCCATTGTTCAACAATTAGTTCCGGGGCTTTTTGGTTGAGAAAAGATTTTGCCCACAATTTCTTCTCTCCGTTTGTCTCTTGTGCATTTGCTCCCAACCATATAACAGACAGGATCACTAGTAGCAGTTTTTTCATTTTTTAAAAATCTGATTTTTTGAATAATAAATTTGTAATTGATATAAATAAAAACATCTGAAACCTCCTTTCAGAGATTTCAGATGTAATTAAAATTGAGTTGTTATCTCTTCCATGCAAAAGAGACTATCTCTCCTGTGAAATTTTTCTGACTCTCTAATAATGTCAGAGTGTTATCATTATTAATCTTGTAGATATAAATACTTCCCACATTTCCGTTTACAGCACTCCCCTTTACTCCAACATAGAGTCTTAGGTGATCAAAGTAGTCCTTGTTAGTAGTTGGATTCTTTTGCACATGTTGTTCTACAAACATTGATGTTATCTCCTCATTTTCTAAAAGAGTTTCTCTCAAAACGGAGGTTTTTACCTCTACGTCAAAACTATATATTTTATTTTTGTCGGAGTAATAGAATGAAGGAGTAATAACACTGGTTCCGAACTTTGTTTTTGAATCAATTGGGAAACTCAGCTCATAAATTTTTGAAGGGGCAAAATCAAGATTGGTAGTCAAAACTTCAACATAATAGTTTTTATTATTATCTGTATTTTTCATTATGTAGTAGATTCTCATATTTGAACCGACGCCCAAACCCCAGTCAGCATGGATAACTTTTAGTTTCATACCCATACTATGAGGATCAAAAGGCACTCTTGGAGTAGTTGCTTTAATTTTAACTTTAGTCAATCTATTCGAAGTCAAACTTGTAGTCTCAAGAAATCGATTGTTCTTCTCATCATATATAAAGACAGATGGACCATTATATGTACCAATAATAAAAGGAGAGGCAAAATATCCTAAATCATCCGGAGCCAGATATGCAGCATCCATCTTTTGACTGGCGCCATATAAATATCTTATATGAACTTTATTGTCGTTACAAACAAATTCAGCGAAATTAGTAGTGTAATAGGATGATCCATAAACAGATGCCAAAGTTTTATATTGTGTCCAAACGTTTGTATATGATTGAGGATTTACCACAGTAAGAGGTATGTAAAAGAAATCTTTGAAATTATAAAATTTTGTAAGTGTTACGGGATCGAGAACAACGCCCCCTGAATTATCTTTACACATCACGTGAACTAGTGGTGGGGTGGTTGATCCCTTACGAACGTAATAGATATTTACCGGGTCAGTTCCAATAAAATATGGATATTTTATTACTTTATTAGTAGTGCTAAAGTATGTTAGTGCTGCTTCATTACTTCCGCTTTTCTTACTTAGAACCATAAGCCCCTCGCCAATTGCACTTACCACTCTAATCGAAAAGCGTACCTTAGTGTACAATCCGGTTTTTTTATCAAACACAAATAATATGGAATAATAATCTCCAGGCGGGACGTACAGCTCACAGTTAAATGATTTGTTTTTACATAATGTATCCAGTCCGGTTGAGGTCTCTAATGTCCAATAAAAGGATAAGTTTGACTCATCTTTTTCGATGGTTTGCGAAATAACCGGTGTGATATTCGGTACTGAATATTGTTCAATTGTATAGAATGTTTTTATACTGTCAATTACAATTTTATTTACCTCTGAATACTCATAATTGCCCAGCTCCTTCATACAAGACTGAAAAAAGAGAGCGATGGCTATTGTTAAAAAGAATATTTTTTTCATTTTTTATAATTTACCAAGGTTGAATAATAATTCCATTTTCGTCATAAACGGGATAGTGTTCAAGGAAATATCCCGACAATGCTTTTGGTACAACCGATTGCCAATAATCCCTGCTGGCGTACCACTCTGTGATTGTTGGGAATGTAGTTCTGTTTGTAAGTTTCAGAAATATTACATATTTAACTTTACTCCAAGCCTTTAAATAGGTGCTAAATCCATCCCAAAGAATTGGTTTAACAATTTCATTTGAAAATTTCAGAATGGCTTTCTGTTTAAATTTATCCCCATTTGCGAAATCTTCTGTCTCCTCAATTTTTATTGTTAATACTAATTCCTGACTATCCAGTTTCTTTGTTTTAACAATTGTTACAGGTAGGTTGTATATAAAGCTATCCTTTGGAAAGATGTACTCTTTCTGAATTGGTAAATAATCTACTCCACTGATTGCTGTACTCTCTTGGTTAACAACGGAAATTTTCACCTTTCTGTCCTTTGCCGAAGGTAGTCCTGAGCAATTCACCGGAAAATGGATTACCATAGTAGAATCCAGAGTAGTTGAAAAACTCTCAACTTTTGCTCCTCCCAGATTAAAATAGATAGATGACTTTGGTTCTGAGTATCCCAAAGGATCGGATTTTACGCAAGAGCATAAAATTATAATGGCGTAAAACAGTATATTGATTTTTGTTTTCATAATGTATTATTAAAAGCTATAAACATTTTCAATACTTGGTATTGGGAGTACATATTGTAGTTTTCCCATATCTTTTAACTCTCTTCCATTTATTCCTTTAAAAGAGGTATAACCTTTCCGTTTATAGTAGAAAAAGAGTTGACCTTCACCTACAAACTCTTTGCGGTACTCTTTGGTTATCTCCTCTTCAAGATTTGAGGAGGAGTTCAACGGATAATTTCCCAAGCCCCTTGTATTTCTAAGTCTGTTGATATAGATCAGAGGATCATCTCCATTTTCTGATGCTGTCTCGGCAAGTATCAGATCCATTTCAGATCTGCGTACAATGATACAACACGTTGAGGTATTAGTATATTTATTCAGAAAAATTCCCGAACCTCCATCTCTTGCATCGAAGTTTTTAAAACTCCTTACATCAACAGTCTGGTAAATATTTGCTTCATAAAGGATGCTTCTTTCGATTTGGGGAATATCTAATTTCCAATTAGATGATGCATCTGAAAAGTGAGATAAAGTGTTGTTATTATTTTCGGTATTACTTAACCAAAGTTTTGAGTATATACCGTCTAACCAGTGATAGCTGCTTATATTCGTATAGTTACTGTATGTATTGTCAGTCGCAATCTTGGCATATTTATATGCATTTACTTTATCGTTCTTATATAAATATGATCTTGCTAATAATGCTGTTACAGAGTAGTAGTTCATTCTGGTACCTCTTGTACTTACATTACGGAAACCATTATCTGAATAACTTAACATAATTGAAGCATCAGTAGCTCCACCGGTAAAGAGAGGATCGTTTTTGAGTAAAAGCTCTCTTGCAGTTGTCATATCTTCAATTACTTTAGTCATAAATTCACCAAATTTAATTGTTGGGAAAGCTGTTCTGCTGACTTTTGTTACATATGGAATGGCCATCTGATCTGAACCTAAAGACGGTAGAGGACCGAATAATCTTAAGAGATTAAAATGAATAAATGCTCTTATTGCAAGTACCTCTCCCTTTAGCAGTTCGTAATTGCTTGAATACTCTTTTGAAAAGAGCTCCTCTTTACCCTCCATATTTTCTAATATACTATTACAATTTGCAATAATTGAGTATGAAAGACTCCATATTTGGTTTAAGGTAGTTTGTACTGAATAATCTTCATATTGATAATTCTGAAGATTATAGAGATATGAATACTGGTTAACGACATATGTATTGGCTATTACATCAATAAATGAATAGCTAAGTGTTCTACCGTATAGACTCGCATCAGTCATTTTAATGTAAATCCCTGTCAATGCCTGGTAAAAACCCACCTCTTTAGAAAAGAGCTCTTCGGCCTTAACTTCTGTAGGCGGTGTAATGTCAAATATCTTGCTGCAGGAAGTTGTGTACAGTAATATTATTAGAAATACTATTTTATATAATTTTTTCATCGTTATACTGGTTATTAAAAGCTTGCCTGAATACTAAAATTAAATGTTCTTGCAAATGGATATGAAATTCCCCTTTCGATCTGAATTGAAGATATTCTTGCAAGATCATTTGTTGTAAAGCCAAAGCTGAGCGATTTGAAATATTTTAATTTTGAGAGGCTCTCTTTTGAGAGCATATAGGAGATGTTAATTGAAGATAAATCTAAATAGTTGTTTTTCTGAACAAATCTCGAAGTTGGCTTTGTTGCACTTCTATCTCTAACATCCTTGAACAAAGTGACATCACCCGGGTTTCTCCATCTCTCTGTAAATACCCTTCTGTCACAGTTCTTTTTGAAATCTACACTCTCAACTCTTGTGACCAGTGTTTGATTATATAACATCCCGCCAAAGCTGTATGCCGAATAAAAATTGAAGGATAGACCTTTCCAGGTTAAACTCAGCCCTAGCGAACCTCTAAGCTTAGGGTCAGATGTAGCATAAGGTATCTGATCTTTTGAATCCCATATATAGGTTCTGTTTCCGTTTATATCCAGAAACATCTCCTTACCATTTGCGGGGTCAATACCAAGCGATTTGACTACCCAGATTGTCGAGAGTGATTGCCCCTCTATATAACGAACTTTCGGTAACACTTTTGTAATATCGGTTCCCGCTCCCTGAGTCTCAGTATCGACATTCGAATTCCAGCCTAACAATGAATTAGAAATCTTAGACAAGCGATTAATATTATGATTACCATTAGCGCTCAGAGTTAACGTAAAGTCTTTATTCTTAAATAAAATTCCTCTTATCGAGAAATCGTAACCTCTGTTTTCTGACTCACCCAGATTCTCCATATATGACGAGAAACCTAGTGATGGTGCCAATCTTATTGACGTTAAGAGATCTTTGGAGTTACTTTTATAAATATCTGCCGAGATTGATAATCTACTTTTAAAGAACGAGAGGTCAATACCAATATTTGACTTCAAAGTCTTCTGCCATTTAAGATTGGGATTTCCTATCTCATCCATATAGGCTCCAACAGAGTATGAATTATAAAAATTTTTGCTGTTAAACTCATATCTTGACATAGCTTGATACGGATCAAAATTCTGGCTTCCTGTCACACCATAAGAGCCACGTATTTTTAATGTGTTTATAAACTCTACCGATTTCATAAATTTTTCTCTATGGATATTGTATCCGATACCCAATGACCAGAATGGTGCAATTCTGCTATCTTTACCAAACTTAGATGAGATATCTCCTCTAAAGGAGAAGTCAGCAAAGTAAATATTATTTAAAGAGTAATTTGCATTTATAAAAAGTCCGGCATTTCTGCTTTTGCTGCTTATTCCGGATGGTCTTTCAGTTTCGTGATATGAAGCTGCAAATGATGGAAATGACAAAAAATCAGCAACATATCCTTGTGTAGAGAAACCGTGCTGTTTTGCATCCATATCGAAAAAACTAAAGCCTGAGTTAATAGTAAAGAATTGGTTCTTAATATTTTTAAAATAGGATAATACCACATTGCTTTGCCAGCTGGTAGTATATGAGTTATTCATTCTGTAGAGACCTCTTTTTGAAAAGTCGTTTTGAGATCGGAACAATGTATGCATTGCCGAATAAAAGACCTCACTTTCGCTATTTCTAATATTAAATGATGCACTCCCGACAGCTCTGAAATTAGGTGAAATATCCCATTTTATTTCAAAATTTTCGGTCATTAAATTATATTTGGTACTATTCTTTTCTTCTAAAGTTGTATTCCAGAGGGGATTCATAACCCCAGATTCAAGTTCAAAAATATATTTTCCATCTGCATCGGTTATCTTCAGATAGGGATTGAGCAGACCATATTGTTGGAAACTACCATAGGGAGAGTTCTCCGATTTTGTCAAATCATAGTTTAGAGAATTTGAAAATGTCAGATTCTTATACCTGTACTGCAACCTGCTGCCTATTGAAGTCCTGTTTCTTCCTGAACCTATCATAATACCTGATGATGGATTTGCAGAGAGAGTTAAAGAGTATGTTAAAAATTTATCTCCTCCGCTAACAGAAAAATTCTGATAGAGGTCGTTGCTTATTTTCAAAGGTTTATTTAGCCAGTAGGTGTCATAACCCATAAGGACATTCATCAATCTTTGATTATATTTATCCGTAAACATCTCTACTTCTCCGGTTAAAACCTCCAGTTCGAGTTTCTCCTTTGCATTTAAAATATTGTAGGAGGTTAAATCGGGACCGGTAAAAACATATCTTGCATTATAACTAAATCTAAGCTTACCCTGAGTAGGTTTAATTAGTTCAATTACAACAATACCGTTTGCCCCTTTTGAGCCATAGATAGCGGTTGCAGAGGCATCCTTTAATATTGTAACGCTCTCTATCCTTAAAGGATCAAGGTCAAACACCTTCTCGACACTCATTTCGAAACCATCTACTATGAAAAGCGGCATATTGGGGTCCCCTTCAAATTCATTTCTCAATGTTGTTACACTGTTTGACCCTCTGATCTGGAATTCCGGCATTACATTGGGGTTTGACCCTGCTTGAGTGTTCTCAACGATTTTAAATGACGGGTCAATACTTTGAAGTACTGTAAATAGATTTGTGGTGCTTATATTCTGGATATCTGCTTTTGATATTGTTGTAGCTGATCCTGTATATGTAGCTTTATTTGCATTGTAATAACCGGTAACAACCACATCCTCAAGGATCGCAGCATCTTCCTCCATAACTATATTCCAGTTTGTAATGGAAGAGACATTCAGCACTTTAGTTTTCAAACCAATAAAACGAAACTCCAAAACGGACGTAGATTTTTCATCGACAGAAATTTCAAATGCCCCTTTATCATCAGATACAACCCCCTTTAGTGTTCCTCTTAATATAATTGAAACTCCGGGTAGAGGTTGTCTGTTGTTATCCAGTACAATCCCCTTTACAATCTCCTTTTTTTGGGGAGTTTTCTTTACAGGAGTACTCTTAAAAATACTAATTGTATTTCCTTCAATAGAATACTTCATTTCTGTACCCTTTAGGCAAAGATTGATAACCTCCTCTACCTTTTCGTTTGAAACATTAACATTAACATTTTTTACCTCTTTAATTTCATTTACATCGTAAATAAAAAAACAACCTGTCTGTTTTTTTATGATTCCGATAACAGATTCAAGAGTTGCCCCTTTAACATCCAGAGTGATACTCTTTTTGATTTGTTTAGACCCGTACGAAGTCCCGGGCAGCAGCAATAATCCAAGTAAAAGAAAGAGGGGTAAATATCTCTTCCTATTTAAGTTAATTAATTGAAACATAGAAAATAGTTTTGTCATTATTATAGTTTTAGTTTAGAATTTTCTACTCCTCTCTTGTAAGAATACTTACTTTCCCATTTTCAATTTTGTAAGTAAATTTCACAGTCCTCTCCAATTTCTGCATCACTGTATCTATAGTTTGAAACTTCTTAACGACAGCATATATTATTTTATTTTGGAGATTATAATCATCGATAGCAAAATCTACACTATACCACATTGACAATTCTCTTAGAATTTCTTTAAAAGAGACATTGTCAAATACAAAAAATCCATCTTTCCAAAGAGTATATATTTGAGTATCTACCTCTTTTATGACAACTGTTTTATTATAATTGGAATATGTCAGTTGTTCGCCGGACGAAATATTATTAATCAATTTGTTACACTCAACCATAAGCGAACCTGATTCAAGAGTGACTGATGCATCTTCTCCTACCCTGTCGTTTACATTAAATTTTGTACCAAGAACTGTAATCTTTGAGAGTCTCGTTTTTACTGTGAAGGATCTGTTCATCTCCTTTGATACGTCAAAGAAGCACTCTCCATCTATGGTTACTTCTCTATTATATTTTCTCTCTTCAGTTGCAAAATTTATGGAGCTATTGGAGTTTAGCCACACAGCACTACCATCGGGAAGAGTTATTTTAAATATCTTATTTGATGGAGTATAGACAGATATAGGATAAATTGATTGCCCCTTTGATGATGATACTCTTAAGCTATCTTTAGTTATTATGTAATCTTGATCAATATTATTAATATTTCTATTGGCCAGTTCTGAGGTTCCGTCAGAAAATTCTATAACGACATCTTTACCTGAAATAGCTCTCTGTTTACTGTTAATTGAAGTGACACTTAAATTATCACTGTTCTGAATGAAAATAGCTATTGTGACAATTAGAACAATTGCAGCAGCATACCCTAATCCGATTTTTGCGACTTCCATAATTCTCCTTTTTTTGCTCCTGAAAATTATCGCATCACGGTTAGGTTTCCTATTATTTATGTATTTAATAGATGCTAATTCATCCATCTCATTCAAGGCTTTATCCAGACTTTCTCTTAAAGAGGGATTCTCTTTGCTCCACTCTTCAAGGATTGATTTTTTTATAGGATCAAGTCTGTTCTCTCTTGAGTCTATTATTAGTTCAATTATATAAGTTTCATCAAGCATTAGCTCAAAATTTTAATATTCTTTAAAAAGATTTGTTCCAGGTTATAACCAGAAATAATATGATAGATAAAAAACTGTTCATCCGCTTTTTAATGGTAGAGAATGCAATGTTCATTTGAGATTTAACAGTGTGAAAAGAGAGGTTCATCTCTTTTGCAGCATCGGCATACTTCATTTTCTCGAAATAGATTTTTGTTAAAACTTCTCTGCACTTTGGAGGTAATTGTGAGATTATAACTCTTAATCTTCTCTCTCTCTCTTCTATTTCGGCCAGATCGCTTATCGATTCAACCAGGAGATCATCTATCGAATTATCGTTGATAATATTTTTATTTTTTTTTGACGAGATATAATTTATTGCAGAATTTTTAAGGCATACATAAACAAAACCTGTATTAATCATATTAACAGCAGGTTTTGTTAAGAGCTTCACAAAGAGATCCTGAACAATATCTTCAGCTATTGATGTAGTCTTTACTATTTTTTTTGCATAGATAACCATCTGACAATAGTGATTGTCATAAATGGACATTAAAGCATTTTCATAATTTTGACTCATATAAAAAATATTAAAAGCCGGTAGAAACAAAAAACTTAACTTAACTAACTAACCTAATTTGAATTTCTCGATGAAAAAACTACTCTACCGGCATTCTATAGACATAACAATATTTATTACCTCTTTACCTAAGTAATTTTAGACTTTTTAAGGAAAGTAATACTTCCAATTATCAGGAAAGGGTTATTCTGCTTTTAATTAAGACTTTACGACTCAAAAGCAATTGGATTTTCGACAAATTTTATTTTGTGACTAAAATGTAATTCCATTCTTTTTGCTCAAACATTAGCAGAGACTAACCTAAAAGTAATGAGATCAGGGATATAATAGATAAATTCAAGTCTTATCATATTATATCCCTGACCTAACTTTCAAAATTAATTAATCAGATTCTTATGGATATCAGGGTTGTCACCTGCCGGCAGATTTCATATGATCTTTATTGTTGTTTTTTTGACATTGGATTTACCGGAAATGGGAGACCTGCCTCTTGCAATAGTGCATCTATTTTTTTTGCCTCGTGAGCTGGTTCACTATTGGGATTGATTCCGTTGTACCTAACGTCTCCTTTTGCATCAATAATTACAACGTGAGGGATTCCTGTTACCCCGTATAAAGAGGAAAATACATTACCTTTAGAAAAAGCTATATTCCAGGTGATATCCATATCTTTAATGAACGAAGGCATATATGATATCTCTTTATCGGGATCACCTTTTGTATCAACTTTTATATTGTTTTTTCTGTCGGTATGGCTACCCTGAATACTTGTTACTCCTATTATTGTTACCTGATAATCTTTATATCTCTCCTGTAACTCCCTCATATTGCCAAAGCTTCTGACGCAAGGACCACACCAGGTTGCCCAAAAATCTATTATGGTAACCTTTCCCTTAGTATCTGATAGTCTCTTGATATCCGCGTTACTGCACCAAATAAATTCAATCTCCGGAGCAGGGTTGTTTAAGAACTCCCCTTTTGCAAAGCTACTGTTAAGAAATACATATGAACTCTTTATTTTATTAACTATCCTTTCATTTGCAGCATATTTTTCGGGATATGTTTCAATTGAGTCGATTGCCTCTTTTGTTTTAGAACTTATAAGTTTCCTGAATGCCTCCACGCTATCTTTAGCTAACCCTAAGTTATTAGATGATATTACTTTAAAAACATCCACAGCTCCTCTGGACACTTCGAAACTTTTATTTAATTTTAATGCAGAATAGATGCCGTCAAGAAGATGTGTCTGTTTTACTGCATTGGAATTCAACATTTGAAGAGATGAAAATATTGAACTTGCAAACTTGTTGTCACCGGAAACCAACTCAGCAAAGGCCGCGTGGTTTGTACACTCTTCAAATAGTTTTACCTTTTTAATTTCATTATCATATTTCCCATTCTTTGATTCATCATATGGATAATAACTCATTTTCAGATAGGCTGCTCTGGCTCCGTTAACCGATCTCTCTTTTGATATTCTGTCTAATGAGGGGTAGAAAACTAAACGTATCGTCTTGCTGTAGTTGAAATCTTTGGCACTTGTAAATTGCAAATTATCAAAATCTTCAAGGGTAAATTGATGCTCTTTATACTTTTCAATAAGTGTTTCTTGTCTCTTTAGAGCCTCCTCTCTCTTATCCGGAAAAAGTAATAACTTCATTATTTCGTTGGACATATTGGCCAATTCCGACAATGACTCTTTAGAGATTGTAATACCTTTCGGGATGGACTCTTGTGCATTTGCTACCAAGGATATAAAACATAGGGTCACTAATAGGAGTTTTTTCATTTTAAAATTTTAATTTTTGAATAACAAATTTGCAATAGACAGCTATATTAAAACATCTGAAATCTCATTTTATTGAGATTTCAGATGTATTTTGTACAGAATTGTTATTTCTTCCAGGCAAAAGAGACAATCTCAGCTGCAATATTTTTATACGACGATATTAGAGTAAGAGTGTTGTCGGCATTTATTCTTAAAATATAGACACTGCCAACATTTCCGTTTACGGCAGGACCTTTAGTCCCAACATATAATCTGAGATGGTCAAAGTAATACTGGTTCTTATCATTCTTTGGAGAATAATATTCAGATTTCATACAGGTAATCTCTTCATTTTCCGGGAGCGAATATCTCAATAGAGATGACTGAACCTCTACGTCAAAGTTATGAATTTTATTATTGTCGGAGTAATAGAAACAAGGTGTTACATAACTTACTCCAAACTTAGTTTTTGAGGTAATAGGAAAATCTAGTTTGAATTTTTTTGCAGGGGTAAAATTTCCGTAATAGTGGATTGCTTCCATAAAAAGTTTTTGTCCCAAACTATCAAAAATCATATACATCTTCGCATTTCCACTGAGACTTGGTCCAAAATCACCAAAAATCAAACGCATATTGGCTCCAAGATTATCGGGATCGAACGGCTTTCTGATTGTCGTAGTCTTTATGGTTATAGGGGACAATCTTATGCTATTCGTATTTTTTGTCTCAAGGAAACGACTGTTTTTTTCATCAAATATCATACAAGTTGGCCCATAATTAGATCCAAATATTTGAGGTGAAGCAAAATATCCTTTATCATCAGGTGGTACCATTACAGCATCCATTTTTATGCCTGCTCCATATGCATATCTCATGTGAATTTTATTATCATTACATATGTACTCTGTATATAAAGTTCCATTATAAATACTTCCATAGGTCGGCAAAGATTTATAATAGTCTTGAGAACGTGCGTATGATTGAGGATTAATATTTTTAGGAGGAATATAGAAAAAATTTGAAAAGTCAAACTTTTTAGTCAACGATGCCGGGTCAAGCATTACTCCTCCAACTCCATCGTTACACATAACGCTTACATAATCCGGAGAAGAAGTAGATTTTGCGTGATAATTTACACCAACACCACTCTTTCCTAAATAATCGGGATATTGAATGATTGTACCATTTCCGTGAATATATGAAAGCTTTGCATTACCATCTTTATTGCTGAGAACTAATAACCCTTCTCCTAAAGCACTTTGCACATTCATTTGAAATTTAGCAAGCGAAAAGATACCTGTATTATTGTCAATTACATAATAAGTACAGCTATAAGTCCCGGGAGCATAAACAATCTCTTTATTCAGATCTCTCTCTTTACTCAAAGTATCTACCTCTGTATTTACTGTGCAGAGCCATAAAAAACTAAGATTTGACTCATTTTTATCTCTGGTTTGAGAAATCTGTGGAACAATATTGAGAGGGGCGTATTGCAGAGCGTTATAAATTGTTTTTACGCTGTCAATCTTAATTTCATTAACTTCTTTATAATCATAGTTTCCTAACTCTTTCATACAAGATGAAAGTAAAATTGGTACTATTATATATATTAAAAATTTTTTCATCATAAATCTAATTACCAAGGTTGAATAATATTTCCATTTTCGTCATATACCGGATAGTTATCAAAAAGGTATCCCGATAGGGCTCTTGGGAGAACTATTTGCCAATATTGATAGTTTGCACTCCACTCTGCCTTAGTAGGAAAGGTTGATCGGTTTGTCAGTTTTAAAATTATAATATACTTAACTTTGCTCCACGCTTTTAAATAGTAGTTATATGTATCCCAAATAACAGGTTTAACAATCTCATTAGAAAACTTTACAGATGCCTTTTGTCTTAATTTCTCTCCACTACTAAAATCTTCATTTTGCTCAAGTTTTATTGTAAGCTTTAACGTAACACTATCAAGAATAGGTGTCTTTTTAAGCGTTATTGGAACTACTGCATTATATGAATTTTTAGGGAAGATATATTCAGACGAGATTGGTTCAAAATCAATTCCACTGATTGTTGTGGACTCTTCGTTTAAAACAGATATCTTGAATTTCCGGTCGGTATCTGAAGCAATCCCGGTACACTTAACGGGTATATTAACAATAATATAAGAGTCAAGAGTTGTTGAGAATGACATAGATATTGAATTCGTATATGTTGATTCATCTAAATCGAAGTATATAGAGGGTTTCTCTTCTATATAACCAACGGGATCGGATTTAGAACACGATCCAATTATCAGAATAATAAATATATATAAAATGTTTTTCATACTATTTAACTGTTATTAATTATTTCCATAAGTTAATTCTTCATCCGGTATTGGGAGAACATATTTAGAAGGACCCATTCCTGTTATAATACGGCCATTTATACCTGTATAATTGGTAAATCCTTTTCTTTTATAATAGTAGAAGAGTTGCCCTTCTGCTATAAACTCTTTACTATACTCCTTGGTAATTTCATCCTCAAGAATTGAGTTATCACTATTTAAAGGAAACTGCTCAAGTCCTCTTGCACTTCTGAGTTTATTCAGATAATAATATGGTTCATCTCCGTTTGCGGCAGCTGTCTCCGCGAGTATCAAGTCAATTTCGGCTCTTTTAATAAACGGATAACTATATGATGTGTTATAGTACTTAAGCGGATAAATCTCAATATTATTGTCTTTATTCCCGAAGTTTTTAATGTTTCGAACGTCGATTGTCTGATATAATTGCGATTCGTATAGTTTAGGTCTTGAATCAGCATCAATGATCAGTTTGTTAGCTTCCGCACCATCCGAGAAGACTGCATCTGTATATGACTTGTTAGTTGCAACGGCTAGCCACAAGCTGCCCAGGATGTCATTCAAATAGTGATATGTATTTATTGTTGAATAAATTCTAAAGTCACTCTGTTCAACTATTTTGGCATATTTATATGCGTTTGTCTTATCTCCTTTGTATAAATATGCTCTGGAGAGTAGTCCGGTTACTACGAAATAATTCAATTTAAAAATTCTATCCCGACGAAAACCATTATCAGATGATATATAATAAAAGATAGAGGATCCGGAGTAATCAGTAGGTGAAGGGGAAAACAGTGGATCATTTATTTTTAGCAGTTCGTGAGCCTCCTTTAGGTCGATGATAACTTTGTCAAGAAACTCACCCATTTTTAACTTTGGGAATGGAGTTACACTGACTCTATCTACATAGGGAATGCTCGTTTGATCCATTCCTATGCTTGGCATAGGCCCAAATAGTCTCAATAGATCAAAATGGTAAAACGCTCTGAAAGCCAATAGCTCTGCTTTAAGGACATCGTAATTGCTTGAATATTCGTTTGAAAAGAGCGACTCTTTACCCTCTAAATTCTTCAAAATATTATTACAGTTAGCAATAAGGTAAAATGATTTATCCCATATTTTGTCTACTGTTGATTTTACGCTAACATTTTCATAATCTAAATTTTGAACGTTTATAAAAGATGAAGCCGGTGAAACATTATACATATTGGAAATGACATCAATAAATGAATATCCTAAAGTTCTTCCATAAAGATCGGGATCTGTCGATCTTATATAGATTCCCATTAGAGCGTGGTAAAATCCTATCTCTTTTGAAAAGATCTCCTCCTCTTTTAATTCAGTAGGAGGGTTTATGTCAAACATTTTACTACAAGATGTAAAAAGTAGTATAATGAGTATAAATAGTGATAATATTGTATTCTTCATATATAATAATTATTCAGGTTAGAAACTTGCTTGTAGTGATAGATTGAAAGTTCTTGCAAAAGGATATGAAAGCCCTCTCTCTATTTGAATGGAAGAGAGTCTGAGTAAATCGTTTGTAGTAAAGCCTAGACGTAGAGATTTAAAGTATTTTAGCCTCTTTAGGCTCTCTTGTGTAAACATATATGAGATATTAATAGATGAGAAATCTAAATAATTATTTGTTTGTACAAAACGGGAGGTAGGCTTTGTGGCACTTTTATCTTTAACATCCTTGAAAAGAGTAATATCGCCGGGATTTCTCCATCTTTCCGAAAAGACTCTTTTATCACAGTTAAACTTATAATCTACACTCTCTACTCTCTCTACAAGGGTTTGGTTGTACAGTTTCCCTCCAAAGCTAAATCCTGAACTGAGGTTAAATGTAAGCCCTTTCCAGGTAAAGTTCAGCCCAAGAGATCCTGAAAGTTTTGGATCTCTTGTAGCATAAGGGACCTGATCATCGGCAGACCAGACATATGTCTTGTTTCCCTCTTTATCAAGAAAGATCTCTTTTCCATTTGCAGGATCAATTCCAAGAGAGCGGACAACCCAAATTGTACTCATCGATTGTCCCTCAATAAATCTAACCTTTGGGTATACCTTAGAGGCATCTGTACCAGCTCCTGAAGTCTCTTTATCTACCTGTTCATTCCAGGCAACCAGCGTATTTGAGATTTTGGTTAATCTATTTATATTGTGATTACCGTTTCCGCTGATTGAAAGCATTATATCTTTGGATTTAATCAAAACTCCTCTTATAGAGAAATCATATCCACTGTTTTGTGACTCTCCAAGATTCTCCATATATGATGAGAAACCAAGAGATGGAGCTAAAGCTATTGATGTAAGAAGATCCTTGGATTTACTTTGATATATATCAGCAGAGATTAAAAGCCTGTTATCCAGAAATGCCATATCAATCCCCAAATTGGATTTACTTGTTTTTTGCCATTTTAGATTGGGGTTACCCATTCCCATCATTAGTGCACCTACTGCATAAAAACCGTAAAACTGATCGCCTATATATTGGTATTTCGACATTGATTGATACGGATCAAATGATTGACTACCGGTAACTCCTATAGAGCCTCTTAATTTTAATTGGTTAATGAACTCTACCGATTGCATAAACTTCTCTCTGTGGATGTTGTATCCGGCGCCAACTGACCAGAATGGAGCCCATCTGCTATCTTTACCAAACTTGGAAGAGATATCTGCTCTAAATGATACATCTACAAAGTAGATATTATTGTAGGAGTAGTTAGAGTTCAAAAATACTCCGGCACTCCTGCTCTTGCTACTTATCCCTCTCGGCTTCTCGGTTGAGTGATATGAATTTGCAAAGGATGGATAGCTAAGAAATTCAGCAACGAATCCTTGTGCCGAAAATCCATCCTCTTCTGCATCCATATCGGAGTAGCTTATTCCTGAATTTAATGTTAAAAAGCTACTTTTTATATTGGTGGAGTAGGAGATAAGAAAATTCCCTTGCATATTGATCTCTTTGGAATTCAAACTTCTGTATACACCTCTTTTAGACATATCTGTCGATGTTCCGAACATTGTATGCAGGGAAGAGAAGAACTGCTCAGTCTTTCCATTTCTAAGGTTGATTGATCCGTTTCCTGTCAATCTGAATTTTGGTGTAACATTCCATTTAATTTCAAAATTTTCAGAAAAGAGGTTATAGCTATTTGTGTTCTTTTCATTTAATGTTGTGTTCCACAGTGGATTGCTTACACTTCCTGTTGTACTAGTCGACCCTGTTTGCAGCATCAATAAATAGTTTCCATCTTCATCAGTAATTTTGTAATATGGATTTAGTCTACCGTATTCGGTGAAACTTCCATATGGAGAATTAACTGAATGAACATTATCGTAGTTAATTGAATTTGAAAATATAAAGTTATTATACCTATATGTAAGGCGTGATCCAACAGAGTACCTATCCCGGCCGGAACCTTTCATAATCCCTGAAGAGGGGTTTAATGCCGCTGTAAGTGAGTAGGTCAAAGATTTATCACCACCACTTACAGTTATGTTATGATTTAGTTGTTGACTGACTCTTAATGGCTTGTTTAACCAATAAGTGTCATACCCCATCTCAACATTTTTGAGTTTTTCATTATACTCTTCTGAATATCTTTTTACAGTTCCGGTAATAAGCTCTAATTCGAGCTTTTCTCTCGCATTTAGAATATCATATGAAGTGAGGTCGGGAGCAGTAGAAATGTATTTTGCACTATAGTCAAATCTTAACTGCCCCTGAACCGGCTTTATAAGTTCAAGAACAACAATGCCGTTCGCTGCTTTTGATCCATAAATAGCAGTTGCAGAGGCATCCTTCAAAATTGTTACGCTCTCTATTCTTAAAGGATCAAGGTCAAATACCTTCTCAACACGCATTTCGAAACCATCTACTATAAAAAGCGGCATATTGGGGTCCCCTTCAAAAGCATTTCTCAAAGTTGTTACGCTATTTGAACCCCTAACCTGAAATTCGGGCATAGCATTTGGATTTGAACCGGCGCTGTTATTCTCAACAATCTTAAATGATGGATCAATAGCTTGAAGTACAGTAAAGAGATTTGTGGTACTAATGTTCTGGATATCTGATTTTGTAATTGTTGTTGCAGACCCTGTATAGGTCGCTTTAGTTGCGTTGTAGTAACCGGTAACAACCACATCACTTAGGATTGCAGCATCCTCCTCCATTACTATATTCCAGTTTGTGTTGTTTGAGACATTAATAACCTTTGTCTTCATCCCAACAAAGCGGAACTCAAGAACTGATGCTGTTTTATCATCAATCTCAATCTCAAATACCCCTTTTTCATCTGAAACTACCCCCTTTCGAGTTCCCATCAACAGAATTGCTACTCCGGGGAGTGGTTGTTTGTTGTTATCAAACACAAACCCCTTAATGCTCTCCCTCTTTTGTGTAGGTTTAGTCAGCGGAGTACTTTTTAAGATAGTTACAGTATTTCCGTCAATTGAGTACTTTAGACCGGTACTCTTAAGGCATAGATCTAATACCTCTCCAATCTGTACGTCTGAAACCTTTATAGTAAGGTTTTTAACCTCATTGATGACATTGACGTCATAGATAAAAAAACAGCCTGTCTGTTTTTTTATTATCCCGATAACAGATTCAAGAGTTGCCCCTTTAACATCCAGAGTGATACTCTTTTTCACTTGTTTAAACCCGAATGAGGTGTAGGGCAGAAGCAGTAATCCAAGTAAAAGAAAGAGAGGTAAATATCTCTTTCGATTTAAGTTAATTAATTGAAACATAAAAAATTGTTTTGGAATTATTATAGTTTAAGTTTTAAGATTTTCTACTCCTCAATAGAAAGAATACTTACCCTTTCATTTTCAATTTTGAAATTAAATCTTCCTGCTCCCGCCAATTTCTGTAACACAGAATCTATCGATTGGAATTTCTTTACAACAGCATACATTTTCCTGTTTTGGAGATTAAAATCATCTATGGAATAGTTTACACCATACCAATCTGATAGCTCTCCTAAAATATCTTTAAGAGTAACATTGTCAAATACAAAAAAGCCCTCTTTCCAAAGAGTATATATTTGAGTGTCTACCTCTTTTATAGTTATGGTCTTGTTTTCATTGGAGTAATTAAGTTGTTCGCCGGACGAGATCTTATTGATCTGTTCTCCGCACTCTACCATTAGTGAACCGGACTCAAGAGTGATTGATGCATCTTCTCCTGCCTTGTCATTGACATTAAATTTTGTTCCAAGAACAGTAACTTTAGAGAGTTTTGTTTTTACCGTGAAGGGTCTCTCCATCTCCTTTGAGACATCAAAGAAACACTCTCCGTCGATGGTTACATCTCTATTGTATTTTCTCTCTTTAGATGCAAAATTTATTGAGCTATTGGAATTTATCCACACTCTACTCCCATCCGGTAAAATTATCTTATACATCTTATTCGATGGAGTATAGACAGATATAGGGTAAATTGATTGTCCCTTGGATGATGATAGTTTCAGGCTCTCTTTAGTTATAATGAAATTTTGATCAAGATTATTAATGTTTTTATTTGCAAGCTCTGAGGTTCCGTCAGAAAATTCAATAATAACATCATTACCTGAGATTGCTCTCTGTTTACTGGTAATTGAAGTGATACTCAAATTATCACTATTTTGAATGAAAACAGCTATTGCGACTAATAGGAGAATAACAGCAGCATACTTCAATCCGATTTTTGTCATATCCAGTAATCTTCTCTTTCTGCTCCTGAAAAATATTGTATCCCAATGAGGCTTTCTGTTTTTTATGAATTTAAGAGATGTCAACTCATCCATCTCATTCAATGCGCTATCCAGTTTTTCTCTTAATGCAGGGTTTTCGTTACTCCAATCCTCAAGAATTGATTTTTTTATAGGATCAAGTCTGTTCTCTCTTGATTCAATAATTAGTTCTATTATATACTCTTCATTTAACATCGGATCATTATTTTACAATTCGTTTAAAATAGAACTAAGATTGATGGCAAGCTGTTCATCCTCTTTTTAATGGTAGAGAATGCGATATTCATATGAGATTTTACGGTGTGAAAAGAGAGGTTCATCTCTTTTGCCACCTCGGCGTATTTCATTCTATCGAAATAAATTTTTCTTAATACCTCTTTACATTTTGGCGTCAGATCTGAGATTACTCTCCTAAGTTTCTCTTCTCTTTCGGCTAATTCAACAATATCGGTTACTTCATCTGCAGGGTGAAATTGGAATGTATCCACACGAACTTCACTTTTATACTTTTTTGTCGAGACGTAATTGAGAGCTGAGTTTTTTAGACAGACATATAAAAACCCAATATTGATATTATTTACTGCAGGATTGGAAAGAAGTTTAACAAAGAGATCCTGAACAATATCTTCTGCTGTAGATGTAGATTTTACGATCTGTTTAACATAGAAAACCATCTGACAATAGTGATTATCATAAATGGCTCTCAATGATATGTTATTTTTATTATTCATTTTAAAAAAAAAGCCGGAAGTAATACAGTTCTTAACCCAACTAACCAATTAAACTAGCTACTATAAAACTTTTTATACAGTTTATGGCATTACTTCCGGCGCTCGTTACTTAACAATTATATATATAACAAAATCGGGCGATTTTTTACCTAGTAGAAATTGGATTTGCAGGGAAAGGCAGACCGGCCTCCTTTAAAAGTGCATCAATTTTTTCGGCCTCGTGAGCAGGGTCATCATATGGTCTGAGTTCATTATATCTTACAATACCGTTTGCATCAATAATTGCAACGTGAGGGATACCTCTTACACCATATTGTGGATTGAATACAGTTGTTTTTGAAAATGCAACCTCCCAGGTGATCTCCATATCTTTGATAAAAGATGGCATATAGGAGATCTCTTTCTCAGGATCATCTTTTGTATCATATCTGGCTTTATTCTTTCTGTCCATATGGTATCCCTGAGGGCTGGTAATTCCAATAATTATTACCGGATACTCTTTATATCTCTCTTGTAACATTCTGACATTAGGAAAACTGCCGACACAAGGAGAACACCAGGTTGCCCAAAAATCAATTATCACAACTTTGCCTTTTGTATCGGACAATTTTTTAATTTCCGGGTTGCTGCACCATAGAAATTCTATTTCTGGAGCCTTGTTATTCAGCAATTTACCTTTCGAGTAATCACTATTTATATACTCATATGAATTTTTAAAAAGATCCAGGGTCCTTTTATCTGCAGGGTATTTTAAAGGGAGAGTCTCCATTGAATCAATCACATCTTTAGTTTTCTGACTAATGAGCTCTCTGAATATCTGAATACTATCCTGTGGTAGATTGAGCTTTTCCGAAGCAACTACTTTAAACATTGTAATTGCTGCCGATGAGACTTTATAGCTGGTATTTAATTTTAGAGCTGAATATATTCCATTAAGCAGGTGTGTCTCCTTAATAGCCTCAGGCAGTAGAAATTGAAGTCGGGAGAAAATTTCAGCTGCTTGGTAATCCCTCCCCTTTACAAATTGACCAAGAGCAGGGTGATATGTAAACTCCTTATAAACTTTTGCCCACTTAACCTGGTCGTCAAATTCCTTTGATAATGCGTCGGGATAGTACAACATCTTCAGACAAGATGCTTTAGCTCCGTTAACACTTTGATCTTTTGAGATTCTGACAAATGAGGGATAGAAAATAACTCTTAATGTTCTGTTTTTATATATATCTGCATCTTTTGGAAGATTTGCAAAATCATCTAAAGAGAATTGAACATCTTTATATTTAGCAACTAGATTGTTCTGCTTTTCTGTTGCTGCTTTACTATCTGTTTTAAATAATTGCTCAATCTCACGTGATTCTTTTGTAAGCTCGGATAATGATTCTTTGGAAATATTCTGACTCCTGAGGTTCAAATTGAATGTTAAAGAGATCAGTAATAAAAGGATTAATGCTTTGTTTATCATATTTGTGTATTTTAAAAAAGAATCCCGGCTTTTAACCGGGATTCAAAAATAATATTAAATTAAATAACTAAATGGCAGGAGTTTTAACAATTATCGTGTTTGAGTAAACAGTGTTTACTTTTCTTGCTCCTGTTGATGTCAGACCTCTGTAATAGGTAACATAAGCAACAACTTTGAATTCGGTATTAGCTGTAACTGTAGAAGTTATAGTTGTAGTATATTCATTAAGTGTCCAAGGGTCACTAGCTGTTGTGATATTTTTAGTTGTTCCTGAGAGAGTTACATCTCTTGTATCACTTGTTTTAAGATATTTGAAACCCCGGGTTATTACTGTTGAAAAACCGTGATTTACAAATGCCTTTAACTGCATTGATGTTTTTGTTAGAGCAACAATAGATGTTACAGGATTAATAGTTACAACCGGAATCTGAGTAGGTTTGATAAGTATGTCCGGCACAATAGTATTGTTAGGATTGGTTACATCAACAATAATCTCGGTTGGGCAATAGAGGGAATCGTTAGTCGGTACAATCTTATATTTGCCGGTAGCCAATCGTGAAACAGTAAAACTACCGTCCTCTTTACTATAAGTCAAATACATAGACTTACTTATTGTATCAGTAACTATTATATAGATATCTTTGACCGGCTGGTTTGTAGATTCAGATTTTATAAATCCGCTCAGTCTGCCCGATGGAAGACCGGGACCAAAGATATCATCCTTCTTACACGAACTGAATAGTGTAAGGGTTGATATTAATACTATTAATATTTTTAAATATTTTGTATTCATAACTTTTAAATATTACTTTTTTGATATTAATAACCCGGGTTTTGTTTGCATAACTCATTAACTATTATTTCGTTGACGTGAATTGGTTTTACACATTTCTTAATATCGTCAATAGTAGAGAGATTTTGCTTTTGTCCAATGATTTTTGGCAAACCGTTTGAATCTTTGAACCTGAGACTTGCTTCGTAATCAATTCCGCTTTCAAGGGCCAACTCTTTTAATAACACCAGGTAAACAAAGTTCAGTAATGATTCGTTTCCTGAAATTTGCTGCTCGGTGAACGGTGTATCTTTTGCTCTCACAAGTAACGGATTCAGTACGCTCAATACATCTGTAACACTACCTGTTGTTCTTGCAATTGCTTCAGCTTTTAATATTTGCATCTCGCCTAGTCGCAAATATATGAAGGCAGAATTTGCAACAAGTTCGGCATCTGTTACTCCATATGATGCAATTTTACCTGCGGATCCGTAGTTTAGAGAGTATGTATTGGTAGATGCTGTATAAGTATTAATCGTATCGTTAATTGCTTTATTGTATTGAGTACCTATATTTGAAAGGCTCTTTAAAAAATCGGTTGCTCTATAATAACCTGACCACCTGCAACGTACTGTTCCAAGATTGGATGCTACTGTGTTGGGAGATATAAACAAACTGAAAATAACCTCTTTAGATGCATTTCTCTTCTTGAAAATTGAATAGTGGTCACTCTCCATAGCAAACTTACCCGAAGTAATAACCTCGTTTGTCAATGAAATAACCGTATTCCAGTCTGCCTGTGTACCTCTCATTGCAAGAAGTTTAGCTTTAAAAGCTTTTGCCGTTTGTTTAGAAGCTCTGTAAACAGTAGTGAATTCCGGCCCGTTTGCAATGCAATAGTCAAGATCTTCAATTAGTTTATCATAACTATCTTTCACATTTAATCTGGCAACTCTGAAATTTGTTAAATTGACCGGTTCATCTCTGTACAACAATCCGTATTCGGAGTTTATATCAAAGAAGTAAGAGTAATTTCTGAACAGAAAGAAGTTTGCAAAGAATCTCATAAATCTTGTCTCGGCAATTATCTGCTGCTTCTTGTCTGCGGTAAAGAGTGATTCGTCCACATCTTCAATTAGTTTTAAAACCCAGTTAGCAGCATTGATCATTCTGTATGCTGCTTGCCACTTTGAACCATAAGATCCGTCGGCACGCATTGTGTTGAAAATAAGTTCACCTTCATATCCGGCTTCCAAGCCTCCCGACGAGCTTCCAGAGCCTCGTGTTGTACCACATAGGTGGCTAAAGTCAAGACCATAGTGCCACTCCCATTGGTAACCACCGGCAAGATATGAGTAGACTCCAACCAAAGCTGTCTCCGCAGTCTTCTGGTCTGAGATTACGTTGTAGTCCACATTTTTGTGAGCAGGAACCTGTTCGTCCAGTATCTTATTACATGAGGATACTGACAAACCAATTATCGTAATTATAAAAAATAATTTTTTCATCATATAATTTTTTATCTGAACATGAATTTTAATCCTAAAGTGAATGTCCTCGAAAGAGGATATACCGAGCTATCCATCGCACCACCACTGATTGTTGCAGTAGTAGATGCCTCTACGTTAGTACCCGGATAAGAAGTAAATGTAATTACATTATTAACAGCACCATATATATTTACACTGCTTAATCCCATTTTTGTTACAAAATTTGACGGCAGATCGTAACCTATTGTGAGATCGGTAATTTTCAGGTAAGATGCATCAAAAATATAGTTATCAGCTACACCCTTCTCCCATCCTGCTCCAAATCTTTGCAAATTAGTATTTTGGTAAGATGGAGTCCATCCATACAGAGAGTATTCAAGAGTATTGGAAGGGTTGTAGAGATTTGAGTGAAACTGATCGCTCATTCCTGACCAAAGCTTTTGAGCACCATATGAGAATTTACCCATCATTCGGGCAGTTAACCTTTTGTAACGAAAATCAATATTGAATCCACCGTAGAAATCCGGTTGTGTCTTTCCAATAACCTCTCTGTCATAGAGAGCATCAATTTTGCCATCGGCATTTAAATCTTTATAGTAGTATCTACCATATCCGGCATAGTTTCCTACCTCTTTTTGACTGATTAACAATGCCTCTTTCGGGTCAGTCATAATTCCTGCTATTCTGTATCCGTAAATAAGACCGACAGGTTCTCCTATTTTTAGAACTGTAGAACCCAGAGATGTGCCACCAAATGCGCTTCCTACAATATCCTTATCCATATCCAGAACCTTACCTCTGTTAGCCGAAATGTTAAATCCAACATTTAAACCCCATTTGGTATCCTCCAAAAGTTGAGCTCTTATGTCAAACTCAATACCCTTATTCTCAATCTTTGCCATATTGGTATTAACACTTGTAACACCGGCACTTAATGGAAGGGTAAAACCGAATAACAGACCATCGGTAATTTTATCGTAGACTCCAAGAGTACCGGTAATTCTGTTTTTCCAGAATCCATAGTCCAGAGCTATATCTATCTGTCTTGTCTCTTCCCATTTTATAAGGTTATTCCCTATTGAGATAGGAATAGATCCCGGTGAATCAAAATAGTTAGAGGTATCAAACAATGTTCTCCAGGCATAGCGTCCTATACGGTTATTACCTGTAACACCCCAACCTGCTCTTAACTTAAGAAACGTAAGTTCTATGGAGTTGCCTTTAAGAAACTTCTCTTCGGAAATTACCCAAGCTAAAGCAAATGAAGGAAATACTCCTGCACGGAATTTAGGAGCAAATTTCGATGAGGCATCTCTTCTGACTGTTCCTGTAACGATGTATTTCTCTTTGTATTTATAGTTTAACCTGCTATAGAATGAGTAATAGGCCGATGCGTCATCTGAACCGTTGGATGAGTTCCACTTTGTAGCGTTATAAACTGTGTTCTGGATATAGTCATCCGGAAAATTTTGATAATTCTGACTCACATAACCATCAGTATCACTGTTGAAACTGGATCCTAACATAAATGCAAGTTCCTGGTTTTTAAAGTCTTTAGTATAGTTCAAAGAGTTATCGTAGGTCTGCTGAGTTGTATATCCATTATTAATATCTAAAATCCCGTTTACTCCTCTGTAATAGTCACCGGAACCCGAATATGTATAACTTCCTTGATATCTTGATGACTCGTATCTGCTTTCTGCAAATGAGTAGGTAAACTGATACCTTAGGTTCTTTGTGAAGTTAATTCTTGCATATCCATCGATATTGTATCTGAAATCTCTCTTTTTTGTAGGAGCCTCTTTTGCTATCTGAACAGGATTATCCAGATATCTGTTATGACCGGTACTCCAAAACCTGTAATAATTTCCTGCCTCATCATAAGCCGGAACATCGGGTCTCATCTGATATACCTGATTCATGCTTAATGCTGTAAGAGTGTTTGTATTTGTTCCGGTAACTCTAAAACCGATATCCAAAAATTTTGATGGCTTTAGATCCAGTTTAAAGTTTCCTGTTATCCTTTTGCTTTCGTTTCCAATAACCTTTCCGGTGTTTTTTGTAAGTCCGAAAGAGGCATAATAGGAGGCCGTTTTTGTTCCGCCTCGTATTGCAACTGTATTATTGGAATTAATTGGTGTTCTGGTTAAAACATCTGTCCAGTCGGTATCGGCATTGCCAAAATAGTTCGGTACCGCTACAACGCCCCACTCGGTTGCGGTTCTGATATCTTTATTAACAGCAGGATTTATTTGCTTTTGATATTCATAATTGTAAAGCACACTTGATGCTACCAACTGTTTATAATCCTCTGCTTTAAGCCCTTGGATTTTATTGACATACATGTCTGTAGCGATATTTCCGTTATAAGAGACCTCGAAACTATCCTCTTTTCCTCTTTTGGTAGTAATCAAAATTACCCCTGCACTACCTTTTGATCCGTAGATGGCTGCGGCAGATGCACCTTTTAATACATCAATACTCTGTATATCATTTGGATTGATAAGATTGATATCATAGTCGTCCGGCATAGGAATTTCATCTATAACAATAAGGGGTGATGATTCTCCCTGCAGTGAAGTCTCTCCTCGGATTCGAATTCTTACCTGATCGCCCGGTCTTCCGTTTCCGGTCATAATCTCCATTCCTGAAACCTGACCCTGAATAATTCTTCCAATATCTGTAAAGCTGGTATTCTCTATACTTTTTTCTGAAATTCTCACTACAGATCCTGTAAGGTCCTTCTTTTTTACCGATCCATAACCGATTACTACTGCATCTTCAAGTTGGTTCTCCTCGGTGAAAAGGGTAAAATTAACCACGGTCTGATTTTTTACCTTCATCTCCTGAGTCTTAAAACCAATAAAAGATACAACCAAAGTGATCTCGCCTCCTTTGTAATGTAACTGATAATAGCCTTTGTTATCCGTAACAGTTGCCTCTTTTGAATCTTTAATTTTTACATATGCCCCCGGGAGAGGTAAATCTTTCTCATCGGTTATCCTCCCCTTAATCTCTATAGCTGTTTGATTTACAGCATTTTTCTGTTGTAAGGAAGTCTCTTTATTCTCTTTAACCTCTTTTACGGGAGCGAGAATAATCTGTTTTCCTGCGAATGAGTATTCACAATTTATCTCTTTACATAAATTGTTTAATACATCTTCAAGTTTTTCATTGCTTACATTGACAGATATTATCTTACCGGAGTTTATGGTGCTGCCGGAAAAGATAAATGTAAATGTGCATTGCTTCTCAATCTCTTTGAGAATGGTCCTTGCCGGTTTTGCTTTAATGTTTAGAGTGATCTTCTCGTTCTGGGCTAAGAGGCCAGAACAGAAAAACATCACAAAAGCTAGCAAAAACCAGTTTCTGATAATCTTTTTCATAGATAAAGTTTTTAACATAGATTGATTCATAGAGTTTGTTTTATTGTGTTATAATTATGAACACAATTTTAAACGAACACCCTAAACACGATCTGCTATTTTTGGATCTATCTTTTAGTATACGACTTAAGAAATGCCGTACTATCCTTTAATGTATAGTCTATCAAAGATATCCTGTGCATAAGCTCCAGTACTTGCGAGAGTGACTCTTCCCTGAATTTTGCAGTAAGTGTTTTGGTCATAATAGCACTGTCGTTCACAACTACATTTACACCATACCATCTCTCCAGCTTTTTAAGAATCTCCGGCATAGTTGTCTCATCAAAAACAAGCCACCCCTTTTTCCATCCAACAGTGGGGACAATATCCTGTGGGCGGATAACAGAAATTTTACTGGTAGTTTTGTCCAGGAGAAGTTTCTCTTTTGGAAGCAGCTTTATAATCTCATTGCTTTTATTGTCCAGCAGAGATACTTTGCCACTAAGCAGCAGCAAAGAGAGTGATCTATCATTCTCGTATGAGCTTAGGTTAAAGGTGGTACCCTTAACATAGACAGACATTCCGTTACTGAGTGATATCTTCATCGGGAAGGCAGAGTTCTCCCGAACCTCAAAGTAGCCCTCTCCCGTAAAATCTACCTCGCGATTTTCGCCGTGAAACTTAGATGGGTAGTAAATTGAACTCCCGGAGTTAAGGTAGACCACAGAGCTGTCCGGCAGTACAACCTTGCCTTTAACTCCATATGGAGTTGAATTTTGGTGATAAGATAACTGCTGTGTCGTTATAAATGCAAGCTCCTCTTTCAAATCTCTGTTTTTGGCACTAAAAACTGATAGCGACACAGATAGAACTATTAGTGCTACTGCTGCCACAGATGCCGCAGCGGTAACCCAAATCCTGATTTTATTGGGGTTAGAATTATTGACGGGCTTTTTTCTGTCTTGCTCTCTAAGTAAATCCACAAAAGCATCTGCCTCACTGTCAGATGCCTCAACATCCGGCATCATAGTGGCAACACGAAGATTCTTCTCTTTTACAAAGATCTCCATATTGTCATCTGACTCAAGAGCCCACTCTCTCACCCTTTTTGCCTCCTCTGCTGTGGCCTTTCCCGCGAGGTACTTGATAATTAACTTTTCCATACTATATATATAACACCAAAACTCTCTTTTCCCCTAACCTTGCCAAGCATATTGGGGTAATGTTCATTTAAAGCCATTCAGCTAAATTCTTTCGTAATATCGCCAATGCTTTACTTATTCTATACTCTACTGTCTTAACGGAGACCCCCTGGTTTGCTGCTATTTGTGGATAGGTGAGCTCCAAATCTCTATTCATTATAAAGACATCCCGCATTTTCTCCGGCATATTTTCTAATGTTTTTTTTATCTGTAAACTTAGCTCTTTGCTCTCAACAAGAGAGGATGATTCATCCAACAGAGACCTTTGGTTGAGAATCAAATCTGCCTGCTTCTCTGAGTCTACACTTTGAAGTTGTTTTATATTGTCTCTCAATTCGTTAAGAGACTTATTTTTCACTGTTTTTATAAGATATGCCCCAATATTCTGGTTAAAATCCAGAACATTTCTCCTCTCCCACAGAGAAAGAAAAGCCTCTTGAACTATCTCCTTAGAGGCTTCATAATCATTTAAATATTGGTTAGCGTAATAGACTGCCTTATGGTAATACTCCTTATAGAGCCCTCTAAAAAAGAGCTCATCGCTGGTAAAGTCAACTCTGGAAATATTGCCCGACATTTGGCAAATATATGAAAATCCGTCTTAATATGGCCAAGCCATTATTCTACGATTTAGATTTCCTCTGTTTTGCTTTTAGATTAAGCTCACTTCCGGGCACAAGAGTTAATTATACTGTCCGTTAATTTTACATAAGCATCTTTGATGGCTGCATCCATAAAGAGGTCGTTCATTTTCCCTGAGTCACAACTGTTACAAACCTCTTCATTAATAGGGATCTGAGCTATAAGTGGAATTTTATACTCTTTCGACAACCTCTCTCCACCGCCTTTACCAAAGATGTAATATTTCTCTTCCGGATGGTTAACAGGGGTAAACCAGGACATATTCTCTACAATTCCCATAACCGGAATCCCAATCTGGTTATCTCTGTACATATTGATAGCCTTTTTTACATCCGAAAGGGCCATCTCCTGAGGGGTAGTTACGATTATCACTCCGGTAGGGAGGAAGCTTTGAAGAAGTGTTATATGCACATCTCCTGTTCCCGGAGGGGTATCAATTATTAGGTAGTCAAGTTCACCCCAGCTTGTATCTTTGAGTAGCTGAGTGAGTCCGCTGGATGCCCTGGGGCCACGCCATATTACAGCCTCTTTGGGGTCTATAAAGAACCCTATAGACATCACTTTAACTCCAAAACTCACAAACGGTATGACATAGTTTTTACCATCTATCGTCTCCACTTCGGGATAGGTGCTAATTAAGTTAAATAGCCCCGGTGCAGATGGTCCGTAGATATCTGCATCGAGAAGTCCTGTAGAGTATCCCTCAAGTGCCAGTGATAGAGCAAGTCCTGCCGCAACAGTAGATTTACCGACTCCCCCTTTCCCGGATGCAACCAGAATTATGTTCTTCACATTAGGGAGCTCAGTTTTTTGAATTGTATTGTTATCCATTTTATTGATATTTATAATATTTATTTATAGTGAGTTATCTTTTCCCATATATGAGAGATCTCTTTACTTACTCCGGAGTCCGGAGCATACTCAATAACGCTTTTACAGCTGACCATCGCCTCTACTACTACTCTATCAAAGCTTAGTTTCCCTGCAAACAGTATCTTATTTTGTGAGCAGTACTCCTCAATTTGCTCTGAGATCTCTCTGTTGAGATCATATTTGTTAATTAAAACCCAGGATGTTGAGTTGAATCTTGAGGTAAGTTCTACTGTTCTTTTGAGATCGTGAAGTCCGGAGATTGTAGGTTCTGTAACTATTACAATTGTATCAGTCCCTGTAACTGAAGATATAACAGAGCACCCGATTCCGGGAGGACCATCAATAACAGTTATCTCTATTTTATGCTTTTCTGATATCTCTTTCGCCTTATCTCTCACAATATTAACAAGTTTCCCGGAGTTCTCCTCTCCCGGAGCCAGCCGACCGTAAACCATATAACCGTTTCGGAATGTACCGGAGTACATACGGCTTTTGTCGTTATCGGTCATTTTAATGGCATTAACCGGGCAGACTCTGGAGCAGAGCTTACATCCATCACACGAAATCTCATCTATTGTCACTCTTTTATAATCTGAACCCTGTTCTGTAGCTTTGAGCAAGATTGCATCAAAGGAGCAATAGTCTACACAAAGCCCGCAGTTTGTGCAGAGTTCATAATCTATCGAGGCTTTTTGCCCTGCGATATAAACCTGCTCATAATCATTTACAGGATCAAAAATAAGATAGAGATTTGCAGCATCAACATCACAATCTGCAAGAACTACTCTCTCTTGCAGAGTGGCAAAGGCAGCACTTATGCTGCTCTTTCCCGTACCCCCTTTACCGCTGATTACTGCTATTTCCATATTTGTGCTTTGAGTAAATTGTTTTGTACATCTCCATAAAAAGGGCTCTCCATTGAGGCTTATGCTTTACCAACAGCTCCCCTTTTGAGTAGAGTGACGCAATCTCTCTATCAAAAGGAATCTCCATAAGAAGTGGAATCTGCTCTTGAATTAAATATGAGTAGACCTTATCGTCTCCCATACCGGCTCTGTTTATGATCACGCCATAACTCTTATTCATCGTTTTGAGGGTCTCGACAGATTGTTTGAGATCACTCAACCCAAATGGTGTGGGTTCGGTGACTAAGATTACGAAATCTGCCGTGGCAACTGTCTGAATAAAAGGGCACGATGTGCCCGGGGGTGAATCCAGAATTACAATACCATCCTCTCCTGCGGCTTTAATTGCTGTTTTAATCACCGGAACGGGAGAGTAAACCCCTACCTTGCCCCTGGCTTCTATAATTGAAGAGTTGTCACCTGTGATAAATCTGCTTATAACCCCCAAAGATCTCTCTTTTGTTGTTATAGCATCCGACTGACACGCATAGGAGCAGGCACCGCAACCGTGGCAGAGATCATCTATGACCCTAATTGTTTTAATCCCTTCCAGCAAGAAGATTGCATTGTAGGAGCAGTAGTCCCTGCATCTGCCACAATAGATACAGTTACTCTGGTCAATTACCGGAACACTCTGCTTAACTTCGTACTGCTCTTTACCCCCATAATGCCGGTCAAAGGGTACCCCAAGTGCCTCTTTAAAAAAAAGCAGATCATCCGGCTCCTCCGCATCACAGTCAACTAAAAGCACCGTTTCGTCAAGCTGAGTGAGAGTATGAAAAAGATTTGTCGATATTAGTGTTTTCCCGGTACCGCCTTTGCCGCTTGCGACTGCAATTTTGATCTTTTGGTTAATGATCGCAGGCATTAGCTCCGGTTATAAGGGAATTACTGATCCAATCTGATACTAGATCCTTAGGGCTTTTTGGCTGTGCTCCCATATTTACTTTTATATTACTGGCCTGGAAAAGTGTTATTGCTCTTTGTCCGATACCGCCGGCAATAATCTCAGTTACACCCTGCTCTGCTAACCACGCAGGTAGAAGTCCCGGTTCGTGTGGCGGAGGGGTTATGAGTTTTTCTGAGGTTATAACATTGTCAACTACATCAATAATTGCAAATTGCTGGCAATGGCCAAAATGGGAACATAAAACTCCGTTTTCCAGCGGAATGGCAAATTTAAAATTCATTTTTTTATTATTTAGTGATTTAACATACTTATGATTTGAGAAATAGTCTTATCTGTATCTTTTAATACGATAAGCTGGATCTGGAGGCTGTCAAAGATAGACTTCACTTTAGCTCCAAACTCACCTGAAACCACCTTCTCTACCCCTTTTGAGGCGACGGTTTGAACTGATGCCGGTCCAGCACCCTCTATATTATCTCTGTTAGAATTTGGGACAAACTCTATAGATTTTGTCTCTGTGTCGTAAATTACAAAATGGGAACAACGGCCAAAACGGCTGTCCAATTTAGAATCCGGACTGTTTCCTGTAGATGTTATTGCTACTTTCATATTATTGTTAATTATTTATCTTTTATCTGCTCTACCCTTTCGGAACCACAAAGAGGACATTCATCCAGCTCCTGCTCTTTTTGAGGGTGGTTAAAAAAACAGTTGCAACAGTTGCACATATACCACTCACTGTCAAAATATACCTTACCTCCTTCAAATACAATAGTTTTGCCCAGGACAAATGCTTGTGCAATTTTGCGCCGGGCACTTTCGTAGATTCTGGTATAAGTTGGTCTTGAGACATTCATAAATGAAGAGGCCTGCACGTGCCCCAACAACTCGTAGTCACTCAACCTGATAGCTTCATACTCTTCATAATTAAGCAATATCGGCTGATGTTCATCGGTTAAACCTATAGGCCTGTACCCCTTAAAATGGGGTGGATTATTCATCCTTCTTCTTCTTTTTGGTCTTGGCATATTATGAGCATTTGTTCACTACAAAAGTAATGAACATTTGTCAATATCCAATTTTATAGTGTAAATATAATTCAGCAGGCAGTTTTTTTATTATCTTCGTCACCGATATCGGAAATTGCTCCTTAGATTTAAATTTATGAATAACGCTTCAAACTGTACTGTCCTGATTATGGCCGGAGGTTCGGGAGAGAGGTTTTGGCCACTATCAACTAAAGAGAGACCCAAGCAGCTACTAAAATTAATAGATTCTAACAGAAGTCTAATAAGGATGACAGTTGACAGAGTGTCACCTTTGATTCCTGCAGAGAGAATTTTCATTGCTACAAATGCGATTCAGGCGCCGGCTGTAAAGGAGGAGCTCCCGGAGATACCACTTTCAAACATTATTCTGGAGCCTGCCTTTAAAGATACTGCGGCTGCTATAGGATACTCTTCAATCATTATAAACGATATCTATCCCAATTCTGTAATGGTTGTTCTTGCATCTGACCATCTTATTAAAGATGAACAGGGCTTCAGGAGTGCACTATCTACTGCGATTGAGGTTGCAGAGAGTGACAATGCAATTATAACTCTGGGAATCAAACCCACCTCCCCAGAGACCGGTTATGGTTATCTTCAGGTGAGAGCATTTGAAGATGATGACAATGATGTTACAGAGCTTAGGATAGGCTCCGGAATAAGGATTGGGGAGCCTGCAAAAGTAGAGGCATTCCGGGAAAAGCCAACCCATCTTCTGGCATACAAATATGTTTCAGATGGTAAACACTTATGGAACAGCGGAATGTTTATCTTCAAAATTCCTATTATGCTGGATGCCTTTCGCCGTCTTTTACCTAACCACTACTCTACTTTAATGAAGATATCTTCACTCGGAGGTGAGATGAGAGATATTCACAGCGCCACACTCAAAGAACTTTTCAACACATTCGAAAAAATCTCCATTGATTTTGGAATTATGGAGAAGTTTGAAAAAATCTTTGTTATTCCTGTGGAGTTTGGATGGAGTGATATTGGTAGCTACCCGGCTCTTGAAGATGTTTTTGAACCAAACAAAAATGCAACTATTACTAATGGAACAGAAGCAAAAGAGGTTAATTCTGCTCGAAATATTATTATCAGCACAACCGGAAAAAAAATATCACTACTTGGAGTCGAGGATATGGTAATAGTAGACACTCCAAACAACATAATGATCTGCAGCAAAAAAGAGGCTCAAAACATTAAAAAGCTGCTATAGGTCTTACCATACCTTATGATTGAAGAACCATCAGACATACAGTATAAGCTTGTTTTTGAAGAGATTTATGCCTTGCATCTGCATAAAGTGCAATTCTTTGCCTATAATTACATTCAAGACTGGGATAATGCTAAGTCGATTTCAAATGAGGTATTCACCTCTATCTGGGATAATCGTTCTAAAATTGATTTCAACAGGGATATGCTACCCTATCTCTTGGTTGTTACCCGTAACAAATGCCTCAATGTATTAAAGAAAGAGAAAACCGAAAGAGAGTTCCTCAAATACTCAGGAAACCAAATTACCGAAAATGAACTCAACTACCTCTCTTTGGAAAACCCATCTTCCACCATATTATACTCCAAAGAGATTAAAAGAATTTTTGGGGAGTCACTCCAATTGATGAATGATAAAATAAAGAATACATTTTGCCTTAACAGATTTGGAAACCTTAGTTATGAGGAAATTGCAAAGCTGGAAGGGGTAACCGTAAAGACAGTTGAGTACAGAATATCTGTCGCACTTAGAGTATTAAGAATAAAGTTCAAAGATTATTTACCTTTTTATTTAGGGTATTTAATTGTATTATTGTGCTTATAATGAGAATATATTGAAATGACAAAGAATCTTCTATTAAAATTTATTACCGGAGCTGCTCAGGAGAGCGAAAAGAGGGCTGTTTTGGAGTGGATTGGCAAAAATCCGGACAATCTTCGCTACTTTACCGGGCTCAAGAATCTTTGGGTGTACAACAATATGCCTCAAAGCCTTGCCACTCTTGAAGAGATGAAGGCGGCAACACGGATAACTGATAAATATTCTCATAACATCAGATATTCCCGTGACAAAATAGATCTTAGTGAATCAACCGGTGGAGTCAATATCAAAAAATATTCTTTTAACAGATATATTATTCTGGCTGCTGCATCTGTAGCAATACTATTGACAGTTAACATATTACAGTTCTTTAAAAACAGATCGCTCACTAAAGAGGTTCAGGTGCCTGTGGTAGCTTTGAGTGAAATTCCTTCTGAACACAAACACACACTCTATACCAACAATGGTGTAAAGGGGTTTGTGGAGCTGCCGGACGGCTCTAAAGTTTGGCTGAACTCTGCAACCACACTAACATACCCGGACAGGTTTCAAGGGGCAACCCGTGAAGTGATGATAGCAGGAGAGGCACTTTTTGATGTTGTAAAGGATTCGCTAAAACCGATGGTAGTAAATACCAACCGGGATTTCAAGATAGAGGTTCTCGGTACAAAATTCAATGTGAGGACCTACGAAAACGACTACGAGGCCCAGACAACATTAATTTCGGGCTCCATCAATCTAATTAGAGAGATTAAAAAAGGGGAGAGGGTTATTATTGCTCAACTCAAGCCTACCGAGTCATTTGTTATAAGGGATAAAAACGCTCCGGTTCTAATCAAACAGATAGATACAACCAAACAGATGGCCTGGAAACAGGGGCTGCTCATATTTGAATCCACCCCTATGGATGAGGTTATTAAGAAGCTGGAGAGGTGGCACGGCACACAGTTTATAATTGAAGATTACGATATTCTCAAAACCAGGCTTACTGCCAATTTCCGTTCGGAATCCATTGTTCAGATAATGGAGATGATTAAATTTTGTACCCCGATTGAGTATACCATAAAGGAAAACATAGTTACACTCAATAAAAAATCATAAAAAATTAGGGTATTCTCTTTCTAAATTGTGTATTACTTGTTAACCTAAAAACAATAATATACAATGAAAAAACTTGGAACCATCTTCCTGTGTCTTGTTATGGCTATGCCCATCCTGGCTCAGAATAAGGTGCAAAGCCCCGGTGTTCTCTTCGAAGAGGGAACTTTTGCACAAGCTTTGGCTAAAGCAAAAAATAACAAAAAGGGGCCAAAAATTATCTTTATGGATTGTTACACTGTGTGGTGTGGTCCGTGCAAAGTAATGTCCGAAAAAATCTTCCCTCAGGAACACGTGGGTAAGTTCTTCAACGCCAATTTTATCAACGTAAAAATTGATATGGAGAAGGGAGAAGGGATTGATCTCGCGAAAAAATACGGGATTAGAGCCTACCCAACATTTCTGATTTTGGATGCAGATGGCAACGAAATTAACCGTGTTGTAGGTAGTGGTGAGGCAGATCCATTTATCGAGAGGGTAAAAAAAGCTATGGACCCTGCCAACAGCCCGAAAGCGAAAAGAGCGGTTTATGATGCCGGAAAAACAACTGAAAATGCAATTGCATATCTGGAGATACTACAATCTTCCTATATGAACAAAGAGGCCGGTGAATTTATTGAGGAGATTTTTGCTACTCTTAACCCAAGAGATAGATACTCAGATAAAATGTGGCCTTTTGTTTCACAATCGCTGCAAAATCCAAATTCAAAGATATTCAGCTTAGTTATTGAAGAGAAACCTCTTGCAGACAGATTAGTCTCTAAAGAGAGGGTTGATGCTGTTATATGCGGTGGTTTGAAAAACTATGCCAACTCTTACGTAACAGGAAGATTAACAAATGCCAACCCTGCGGATGTAATGGCAAAATTAGAGTACCTCAACTTGCTTTCAAACAGAGATGAGACTGTATCATATTTTATAAAGGCCGCGAAGCTATATGGAGAGAATAATATAGCTGCAATTGCAGATATGCTCAAAGTTAATGAGATTATGAGAATGACCGAGGGTGACAGAGTTACTCTTGAGAGGCTCATAATGGGTGTGAAGGGTATGCCTAAAGAGAGACAGCTTGAGTATCTTAAAGCTAAGCAGGAGTATCTGAAAAACCAAACAGATATGCTCAATGCTAATATAGAGAGGCTTTCTAAATAAAGAATTAATTCCTATAAACCAAAGCTTAAATTATGAATGTAAAACAAACTCTAAAGCGACTTAAATACCTCGCATCCTTTGCTGTGGTGTTTATGTCAATGATTGCGACTCTTTATGCGCAACAGCTTAATTTTGATTTTAAGGATACCCAGCTAAAGGTTGTCCTTAAAAAGGTAACTGAGCAGACAGGTTATGATTTTGTCTATTCGGACGCACTTAAAGCTATAGACAGCAAAGTTAGCGTTTCGTCAAAAAGTGAGACCCCTGAGCAATTCTTCTCAAGGTTCTTTCCAACGATAAACATAACTTATAAAGTTCAGGGCAAACAGGTGGTGTTAAGCCCAAAAGAGGTAGCCTCAAAAGAGGCGGCATCGACAGTGGTGGGTACAGGCACCCAAAACGAAAAATTTCAGATTAAGGGAAAGGTAACCGAGCAGACAGGACTTCCGCTTCCGGGAGTATCTATCCAAAATCTGAGTGATAAGACAGGTGCCTATTCAGATTACGAAGGCAACTATACACTTAATGTAAAACCCGGTGACAGGATTCTGTTCTCATATATCGGTTTTAAGAAGAGAGAGCAGGTAATCGGCAATATGTTTAGCTCAAGAAACAATGTTCTTAATGTTGCCCTTGATGAGGATGCAATTGCCCTCGAGAGCGTAGCGGTTATCGGTTACGGTAACACCCAAAAAATTAAGGATGTTACCGGCTCTATTGCCCATATGGGTAAGAAAGAGCTTGAGACAGCTCCAATGGGTTCTACCGTTCAATCTATGCTTCAGGGTAGAGCTGCCGGAGTTAATGTTCAAATCCAGTCAGCCTCTCCTACATCACCGGTGTCGGTTATCATCCGCGGTCAATCTTCATTGAGCGGTAATAACCAGCCATTGTGGGTTATTGATGGTATTCCTGAATACAATTCCGGTGTTTCGGGTAGCATATCAAATGTTCTTTACTCACTTAATCTTAATGATGTAGAGAGTATAGACATTCTTAAAGATGCCTCTTCGACTGCAATTTATGGTTCAAGAGCCGCAAACGGTGTTATTGTTGTAACAACCAAGAGCGGTAAAGAGGGTATGAAGCCAACGCTTGAGCTTGCCACAAGATGGGGTTATCAACTTATGAACTTCAATGGATATGACTACTTTAAAGGTGCTGAGTATCTAAACTTCACCAAGAAGGCGACCAGGCACGAGCTTTACAACAGAGGTACCTTTGACTATTTCACAAGACTTTATCTAAGTGAAACTGAGTTCTGGAAACTGAATACAAGTGAGGTTGATGTTCGTAAGATTGTTGAGCTTCCGGGCGCATATTACGATAGCGATACATACTGGATGGGCGAGATGACCCAAAACCCGCTCCAACAGCAGTATGACCTAACATTAAAGGGGGGAACAAAAGAGGTTAGCTACTTAGCGGCCCTAAACTACTCCGGAATGCAGGGTGTTGTTAAAACCGGTTTCAGTAAGAACTACGGAGGTAAAATAAGACTTGAGGCAAGAATCAATAAA